>Ga0180436_10002707_pt1 | contig 16600 bp, 17 predicted proteins | sample SS_ome_2_FD_132434 | JGI IMG/M metagenome (GOLD analysis project Ga0180436, IMG submission 132434) | Hypersaline lake sediment archaeal communities from the Salton Sea, California, USA - SS_3_S_2 metaG | ecosystem: Environmental > Aquatic > Non-marine Saline and Alkaline > Hypersaline >...
CCTGGGTTTTCATCCTGCCCTGGATTTTCGACCTGTGCTGATTTTTCTTCCAGCCTGTCAGGATCATTAAGCTGCAATTCCTGGTTGATGGAATCAAGATCACGAATCTCTGCCAGGCTAGGCAGATCATTAAGACTTTTCAGGTTAAAGTAATCCAGAAAAATCTTGCTGGTGGCATACAAGGCCGGCTTCCCGGGCACATCGCGGTGTCCAACTACCCTGATCCATTCACGTTCCTGCAATGTTTTGATGATGTTGGAACTGACACTGACACCACGTACGTCTTCAATCTCACCACGTGTTATCGGTTGCCGATAGGCGATCAACGCCAGCGTTTCCATCAGGGCGCGGGAATAACGAGCGGGTTTCTCTTCCCACAAACGTGATATCCAGTCTGCATATTCTGCTCTTACCTGAATGCGCCAGCCGCTGCCGGTTTCAGTGACCTGCATACCACGGCCTTCATAATCATTGGCTAGCTCTGTCAGCACTTCGCGCAGTGCTTTCTTTTCCGGCATCGCCTCTTCTTCAAACAACTGCAGCATCTGATCCAGTGATAAAGAACCAGCTGTCGCCAGTAACGCTGCCTCGATAATTGATTTGAGTTTCTGGTTATCCATCTTATTATTCTATCGACGAGGTTTTAGACTTGACGTGTATAGGCGCGAACGCCTCTGCCTGCACGATTTCAAGTAATGACTGTTTCAACAGCTCAAGGATCGCCATAAAGGTGACGACAACACCATCACGTCCTTCGGAGAAATCAAACAGCTCGGTAAAAGGCGTAAAGTTTTCTGCATTGATCTTGTCGAGCACGATTGACATGCGTTCACGCAATGACAGGGCTTCACGTTCTACGTGATGACTGGAAAACATATCCGCACGATGCATGACTTCCTTGAGGGCAAACAACAGTTCCTTTAAATCCACATCCGGATCTTTACGTTCAATTTTACGATCAGGAAAATCAGCGGTTGCCTGAAACACATCGCGTTCCAGCCTCGGTAAGGCATCGATATCTTCGGCTGCCTGTTTGTATCTTTCGTATTCCTGCAGACGACGTATCAGTTCAGCCCTTGGGTCTTCTTCGTTTTCTTCGTCTTCGGAAGAGCGTGGCAATAACATTCTAGACTTGATTTCAGCCAGCATCGCTGCCATGACCAGATAATCAGCCGCCAGCTCCAGGTTGATCTCACGCATCAGCTCGACATATTCAACATACTGGGTAGTGATATCGGCTATGGGGATATCAAGAATGTCCAGGTTCTGGCGCTTAATCAGGTAGAGCAGCAGATCAAGCGGACCTTCAAAGGCATCGAGAAACACTTCCAGTGCTTCCGGCGGGATATACAGGTCTTTGGGTATGGTGAACTGAGGTTCGCCCTGAACAACGGCAAAAGGCATTTCCTCCTGGGTAGGAACACCAACCAGTTGCTCTTCCAGTTCAGCAGTATTTTGCTCTTGTTCGGTATGGGCTTCGTTCATCAGTAATCCAGTGACATGGCGTGGCGTACATCGCTCATGGTGTCGCGTGCAATTTCGCGGGCTTTTTCGCAGCCCTCATTGATCACGCTTCTGACAAGATCTGGCTGCTCTTCGTATTCACGGGCCCTTTCCTGAATGGGTTTCAGTTCAGCCAGTACCTTTTCAATTATGGGCTGTTTGCATTCAATACAACCGATTCCAGCAGATTTGCAGCCTTCTGTCACCCAGTCCATGGTGGACTGATTAGAATAGACCTCATGGAACTGCCATACTGGGCATTTCGCGGGATCTCCCGGATCAGTGCGTCGCACACGTGCTGGATCGGTCGGCATGGTCTTGAGTGCTTTTTCCACGTCAGCAGGATCATCACGCAACGAAATAGTGTTTTCATAAGACTTGGACATCTTCTGACCATCAAGTCCAGGCATTTTGGAGGCCTTGGTAAGCAGCGACTGAGGTTCTGGCAGAATGACCTTGCCGCCACCTTCGATGTAGCCAAACAAGCGTTCACGATCATTCACGGTAATATTTTGCTGGCTTTCCAGCAAGGCACGTGCTGCGTCCAGCGCTTCAGTGTCGCCCTGCTCCTGGTAAGTCTTGCGATACTGCTTGTAAAGCTTGGAGGTTTTCTTGCCCATCTTCTTCATCGCTCGCTCGGCTTTTTCTTCGAAGTCCGGTTCACGGCCATACATGTGGTTAAAGCGACGCGCCACTTCACGGGTCAGTTCAACATGGGCAACCTGGTCTTCACCGACTGGCACCTGGCCCGCCTTATAGATGAGGATGTCTGCTGATTGCAGTAACGGATAACCAAGAAAACCGTAGGTCGCCAGGTCACGTTCCTTGAGTTTTTCCTGTTGGTCCTTGTAACTGGGCACCCTTTCGAGCCAGCCCAGCGGGGTCATCATGGATAATAACAAATGCAACTCGGCATGTTCAGGCACGCGTGACTGTATAAACATGGTGGCTTCGGAAGGATTAATCCCTGCAGCCAGCCAGTCGATCACCATGTCCCAGACACTGTTGGGAATGATCGTCGGGTCATCATAGTGAGTGGTCAATGCATGCCAGTCGGCAACAAAGAAAAAGCATTCATATTCATGCTGCAAATCCAGCCAGTTTTTCAGGACACCATGATAATGTCCAAGATGCAGACGCCCGGTAGGACGCATTCCGGATAATACGCGTGTGTATTGACCTGCCACAGAATTCAAAACCAGTTTCCTCAAATAAAAAAGTTATTGTACGAAGTTTTAAAGAAAAATGCCTGCGATCAGCGCAGAAAATGCCTGGAGCATTTCAATTAAAGGCCAGAGTATCAGCTGCAACAGGCCTGAGACCAGCAAAGCAATCAGGATCAGTAACCCCCAGGGTTCGGTTTTCTGGTAAACCTGTGACAGTCCTGCCGGCAACAACGAATTCAGTACCCTGCCACCATCCAGTGGCAAAATAGGCAACAGGTTCAATGCCATGAGTACGGCATTGATTAAAATACCGTAACTGGACATGTAGAAAAGTGGAATGGCAGACCACTGTCCCAACTCCAGCAGAGAAGGCACAGCCAGCATCATGGACCAGAAGATGAGCATGACAAAATTGGCACCGGGCCCTGCCAGCGCAACCAGTGCGGTATCACGACGCGGGTTATGCAGGTTTCTCCAGTTCACCGGCACCGGCTTGGCCCAGCCAAACATGAAACCTGACAGTACAAACATGGCCATCGGTAAAATGACTGTCCCCAGCCAGTCAATGTGTTTAAGTGGGTTCAGGGTCACCCTGCCTGCCAGGCGTGCGGTGCGATCACCCAGCTTGTCAGCGACTAAACCATGTGCCGCTTCATGCACGGTGATGGCCAGCAACACCGGAACAATGGCTACAGCAATGGTTTGTATAGTTGTCAGGGATTGCATTGCAGGTTGTCTGGGTTATTCAAAGACCGAGACGTCGCCCTTTCCCTGGCGCAACACCACGGGAAAATCGTCTTCCAGATCTATCATGGTGGTTTCATCCATACCGCAATAGCCGCCATCAATAATCAGGTCAACCTGGTTACCGACAACATCTTTCATGTCGTAAGGATCGGTTAGAGGATATTCATCACCCGGCAACAACAAGGTCGAAGTCAGCATCGGCTCACCCAGTGTATCCAGCAAAGCCAGTGCGATGCGGTTATCCGGGATACGAATACCAATGGTTTTTTTCTTGTCATGCAGCAGACGTTTGGGCACCTGCTTGGTTGCCCGGTTGATAAAGGTATAAGCGCCCGGCGTCGAGTTTTTCAGAATACGATACTGGTTATTATCGACCTTGGCGTAAATTGAAATTTCTGAAAGATCCCGACAGGCCAGGGTAAAGTCATGCTTGTCATCTACCTGACGAATACGCCGCATACGCTCCAGCGCGCCCTTGTCGCCAATATGACAACCCAATGCATAACTGGTATCCGTCGGGTAAACGATGATACCTCCCTGGTGAATGATATCCACGGCCTGCCGAATCAGTCGTGTCTGCGGGTTTTCAGGATGTATGGTAAAAAACTGCGCCATGTTACTTCTTAGGTGATTTGATAATCGGGAATATCAGTGCCAGTTGTTCCAGATTGGCTCACAGCCCGGCGGTAATTCTGGCAAGCGTCCCAGCTCGATCCACGGGTTTTCCGGTCCATGAAAATCCGAGCCCGCCGAAGCCAGCAATTCATAATCGCGGGCATGTTTTGCCATGGTAAAACACTCATCCCTGCTGTGGCTACCGGAAACTACTTCTATACCCTCGCCTCCAGACTGTTTGAATTCCTCAATCAGGCGAATGAGCTTTGTTCTGGTCAATTTATAACGGGCAGGATGGGCGATTGCCGCCTGTCCACCTGCAGTGGTGATCCAGTTCACCACTTCGTCGAGCTCTGCCCACTTGCCTGCCACAAAACCAGGCTTGCCTTTAACAAGATAATGCTTGAATACACTGCGTATATCAGTGGCATAGCCGGCTTCGGCCAGAAAATGGGCAAAATGCGTACGGCTGATCAATGAGCCCTTGGCATGTTTTTCAGCCCCGGCAAACGCTCCCGGTATACCGGCCTTTTCCAGTTTTGAGGCAATTTCACGGGCCCTGCCATCACGATGCTCGCGCAACTGCGACAACCCGCGTTGTAAAGAAGCATTTTCCGGATCTACATTGAGCCCCAGAATATGGACAGTGATTCCAGCCCAGGTTACGGAAATTTCACAGCCATTGATCACTGAAATACCATGAGCCTGGGCCGCCTGATTAGCCTGCAGCAGACCCTCAGTCGTGTCATGATCGGTCACAGCCAAAACATCCACGCCAGCCATTTTAGCGCGTTCAACCAGTTCGCCTGGCGTCAGGGTGCCATCTGAAGCCGTAGTATGTGAATGCAGGTCATAAGAAGTCATACAGTATTGTATCATCCTGTCTGGCGTATTCGAAATTGCCTGTTACAATCAGGCCATGAATATTGAAGCGATTAGTCTGTCACTGCTCGGCGAAGCTTTTGAGGAATTGTCCGAAGCAGTTTGTGAAAACTGGGAAGGTAATGAAGAACCTTCACCGGTTTTAATCAGCAAAGCCATGCTGCAGTTGCTGGAAGTCCTCGAACAGAACGAGTCAGAAACTTCCCCGCAAAACCGCCTGAACCATGAAGAGGTTGATGAACTTGGAGAATATGGCCTGACGCTGTTGCAGGAAATGACCGCCATTGCCTACGATGTTGGACTGAGTGATGTGGCCGACCAGATCGAAGACCTGACATTCCCTTTTGCCATCTGGTTATCCCGCCATAACGTCGAAATCAGGAAAGTCGATCCCGTCGTTAACTCATTAACGCGTAAAGCCAGCATCATTTCCGAACCGCATTTACTCAAGCAACTCTTCAACTATATCAATGAAATCATCGATTGCCTGAGCCCGTCGATTTCACAGGATCTGGAAAAAACCAACCAGGATCACCCATGGCGAATTCTTTTAATCAATCGTGCAATTATTGCCACACGCACGCATGATGCCGATCTGATGAAAATTGCCTTTGATATGCTGGTCGAAAGCCTGCCAGAAGAAGCTTCAGGTTTTTTCGAGGAAATTGTCGAACAGATGCATATCGTTAACTACCCTGATCATGTCAGGGAGGTTCTGCAGCAATATTTCCTGATGCATGGCACTTCTCACACCCTTCATTAAGCAAAAACGAAATGAAATTTCTGACAGATTTTTTTCCTATCCTGCTGTTTTTCATCGCCTATCAGACCTACGATATTTACGTGGCAACGGCTGTTGCCATTGGTGCATCAGCAGTCCAGGTCGCCTACTTTCAGCTACGCTACAAAAAAGTTGAAAAGATGCAATGGGTCACGCTTGGTTTGTTAATCTTTTTTGGCGGGCTGACCCTGCTGCTGCGCGACCCTGACTTCATAAAATGGAAACCAACGGTAGTGAACTGGCTTTTTGGCATCGCTTTTTTGGGCAGCCAGTTCATTGGTAAGAAATCACTGCTACAACGTATGATGGATCAGGCGGTTAGCCTGCCTGATGAAATCTGGACGCGACTGAACTATATCTGGGTAAGCTTTTTTGTTGGTATTGGCCTGCTGAATCTTTACGTGGCATTTAATTTCAGCGAAGAGACCTGGGTTAATTTCAAACTGTTCGGCATGCTTGGCGTAACCTTTGTATTCATCATTGCCCAGGGCTTTTACATTGCTCGTCATGTCAAGGATGAAGAGGTGCAAACAGCTGATTCTAGTGACAATTCCTGAGGAACACCTATGTATTATTCCATCGTCGGCATCGATACCGATAACAGCCTGGAAAAAAGGCTTGCGGCACGCCCGTCTCATTTACAACGTTTACAACAACTTCAAGACCAAGGCCGGTTGCTGACAGCCGGACCGAATCCTGCCATTGATAATGAAGACCCAGGGCCCAATGGTTTTACCGGCAGCATCATTATCGCTGAATTTGAGTCGCTCGATGCTGCTAAAAACTGGGCTGATGCCGACCCTTATGTCGAAGCCGGGGTCTATGCTGCTGTCACTGTAAAACCCTACAAAAAAGTCTTTCCCTGAAAAAAAGAGGCAAGCCCCAATGAAAACGCTTTTACTGATCGCGACATTATTGCTCGGCACGAGTGCCATGGCACAAAGCAACGATGTTGAAGATAAAACCTTATTTTATATCGATGACTTGCCAATCAAGCAAAGTACGCTCAGCCAATATCACAACATAAAAGACTACAGCAATGCCGTCAGCCCAGAGCAGCAACAGGCACAACAGATGCAATCAGCACAGGAACTTATCAACATCTATCTGATAAGTGCAGAAGCTGAAAAAAACAATCTTCAAAATGATTACAATGTAAAACAGGCTCTCGACCTTGCACGGCGTACCATTCTCATGAAAGCCATGGTCGAAAAATATCTTGCCGAAATCTCCGTCTCTGAAAAAGAGCTCGATGAGGCTTATGCGCTGATCAACAAAAACGCCGTAGAAAAAGGTAATTTTAAAATCCGCAATATCATTGTTGAAGAGGAAAAAACCGCACAGGAAATTATTAGCAAACTCAATGCTGGTGATGCTTTCGAGCAGCTGGAAAAAAAATATTCTCCTGAGGGTTTAAAAGAAACCAAGTCCTCTGAATGGATGAACAACTCCATGGTGCAACCAGAGATTGCATCGGCCATTTCGAGTTTGAAAAAATCAGAATTTACCAGCGAACCGGTCAAAACCCGCTTTGGCTGGCATATTATCTACCTGGAAGATAAAAAACCGATTGAAGTTCCCGCCCTGGATAAAATCAAGGGTCAACTGGCAGAACTGGTCATAAAGAAAAAACTCAGCGAGAAAGTCAGTGAGTTAAGGGCTAAAGTATCCATAACTACCGCCGATGAAAAAAAATAAGTTCTAAATAAAAATTCCCGGTTCATAAGAAAAAGGAAAAAAAATGAACTTCATAACGACCAAAATTCGAAATAAACTGCTTGTTATCGTTGCTATCAGTGTTCTGCTGGTAGGTATCCCGGTTTCTATTGGATTCTTATCCGCCTATGACAGCCTGGAAACCGTCAGTACTGTTTTCGAACAGGAAGTTTCCCAGGAACGCCTGGCCATCGGCATGGCCTTGAATTTTAAAAAACAGGTACAGGAATGGAAAAATGTCCTGATTCGCGGTAAAGACCCCAAGCAACTTGAAAAATACTGGGGAAAATTCCAGAAAACCGAGGCTAAAATCCAGGAAGCTGGCGAAATTTTGGTCAATCAGCTCAATGACCAGGAAGCCAAGACCCTGGTCAGTCAGTTCATCTCAGAACACAAAAAAATGGGGGTTGCCTATCGTAAAGGATTTGAAGCCTTCAAAGCTGCCAATTTCGATCCTAATGCTGGCGACAAGGCTGTCAAAGGTATAGACCGGGCTCCAACCAAAATGCTCGAAGAGGCTGCCAGCTTTATCGAAAAACGAGCAACAAATAATGTTAATTCCAGTATTATTGCGGGCCAAGGCGGCATATTAAACACCCTTTACATCATACTCCCCATACTGATCATGATCGCGGCTGCCTTTGTTGTCTTTATTAATGTCGCTGTTGGTAAACCAGCCGCTCTAGTAAAAGGATACCTTGAAGGACTTGCCTCGGGCGATTTTACCCAGGACCTGGAATGCAACAGTAAAGATGAGTTTGGTTCGATTGCAGCCAGTGCGCAGATGGTTCAGACAGAACTGGGCAATCTGATCAAAAATATCACCCGCATGGCCGAACAGCTTGCTGATGATGCAGTGACTGTCGCCAACTACAGTCGCCAGAACATGGAAGTCATTGACAGCCAGAACCAGCAGTCCGAGATGGTAGCTGTTTCCATGACCGAGATGACAACAACCATTCAGGATGTAGCTCGTAATGCCACTGAAGCCGCCGCCCAGGCAAACGATGCTGATTCTCAGGCGCGCGATGGTAACTCCATCGTTAACCAGGTGCTTACTTCAATCAACAACCTTGCACAGGAAGTCAACAACACTGCGCAGGCGGTTAACACTGTTGAACAGGGAGCTACCGAGATTGGCAGTGTCATCGACGTGATTAACGGTATTGCCGAACAAACCAACCTGCTGGCTTTAAATGCCGCAATTGAGGCCGCTCGCGCCGGTGAGCAAGGTCGCGGTTTTGCTGTTGTTGCTGATGAAGTACGCACATTGGCTGCGCGCACCCAGGAGTCAACTGAAGAAATTCGCGCAATGATCGAGAGACTGCAGAAAGGCACCAAATCTGCCGCTCATGCCATGTCGCTGGGTCAGGAGAAAGTAACAGAAACAGAAGCTATGGCGGCAAAGGCTGACAGTGCACTAGCGCAAATTATGGAATCAGTGGGTTCCATCAGCCTCGCCAATACTCAAATTGCAAGTGCAGCTGAAGAACAGGGAGCCGTTTCCAGCGAAATCAATGAAAATGTCACAACCATCAAGAATTATGCAGATGAGGTACAACGCGTGGCTCATGAGACGGACGCGTCAACCCAGGAGTTATCACGACTCTCTGCAGAATTAAAAGAACTGACAGGAAAATTCAGGGTTTAATGAAACAAAAGGAAGATTCAGTCTTCCTTCTTTAGCTTGGTGATTTTGCTGATCGAAACCACATCAGCTGAAGGTTTTTCATCGGTGTAATACGGCTTTTCCTGCTTGATTCCTGCGATATCTGCAAGCTCCCTCTCACGATCAGAGATCAGTCCCAGACAGGTACGAATGTCCTGAATGGTGTTATTTGATAGAGGATGTTTCAGGTCACGATGAGCAGGCGTAGTATCCTTGATGATATTTGCCAGCACCTTACGCATAACTATAAGTAAATCTCTTTCTCGGTTTTGATCTTCAGTCATTGTATATTCCTGTTTGCTTCGATCTCAGTCTGACAGATTCAGTACGTCCTGCATATCATAAAGACCACTGGATTTATCCGACAACCAACTGGCAGCTCGTACCGCGCCATTGGCAAACGTCAAACGACTGGAGGCCTTGTGAGTAATTTCGACGCGCTCGCCATCCATCGCAAACCAGACAGTATGTTCACCGACGACATCTCCGGCACGGATGGTTTCAAAACCAATGGTTTTTGAATCACGGGCCCCGGTGTGTCCTTCCCTGCCGTAGACGGCAACTTCTTTTAAGTCACGTCCCAATGTCTCGGCAACAACCTCGCCCATGCGAAGTGCAGTACCGGAAGGTGCGTCTACTTTATGGCGATGATGTGCTTCAACGATCTCGATATCAGACTCTTCACCCATTACGCGAGCTGCAGTTTGCAGCAGTTTCAAGCAGAGATTGACCCCCACACTCATATTGGGAGCAAAAACGATGGCGATACTGTCACTGGCATCAGAGAGTTTCTGCTTCTGCTCATCATCGAGCCCCGTGGTACCAACCACCATTTTCTTACCCGCTTCAATACAGGCATCCAGGTGCGCCATAGTGGCCTGGGGGCCGGTGAAATCGATGACCACGTCAAACGCATCTTTTTTGTCAGCCAGTGAGTCGCTAATCGCTACACCATTTTTACCCACTCCAGCCAGTTCGCCTGCATCGGCTCCCAGTAGACTGGATTCGGGACGTTCAGTGGCAACGGTCAGTTCTGCACCTTCAGCTGCATCAACGGCCTGTATGAGGGTTCGCCCCATTCTGCCGGCTGCTCCGACAATCGCTATACGAGTCATTTAAAATCCCATTCCATCAAAAAATTTCTTAACACCATCCATCCAGCCAGTGGCATTCGGACTGTGCTTACTGCCATGGCCGCCCACCGAATCTTCAAACTGCCTGAGTAGTTCTTTCTGGTTTTCAGTCAGTTTAACCGGTGTCTCGACAATTACCCTGCATAGCAGATCACCCGGGGTGGTACCACGAATAGGTTTTACGCCCTTGCCGCGCATACGGAACATTTTTCCGGTCTGGGTTCCTTCAGGTATTTTCAGCATGACCTTTCCATTAAGTGTAGGCACTTCCATTTCACCACCCAGTGCAGCAACGGTGAATGGAATCGGCACTTCACAGAACAGGTGCTCGCCTTCACGGCTGAAAATGTCGTGCTGTTTGACATTGACCTGGACATAAAGATCACCGGGAGGACCGCCATTCTCTCCAGCTTCACCTTCACCAGCCAGACGAATGCGGTCACCAGTATCAACACCGGCGGGTATTTTTACTGAAAGTGTCTTGTGCTCCTGAACACGACCCTGGCCATGACAGGCAGGACATGGATCCTTGATAACTGTGCCTTTACCATGACAGGTTGGACAGGTCTGCTGCACGGAGAAAAACCCCTGCTGCATTCTAACCTGCCCCTGGCCATGACAGGTGCCACAGGTCTGTGGAGAACTGCCTTTCTTGGCACCGCTACCATTACAGGTTTCACAGGTAACAAAGGTGGGAACACGGATTTTGACGTCCTTGCCATTTACGGCATCTTCAAGTGTCATTTCCAGGTTGTAGCGCAAATCGGCACCACGATTGACTCGCGAACCACCACCAGGTCCTCGACCACCGCCGAAGATGTCACTGAATACATCACCAAAAATATCACTGAAGTTTCCAGAACCGCCATGAAAACCACCGGGTCCGCCACCCATGGATGGATCAACACCGGCATGCCCGAACTGGTCGTAGGCAGCACGTTTCTGTTCGTCGTTGAGGACTTCGAAAGCCTCTTTGGCTTCCTTGAATTTTTCTTCTGCCTCGGTAGATTTATCCCCGGTATTTCTGTCCGGATGATATTTCATCGCCAGGCGGCGATAGGCTTTTTTGAGTTCTGCAGCACTGGCGTTTTTGTTGACACCGAGTACTTCGTAATAGTCACGTTTTGACATTGTTATCTCAAACTATTTAATTTAGAACGAGCAAAGCAGGTTCCTGCCAACCCTCCCACTTTCGGGAAAGTTAACTGAAACCTGCTCAAAGAACGTCTGAAAATTCAGAACGTTGAAGGTTTATTTATCTTCCTTCACTTCCTCAAACTCGGCATCAACCACATCATCGCCACCACCGGGTGCACCAGTATCGGTGTCAGCACCACCAGTTACGTCCTCAGCAGAAGGACCACCGGCAGCACCTTCAGCGCCCTGTTGGGCATACATACGTTCTGCCATTTTACCTGAAGCATCGGTAAGTGCCTTGGTTTTGGCTTCGATATCGTCTTTATCGTCGCCTTTGATGGCTTCTTCAAGGTCGGCGATAGCTTTCTCGATAGAAGACTTCTCATCGGCTTCCAGCTGGTCGCCCATTTCTTCCATGCTTTTCCTGGTCGCATGGATCAGGCTGTCAGCGGTGTTACGTGCAGTCACCAGTTCCTGGAATTTCTTGTCTTCAGCCGCGTGAGACTCGGCATCCTTGATCATGCGATCGACTTCATCATCACTCAGACCGGAAGACGCCTTGATCACGATAGACTGCTCTTTGCCAGTCGCCTTGTCTTTGGCTGAAACGTTGAGGATACCATTGGCATCGATATCGAAGTTAACCTCGATCTGAGGTACGCCTCGTGGTGCTGGTGGAATGTCAGTCAGGTCAAATCGGCCCAGGGATTTGTTGGCCGATGCCTGCTCGCGTTCACCTTGCAGCACATGTACAGTTACCGCAGTCTGGTTATCATCAGCCGTTGAGAACACCTGGTTGGCCTTGGTAGGGATGGTGGTGTTCTTCTCAATCAGCTTGGTCATAACACCGCCCATGGTTTCGATACCCAGTGACAGTGGCGTTACATCAAGCAAAAGTACGTCAGTGACCTCGCCACCCAGTACACCACCCTGTACTGCAGCACCCATGGCAACAGCTTCGTCAGGATTTACGTCTTTACGTGGCGCTTTGCCGAAGAAGTTTTCTACCACTTCCTGGACTTTAGGCATACGGGTCTGACCACCGACCAAAATCACATCATCAACGTCAGAAGCAGACAGGCCAGCATCATTCAGGGCGACCTTGCAGGGTTCCAGTGTACGCTGAACAAGATCCTCAACCAGCTTTTCAAGATCTGTACGAGTCATTTTCAGATTCAAATGCTTTGGACCTGAAGCATCGGCCGTGATGTAAGGCAGGTTGATATCCGTCTGCTGACTGGAAGACAGTTCAATCTTGGCTTTTTCAGCAGCTTCTTTCAGACGCTGTAGTGCTAATGGATCATTACGCAGGTCGACGCCCTGATCCTTTTTAAACGCTTCAACCAGGTGATCGATGACGCGCATATCGAAGTCTTCACCACCAAGGAAGGTGTCACCGTTGGTTGAGAGTACTTCAAACTGGTGTTCGCCATCGATTTCAGCGATCTCGATAATGGAGATATCAAAAGTACCACCACCCAGGTCAAATACCGCAATGGTCTTGTCACCACGTGATTTGTCCATGCCGTAAGCCAGAGCCGCGGCAGTTGGTTCGTTGATAATACGCTTTACATCGAGACCGGCGATTTTACCCGCATCCTTGGTTGCCTGACGCTGTGAATCATTGAAGTAAGCAGGAACCGTGATTACAGCTTCGGTAACTGTTTCACCGAGATACTCTTCGGCGGTTTTTTTCATTTTCTGCAGAACCTTGGCAGAAATTTCAGGTGGTGCCATTTTGTTGCCATTGGCTTCTACCCAGGCATCGCCATTATCTGCTTTAACAATTTTGTAAGGCACCATGTCCATGTCGCGTTTGACCACGTCGTCCTCAAAGCGACGGCCAATGAGACGTTTGATGGCAAACAGGGTGTTTTGAGGGTTGGTTACCGCCTGGCGCTTTGCACTCTGGCCAACCAGGATTTCTCCATCATTGGCATAGGCAATGATGGATGGCGTGGTGCGATCACCCTCGCTATTTTCAATAACCCGGGCCTTGTCACCTTCCATGACTGCAACACATGAGTTGGTTGTACCCAGATCGATACCAATAATTTTGCCCATTTTTTAAATCTCCAAAGTAAAAATCTTTTAACTGACCACTAGATGGGGCAAATTCACCCTATTTCAAGCGGTTATATTACAAAAAATTAGCCAGCTGCCTGTGAAACCATAACCATGGCAGGCCTGACCAGGCGATCATTCAAGGTATAACCTTTCTGTACCACGGTCAGTACAGTGTTAGGTTCAACTTCATTGGATGGCTGCATCGCCATGGCCTGGTGAAATTCCGGATTGAACGGTTCGCCTTCAGGATTTATTTCCTCAATTCCAAACTTGGCCATAACGTCGGCGAGAAGCTTGAGGGTCAGTTCTGTACCTTCAACCAGCTTGTCAACATCGGCAGCCTCACCTTGCGCTGCGCTCAATCCCAGCTCCATGCTGTCTTTGACCGGCAAGAGTTCGTTGACGAATTTTTCAATGGCAAATTTGTGCGCATTTTCAAGTTCGCGGGAATGACGTTTTTTCAGATTTTCCGATTCTGCTCGTGCGCGGATTACCATTTCCCAGTGTTCGTCAGCCTTGGCACGGGCATCTTCCAGAAGCAATTGCAGTTGCTCGGTAGAATGTTCAACCGCCTCTTCGACGGGATCGGTTATTTCTTCTGGATCGGCTACTACTTCGGTTACAGTTTCTTCCTCGGAAACCGATTCCGGGATCTCTTTATCCTGTTCCATTAAAACCTCAAGAATGTTAAATAATTATTTGATTTGTATAACAAAAATAAAATCAGAAAAAACTGATCATAGAAATTTTGCTTTTATATGGGGATGATTATTGATGTTTCAAGGCCGAACCCAATAATTTTGCCGTTATATCGACAATTGGAATAACTCTTTCGTAGGCCATGCGAGTTGGACCGATGACGCCAAGTACACCAGCTACCTCATTATCCAGTTCGTAAGGCGCCGTCACTACGCTGCAATTGCCCAGGGTCTCATAGCCTGATTCCTCTCCAATGAAGATCTGCACACCCTCAGCACTCATCGCCTTGTCGAGCAAATGTAATATCTGGCTTTTTTCGGCAAACGTATCGAAAAGGCTTCGCAGGTTTTCAATATTACTCAGCTCATCGAAGTCCATGAGGTTGGTCTGCCCTGCCAGGACATAATCGCCTTGCGATGACTCACTGTCATCAAAGACCTTATTGGCGATTGAAATTGCATCTGCCATGAGATCATTCATTTGTTTCTGGGTATCTTCCATGTCACCGATGAGCAGCCTGCGGATGGAGTCCAGTGGTTTGCCTGAATACTGTGAATTTAGAAAATTGGCAGCCTGTTGCAGTTGGCTGGGTGTAAAAGTTGACTGGGTTTCAATAATCTTGTTGTGTACCTCACCCTCGCTGGTAATGAGAATGGTCAGTACGCGGTTGCCTGACAGGGGCAGGAATTCTATTTGGCGATAGGCGACCGTAGAATGCCTGGGCATTAGCACCACGCCAGCCATATGCGTCATGCTCGACAACATATTGGAAGCAGATTCAACCAGGTTACGCGGATCAGCAATGGTCTTCAATTGTGATTCAAGCTGGCCGATTTCCACCCGCTCCAGCGGTTTAATGGTCAACAGGGAATCAACGAAAATTCTGTATCCGGAACTGGTCGGCACCCTGCCCGCCGAGGTGTGAGGTGAATTCACCAGACCAAGTTCTTCAAGGTCGGACATCACGTTACGGATAGTAGCCGGACTGAGATCCATGCCAGCATCCTTGGCAAGCGTGCGCGAACCAACGGGTTGGCCTTCTCTGATATAGCGTTCAATCAACACTTTTAAAAAGTGCTGGGCGCGTTTGTTGACTTCCAGTTGTTTGTTGTTATTTTGCTGCACTTGAAAATTCGGTCTGTGTGTTTGGCACTCTTTTAACCAGAGTGCTGATAATCATGATTATGTAAGGCTAGAGTGATCGAGTCAAACCCCTATCTCACACAAATGTTGGCGTTAAAAAAGACCCGTGGTAACTTTGCAGGCATGAACTATAAAAACATTGGCATCGTCGGCAAGAGCGGAGAAAAGGCGCAAAACACCCTTAGTGTTCTAATCGAATATCTGGGTAAGCGTGGCTTGAATATTCGCATCGAAAAGAAAACTTCCGATAATCTTAATAATTCCCGCATCCCCGTTCTGAGTAAGTCTGAATTGTGTGCATACAGCGACCTGATCATTGTCGTCGGTGGAGATGGCACCCTGCTCGGTACCGCACGCGAAGCGGTTCTCCATGATACACCCGTGCTGGGTATTAACCTGGGCCGGCTGGGTTTTCTGGTGGATATTTCACCGGATGATATGCAGAACTCACTTAACCAGGTTTTTGAAGGCAACTATGAAACCGATAAACGCAGCCTGTTGGAAGTCAGCTTTGACGATGACTCACAATACCACGTAGCCTTCAACGATATTGTTTTGCACAAGTGGAATACGGCGCGTCTGATTGAGTTCGAAACCTTCATCAACGGTCAATTCGTTGACCGGCAACGTTCTGATGGTTTGATTATTTCAACACCAACTGGCTCGACAGCTTATGCCTTGTCCGGCGGTGGACCATTGATTCACCCTGCCCTGGATGCGATGGCCCTGGTACCCATTTGTCCTCATACATTAAGTAACCGGCCCATTGTTATTGATGCAGCTTCTAAAATCGAAATCCGTGTTTGCGAACACACACCGCAGGATCACATGCGAATTACCTGTGACGGCCAAAACAGTCTGCCAATAGCCAATACCCAAAGCAGCATATTTATCCAGAAACACGACAAGCGGGTAAGCCTGATTCATCCACCGGGGCATGACCATTTCCAGATACTGAGAAACAAGCTTGGCTGGGGCAAACATCATACTAACTGATCATGCTTACATCGATATCCATCAAAAACCTGGCCATCGTTGAACATCTGGAACTGGACCTGTCTACCGGCATGTCAGCCCTGACCGGTGAAACCGGTGCCGGCAAATCCATTCTGATTGATGCACTGGGCCTGGCACTGGGTAACAAGGCTGATAAAGGCATGGTGCGTAACGGCAGCAACCGTGCCGAAATTAATGCCGTTTTTGACATTACTGAAAACCATGAAGCGCTTGACTGGCTTAAAAATCATGAACTGGATGATGGCCATGAATGCTTTTTACGCAGAGTTGTTACCACGGATAACCGTTCTAAAGCATTTATCAATGGCACTCCCACGACCCTCAA
>Ga0180436_10002708_pt1 | contig 16599 bp, 16 predicted proteins | sample SS_ome_2_FD_132434 | JGI IMG/M metagenome (GOLD analysis project Ga0180436, IMG submission 132434) | Hypersaline lake sediment archaeal communities from the Salton Sea, California, USA - SS_3_S_2 metaG | ecosystem: Environmental > Aquatic > Non-marine Saline and Alkaline > Hypersaline >...
CCCGGATAGGTCTTGGAGACGCCATCCATGTGGTAGACGAACTGATAAGATGCCATGTCCTTGCCCCTTGCCCGATGGAATGCGGGCGAGAGATAGCGGTTCAGTCGGGCAAGGGCAATCCGGGGCACCCTTGCAGCCGTTTTTCGAAGAAGATGTCGGGATAGGGATCGTCGTTGAAGCGCGGGATCTCGCGCCAGCCCGCGTTTCGGTAAAGCGCCACGGCCTCGGCCAGTGTGGAATTGGTGTCCAGCCGCAGAACGGGCAGGCCCATGTCGCGCGCCGCCGTCTCGATGCCGGTCATCAGGTGGCGGGCCAGCCCGCGCCCGCGGGCCTCGGGTGCCACCCATAGCCGCTTGACCTCGCCCCAATCGCCATGGCCCTTGAGCCCGGCGCAGCCTGCCGGCTGCGTGCCGATCCGGGCCAGAAGAAAGATGCCGCGCGGGCGGATCATGTCGGTGGCCTCGGGATCGCGCGAAAGCGACACGTCGAAACCTTGCGCGAAGCGTGCCGCCAGTTCGCCGTAGTAGCGCGACAGGCAGTCCAGGGCGGCCGGGTCGCGCGGGTCCGTTTCTTCCAGGGGTGGCGGGTCGGCGATCATGGCGCGACGCTAGCCCGCCCGCCGGCACGGGCCAAGCCCGCGTTGACAGCCACCGGGGGCGGCGCTAGAAAGGGCGCGCGGCGCTAGCGGGGCAGGAGATTTCGGTGCAGGGCTATCCACTGGCCACGGCCGGGCAGGCGATCGGCCTACTGGGCGGGTCGTTCGATCCGGCGCATGAGGGCCATGCCCATATCACGCGCGAGGCGATCAAGCGGTTCGGGCTGGACCGTGTGTGGTGGCTGGTTTCGCCCGGCAACCCGCTGAAACGCGAGGGGCCCGCGCCGATGGCGCAACGCATCGCGCGGGCACGCGATGTGATCGGCCATGACCCGCGCGTGACCGTGACGGATATCGAGGCACGGCTGGGAACGCGCTACACCGCGCAGACACTGGCCGCGCTGACCCGCGTCTATCCGCGCGTGCGCTTCGTCTGGCTGATGGGGGCCGACAACCTTGCCCAACTCGACCGTTGGCAGAACTGGCAGGACATCATGCGCCGGATGCCGGTCGGGGTCATCGCGCGGCCCGGCAGCCGGCTGACCGCGCGCGGGTCCAAGGCGGCCGACATGTACGAACGGCACCGGGTCCGGGCCGAAGCCTCGTGGTTGCTGCCGTGGCTGGCGCCGCCGGCCTGGTGTTTCGTCAACGTGCCCATGGTGGCCACATCGTCTTCGGCGATCCGGGCGCGCGGCGAATGGCGGCGTTGATCTTGCCCGATCCGGCCTGTTCGGGTTAGACGAAGGCAAGGGGGATTTCCGTGCAAGGCATTTCGCGGCGGCACATGGTTGCGGGACTTCTCGCCGGGGTGGCGGCCCCGGCCTGGGGCGATGCACCGCAACGGTCGCTGCGCCCGGTTCCGCGCCCCGCCATCCTGCGTGGCGGCGGCGCCAAGCGCGGTTTCGCCGGCCCCGATCCATATGCGCTGATCGATGCCGCCCGGCTGGGGGGCGACACGGTTCTTGCCGTGGCCGATCTGGAAACCGGCGAGATGCTGGAAACCGTCGGGGCCGACCGCACGCTGCCGCCCGCCTCGACGGCCAAGGCGGTGACCGCGCTTTACGCGCTCGAGGCCTTGGGGCCCGCGCACCGGTTTGCCACGCGTGTGGTCGCCACGGCGCCGCCGGTCGACGGCGTGGTACAGGGCGACCTGATCCTGGCCGGCGGCGGCGACCCGACGCTGACGACCGACGAACTGGCCGACCTTGCCGCCGCGGTGCGCGCGCAGGGCATCACGGGTGTGACCGGCCGGTTCCTGTGCTGGGGCGGGGCGCTGCCCTCGGTAAGCGAGATCGACCGCACGCAGCCCGAACATGTCGGCTACAACCCGGCGGTCTGCGGGCTGAACCTGAATTACAACCGTCTGTATTTCGGGTGGAAACGGTCCGGCGAAGGCTACGAAATCGCCGTCGACGCGCGCGACCGGCGGCACGCGCCCCTGGTCGGCATGGCGCGGGTGACGCTGGCCGACCGGTCGGCCCCGATCTTCGACCACCGCCTGCGCGGCGAGGTCGAGGAATGGTCGGTCGCCCAGCCGGCGCTGGGCAACGAGGGCGGGCGCTGGTTGCCGGTGCGTCTGCCCGAGCTTTACGCGGGCGACGTGTTCCGCACCCTGGCCGCCGCGCAAGGGCTGCGCCTGCCCGCACCGGAACGCACGGATCGTCTGCCCGCGGGTGCGGTCGTCGCGGCGACGGAAAGCGCGCCGCTGCCGGCGATCCTGGAAGGGATGCTGAAATACTCCAACAACATGACGGCCGAGGCGGTGGGCATGGCCGCCTCCGTCCGGCTGGGAGAGATCGAGCGCCATGCCCAGTCGGGCCGCGCGATGTCGCATTGGATGGCGGCGCGAACCGGGTCGGGGCGGCCGCGCTTCGTCGATCATTCCGGTCTTGGCGGCGCCTCGCGCGTCACGCCCGAAGAGATGGTCGCGGCGATGGCGCGGCTGGGTCCGGGGGCCGGGCTGCCGGATCTTCTCAAGCCGCGCAAGCTGCGCGACGCCAGGGGGCGGCCGATGAAATCGGGCGTGGGCAACGTGCGGGCCAAGACGGGCACGCTCAATTTCGTCTCGACGCTGACGGGCTATGTCACGGCCGAGGACGGGCGCGAACTGGTCTTCGCAATCCTGTCGGGCGACGTGGCCCGGCGCGATGCGCTGCCGCTGGCGCAGCGCGAGCGCCCGCCAGGCGGTCGCGCCTGGCTGGGCCGGGCGCGGGCCCTGCAGAACGCGCTTCTGGCGCGGTGGGCCGGCGTGCCGATCTGAGCCGGATCAACCCGCCGGGATGATCCGCGCGCCGACGCGCGCGATGCCGTCATCGACAACCGCCCGTTCCGCGGCAGACAGGTGCTGATGCCGCGGATAGCGCGGCGCGGAACGGTCGTTCAGGATCGGTGCGTCCCAGCCTGCGGTGGTGTCGAAGAACGCGGTCGCGCCATCCGGGCCGAATTCGCGCAGGAACCCCTGCACGACGACGTCGAGGTAAGACAGCAGAACCGGATGCCGGGTGCTGGGCAGACCCGCCTCGCGCACCGCGTAAAGGCTGACGGTTTGGGCCCATTCGGCCCGCGCCGCCAGCGTCTCGGCGGCCAGCGTGACCCGGTCATAGGCATGTTCGCGTTCGTCCAGCCGGGTCCAGTCGCCCCCCGGCACCGCCGCGACAAGGCCCGCGATGGTCACGCCCGCGGCCGGTTCCACCGACAGGAAGGCCACCGGCCGCGCCGCGGTGTGGCGCCAGACCCGCCGCCAGCCCGACAGGTGGCCGGGGACCGCCGGGTCGTGGTCATGCGTCGCGCGGTTGACGAGAGAGCCGTAGCCGAAGAATGCCGGATGCTGCATGGCGCGCAACCTGCCGTGCTAGCCCGGCGCAGGCAAGCCCTTGCCATCCCCCGCCTGGCCGGGCTAGCCTGCGCGCGTCGGATCGGGAGAATCCGGGGTTTCGCCCCGGTGCCGAAGGAGCAACCGCCCCGGTAAACTCTCAGGCGCCAGGACCGGCCCGACAACGTACTCTGGAGAGTGGCCGCACCCGGCCCGCCGAAGGGATAACGATCTCAGGCGCCCCGCACGGGGTAGGGACAGAGGGGGCATCGCAAGGGGCAGGCCTGGCCTGTCCGCCACGATGCCGGGCGCTTTGACCGAACCGGCGCGACAGGGGAGGGCGGCGATGGCCGACCTGATGAAGACGCCGGTTCACGCGTTGCACCAGAAACTGGGTGCCAAGATGGTACCGTTCGCGGGCTACGAGATGCCCGTGCAATACCCCGCCGGCGTGATGAGCGAACATCTGCACACGCGGTCCGCCGCCGGGTGGTTCGATGTCAGCCATATGGGCCAGGTGGTTCTGTCGGGCCCCGGCGCCGATGCCGCGCTGGAGGCGCTGGTTCCGGTCGACGTGATCGATCTGCCCGAGGGCCGGCAACGCTATGGCCTGTTCACCGGGCAAGGCGGCGGTATCCTTGACGACCTGATGATCACAAGGAAGGAGGATCACCTCTACCTTGTCGTGAACGCGGCGCGAAAGGCGCATGACATCGCGCATCTGCGCGCGCACATGCCGCCCGACGTGACCGTCGTGGAACGCAGCGACCGCGCGCTTTTCGCGCTGCAGGGACCGGGCGCCGAGGCGGCATTGGCCGAGCTTCTTCCCGGTGTGCACGAAATGCGCTTCATGGATCACCGCGAGGCCGAGTGGCAGGGCGAAACCCTTTGGATCTCGCGCTCGGGCTATACCGGCGAGGACGGGTTCGAAATCTCGGTTCCCGACATGCTGGCGATGAAACTGGCCGAGACGCTCTTGGCGCAGGAAGGCGTGGCGCCGGTCGGCCTGGGCGCGCGCGACAGCCTGCGGCTGGAGGCCGGGCTTTGCCTTTACGGCCATGACATCGACGAGACGACAAGCCCGGTCGAGGCGGGGCTGACCTGGGCGATCGGGAAGGTTCGCCGGGCGGGCGGCGCGCGTGCAGGCGGCTTTCCCGGTGCCGACCGCATCCTAGAAGAACTGGCCGACGGCACCGAGCGGCGCCGCGTGGGCCTCAGCCCCGAGGGTCGCGCCCCGATGCGCGAGGGCACCGCCATCTTCGACTCTGCCGAGGGCGGCAACCGCGTGGGCACCGTCACATCGGGGGGGTATGGGCCATCGGTCGGCGCACCCATCGCCATGGCCTATCTGCCCGCCGGGGCCACACCGGGCGACACCTATTGGGGCGAGGTGCGCGGCAGGCGCCTGCCCGCCAAGGTCGCCCAGTTGCCGTTCCACCGCACAAGCTACAAACGCTGAAGAGGACGAAGATGAAATACACCGAAGATCATGAATGGCTGCGCGTCGAGGGCGACTTCGTCGTCGTGGGCATCACCGAACATGCCTCCGAACAGCTGGGCGACGTCGTGTTCGTCGAATTGCCGGATGCGGGACGGCAGGTGACGAAGGGCGAAGAGGTCGTCGTGATCGAAAGCGTCAAGGCGGCGTCCGACATCCTTGCCCCGCTTGATGGCGAGATCGTGTCGGTCAACGACGATCTGGCCGACAACCCGGCGCTGGTGAACGAGGACCCGCTGGCCGGGGCCTGGTTCTTCAAGATGAAGGTGGCGGACCTGTCCGCCCTCGACGGCTTCATGGACGAAGCCGCCTACAAGGAACTGATCGGCTGAGGACGCGATGAGCTACACACCCACCGCCTACAATCCCTACGACTTTGCCAACCGCCGCCATATCGGCCCCTCGCCCGACGAGATGGCAGAGATGCTTCAGGCGGTGGGCGCGCCCGATCTCGATGCGCTGATCGACCAGACGGTCCCGCCCGGCATCCGCCAGGAAAAGCCGCTGTCCTGGTCGCCGATCGCGGAACACGAACTGGTGGCCCGGATGCACGAGATCGCCGCCAAGAACCGGGTGATGACCAGCCTGATCGGGCAGGGCTATTACGGTACGGTCACGCCACCGGCGATCCAGCGCAACATCCTGGAAAACCCGGCCTGGTACACCGCCTACACGCCCTACCAGCCGGAAATCGCGCAAGGCAGGCTGGAGGCGCTCTTGAACTTCCAGACCATGGTGGCGGACCTCACCGGCCTGCCGGTGGCCAATGCCTCGCTGCTGGACGAGGCGACGGCGGCGGCCGAGGCGATGGTGATGGCGCAGCGCGTGGCCAAGTCGAAGGCCGGCGCCTTCTTCGTCGACGAGCATTGCCATCCGCAGACCATCGGCGTGATCCGCACCCGCGCCCGGCCGCTGGGCATCGAGGTGATCGTCGGTGCCCCCGACGCGGTGGAGCCGGAACGGGTGTTCGGCGCGATCTTCCAGTATCCCGGCACCTATGGCCATGTGCGCGACTTTTCCGACCAGATCGCGGCGCTGCACGCGGCCAAGGCGGTGGCGGTTGTGGCGACCGATCTTCTGGCGTTGTGCCTGATCAGGGAACCGGGCGCGATGGGCGCCGATATCGCCGTCGGATCGGCGCAGCGCTTTGGCGTGCCGATGGGGTATGGCGGGCCGCATGCGGCCTTCATGTCCTGCCGCGACGCCTACAAGCGCGCGATGCCGGGCCGGATCGTGGGCGTGTCGGTCGATGCCAAGGGCAACAAGGCCTATCGCCTGTCCCTGCAGACCCGCGAGCAGCATATCCGGCGCGAAAAGGCCACGTCCAACGTGTGTACGGCGCAGGCGCTTCTGGCCGTCATGGCCTCGTTCTACGCGGTCTTTCACGGGCCCAAGGGCCTTCGCGCCATCGCCGAACGCGTGCATGTCAACACCGTGCGGCTGGCCAAGGCGCTGCGCGCGGCGGGGGCCACGGTTTCGCCCAAGGCGTTTTTCGACACGATCACGGTCGAGGTCGGCGTCGGCCAGCGCGGCATCCTGGCCGCGGCCCGGCAGGAAGGTATCAACCTGCGCAAGATCGGCCAGGACCGCGTCGGCATCAGCCTGGACGAAACCTCCGACGAACGCGTGTTGCAGCGGGTTCTGCGCGCCTTCGGTATCGACGTGGCGCCGCCGCACCGGGGCGACATGGGGGTGCCCGATGCGCTTTTGCGGCAGTCGGACTACCTGACCCATCCGGTCTTTCACATGAACCGGGCGGAATCCGAGATGATGCGCTACATGCGGCGGCTTTCCGACCGCGACCTGGCGCTGGACCGCGCGATGATCCCGCTGGGGTCCTGCACGATGAAGCTGAACGCGGCGGCCGAGATGATGCCGCTTTCCTGGCCCGAATTCGCGACGTTGCATCCCTTCGTGCCGCCCAACCAGGCCGCGGGCTATGGCGAGATGATCGCGGACCTGTCCGACAAGCTGTGCGAGATCACCGGCTACGATGCCTTTTCCATGCAGCCCAATTCCGGCGCGCAGGGCGAATATGCCGGCCTGCTGACGATCGAGGCCTATCACCGCGCCCGCGGCGACGAGGATCGCCGCGTCTGCCTGATCCCGATGTCGGCGCATGGCACCAACCCGGCCTCGGCCCACATGGCGGGGATGGAGGTGGTGGTGGTCAACTCCGCCCCGAACGGCGACATCGACCTGGACGATTTCCGCGACAAGGCTACGGCGGCGGGCAACCGGCTGGCGGCCTGCATGATCACCTATCCCTCGACCCATGGCGTGTTCGAGGAAACCGTGCGCGAGGTCTGCCAGATCACCCACGATCACGGCGGCCAAGTCTATCTGGATGGCGCCAACCTGAACGCGATGGTCGGCCTGGCCCGGCCGGGCGACGTGGGCGCGGATGTCAGCCACCTGAACCTGCACAAGACCTTCGCCATCCCGCATGGCGGTGGTGGGCCGGGGATGGGGCCGATCGGCGTCAAGGCGCATCTGGCGCCCTATCTGCCCGGTCATCCCGAAACCGGCGGGCAGGAGGGGCCGGTGGCCGCCGCGCCCTATGGTTCGGCCTCGATCCTGCTGATCTCGTGGGCCTATTGCCTGATGATGGGTGGCGCGGGCCTGACCCAGGCAACCAAGGTCGCGATCCTAAATGCCAATTACATCGCGGCCCGGCTGAAGGGCGGCTACGACGTGCTGTTCATGGGCAATCGCGGCCGCGTGGCGCATGAATGCATCCTCGATACCCGGCCCTTCGCCGATGTCGGCGTGACCGTGGACGACATCGCCAAACGCCTGATGGACAACGGGTTCCACGCGCCGACGATGTCCTGGCCGGTGGCGGGCACGCTGATGGTGGAGCCGACCGAAAGCGAAACGAAGGCCGAAATCGACCGCTTCATCACCGCGATGCTGGCCATTCGCGAGGAGGTGCGGGACGTGGCCGAAGGCCGGATCAAGGCCGAGGAAAGCCCGCTGCGCCGCGCGCCGCACACGGTCGAAGATCTTGTCCAGGAATGGGACAGGCCCTACAGCCGCGAACAGGGCTGCTTCCCGCCGGGTTCGTTCCGCGTCGACAAGTACTGGCCGCCCGTGAGCCGCGTCGACAATGTCTATGGCGACCGGAACCTGGTCTGCACCTGCCCGCCGGTCGAAAGCTACGCCGAGGCGGCGGAGTGAGTGTCAGCGCCGGCGCAGGTCGTCGGCGCTGAACGAGATACCCTGCGGCGCCAGCCATGCGGCGAAACGGGTGACCTTTTCGTCCAGCGAACAGGTCGTCGCCTGTTTCGCCATCTCCTCGGCATAGGCTTCGCGCAGTTGCAACTGCCGCTTGGGCGGCAGGTCGGACCAGGGGATCAGCGGATCGGGCATGGCAGCACCTTGGCAGGGGGCGTCGGCTGCCCCATATATTCCACAGGCTGAATGTGATGGGGAGCCGGAAAGATGGCCGAGGCCCGAAAACTGATCTGCCTGACCTGCGGTCAGGCAAACCGCGTTCCGGCCGACAGGCTGGGCGCCGGCCCGAAATGCGGTACCTGTGGCGCGGCCCTGGCGAACGGCAAGGTGGCGGAACTGGACGCCGCCACGCATGACAAGGCCACGCGCGGCGATGACCTGCCGATCCTGGTCGATTACTGGGCGCCCTGGTGCGGCCCGTGCCGGATGATGGCACCGGAATTCGCGAAGGCGGCGCAGGCCCTGAAAGGCACGGCGCGGCTGGCCAAGCTGAACACGCAGGATCATCCGTCTATCGCGCAGCGCGCCAATATTCGCGGCATTCCCGCCCTGGTCCTTTACCGAAAGGGTCGCGAGGTGGCACGGTTGGCGGGCGCCCGCCCGGCCGCCGAGATCGAGGCGTTCGTGCGGCAGGCGGCGGCGCAGCGGGCCTGACGGGCGGTGCCGCGCACCGCCCGCCCGCCCCCTTGACAAGGCCGGCCCGATCGCACAAATAGCCGCCTCGTGGGGTCGTAGCTCAGTTGGGAGAGCGCGTCGTTCGCAATGACGAGGTCAGGGGTTCGATCCCCCTCGACTCCACCAGAAACACCCCGAAATCCGCGTGTTTTCAGCGTCCTGCGGCTGGCTGGCCCGGTGCGCCCGATCCGGTCACTGCGCGGCTTGGCGGCGTCGGAAACCTGGTGTGGGTTGTATCGGCAACCTTCAAGGCAGGTCATTTCCGTTCCGAAGAAATGGGCAAGGCGTGGCAGGGTCAGGGTGGCTTCAGGGCTTCACCGTCACCGGTTTCCCCATGCGTGACCCGGGCCAGGGCGAAGCGAATTCCATCGGTGACCGTTTTGTGCCGGGCGCGCCGCCGCCCGCGACGCGACGTTCTTCTATGCAAATGGCCGGCAAACCGATAGCACCCCCGGCGGCGGCGAATCGGGCATTCGGCCCAAAGCCCGCCATTCCTCTGATACCGGAGTTTCCGATTTGACCGTCACCGTCGACTTTCGCGACCAGGGTTTCCATGTATGCGTCTCTGGCCATCTGGATCGTGCGACCAACCGCGAGATGATCATCCGCGCCTGGCACGATCCGCATTGGGACGAGGCGAAATACGCCATCGTCGATTTGCGCGCGGTCACCTCGGTCGATCTGACGGAGTCCGACATGGTCGTGCAGGCCAGCATGGCCAATGCCGGGTCGCTGTCGACGATGAAGACCCGGACCGCCACCGTTCACGCCTGCCCCGAGATCGGGCGGTTGTGCGAGGTCTACAATGCACATCTTCAGCAGGATCTGTGCGAGGCGCGGAGCTTCGAGGATTACCAAATGGCGGTGAACTGGGCGCGCGGCACCGCCTCCTCCCGCGCCAAGCCGCGGTTCCGTGGCCCCCGTTGGCCCGAAGGCGCGCACCGCCAGGCAGCCAACGGCAAGTGACGCGGAAAGGCGGCCGAAGGTCCGGCGGTTCCTGGGCCATACTTGCACCAGGGCCGCGCCCCGGAAATCGTTGCCGCTATCGCCGCGCCAGGTCCGTCGTGCGCCCGAGGATGTCGACACCCTGCTGCATCCAGAAATGCAGAAGGTCGATGAAGACCCAGTTTTCGGCCAGCTTGTCGCCGGATCGCCGGTAGATGTCGACCACGCGCATCTCTCCGGGTTTGCCGGTGCCGGGCATGCCCATGAAACCGCCCGTCGGGGTTAGCCGAAGGTTCGGCCAGCCGAAGAACCCGCCGAACGATCCTTCGGCGACCTTGGCGACATGGCCCAGGAATTGCCGGTTCGCGAAACCCGCCCGGAACGCCCCGGAATGCTGCTGCGCGTAGCGCTCGATCGTGTAGGTCGCACCGATCCCGGCAGGCCCCCACCAGATCATGTCCTCATGCCAGCTGCGGCGCAGTTCCTGCTCCAGCGGCACCTCTTCCTGCCAGTTGCGCAGTTCCGCGATCATGAAATCGATCGCCGCGAGGGTTCGCCGCCCTTCCTCCGGGTCGGTATCGCCGGTCATCAGCCCGTCATGCGTCATCGGACCCGGCTGGACCAGATGCGCGGCGGTCTGCGGCGGAAACGGGTTCAGGCCGGCCTGGATCATCAGGTGCGGAATGTCGAAGAACAGCGCCGTTTCGGCGATCCGGCCATCGGCCACGCGGTTGAATTCGCAATAGCGCAGGAAAGCCATCTTGCCGGTCGCCGGAATCCCCAGCCAGGGCGCGTCGAACAGGCCCACAAGGTGGCCCATCGACACGACCCAGGTGCTTGCCCCGTCATCGAGCGCGTTCAGGCCGGCCATGTAGATGTCCTGCCGGCGCTGCATCGGGCGAATCGCCCCGCGCAACGGTTCCCAGAACCGGGCCGCAACGCTTTCGATGCCGGCGATCTCGTCGAAAGGATGGCAGCCGCGCCACCGGTAGTCGGAGCTGCAATAGCGGGCCATCACCCGCGCGATATCGCCCGCCGTTGCCGCGTCAAGCGCCGCAAAGTACTCGGCAACCAATTGTTTTTCCGACTGAAAGCTTGTCACCGGCCGAATCCTCCAAACCGCGCATGCATACGCTTGCAAAAGAGACTTGCCAAAATGTCGCGGCCGCGTCTACCCTTGTTGCAAGCGTATGCAAAAAAGCGCTTTGGCCGACAGGGGAACATTCATGGCCGAGATTCAGCTTCGCGGCATTTCGAAGCGCTGGGGCAGTTTCGTGGGGGTCGACAATTTCGACCTGACGATCCGCGACCGCGAATTCCTGGTGCTTCTTGGCCCGTCGGGCTGCGGCAAGACAACGACGATGCGGATGATCGCCGGCCTGGAGGATCCGACCGACGGCGAGATCGTCATCGACGGCAAGGTCGTCAACGACCTGGAGCCGAAGGACCGCGACGTGGCGATGGTGTTTCAAAGCTACGCGCTTTACCCGAACATGAATGTCTACGAGAACATCCGCTTTCCGCTGAAGGTGCGCGGCGTCGACCCGGCGCAGCATGACGAGAGGGTGCGCCGGGCAAGCGCGATGGTGGAGCTGGACGATTTCCTGCACCGCAAGCCGGCCGAATTGTCGGGCGGCCAGCGTCAGCGCGTGGCCCTGGCCCGTGCCATCGTGCGCGAACCCAACGTCTTCCTGATGGACGAGCCGCTGTCCAATCTCGATGCCAAGCTGCGCGTCTCGACCCGCGCCCAGATCAAGAATCTCAGCCACGAACTGGCGGTCACCACCGTCTATGTCACGCATGACCAGGTCGAGGCGATGACGCTGGCCGACCGCGTCGTGGTGATGAAGCGCGGCATCGTCCAGCAGGTCGGCAGCCCGACCGAGATCTACGACACTCCCGCCAACACCTTCGTCGCCAGCTTCATCGGCAGCCCCGCCATGAATCTGATCGACGGCCGGATGTCGGGCGGCAGCTTCGTGGCGCAACATACCCGGATCGACGGGCTGGATTGCCCCGACGGGCCGGTGGCGCTGGGGTTTCGCGCCGAGGATGCGCAGGTCGTCGCCGAGGGCGGCCAGATCGTGGCGCCGATCTACACGCTCGAACTTCTGGGCGATGCGACGATGGTCACGGTCCGGATCGGCGGCGCGCTGGTTTCGGTCAAGACCGACAAGACCTTTCGCGCCGAGATCGACGATGAAGTTCGCATCGCGGTCCCGGCCGAGCACTGCCACCTGTTCGATGCCGAAACGGGTGCGCGAAAAAGCGGTTAGCCCCGCAAAACTTCGGGCCGGGACGCGCCCCAACACCAACCGGGAGAGATGACGATGACGATCAAGACCATGCTGATGGCCGGCGCCTTGTCGGTTGCGGCGACGGCCAGCTGGGCCGAATGCGCCTTCGAGAACGATGTGCCGCTGAGTTCGCTGACGGCGGGTTTCGAAGCCTGGAAGGCCGTGACCGACGCGATGGCCGAATGCGGCAATTTCACCGCCAATCTCGATCAGGATTTCCGCGAAAAGCAGCCCGAAGCCTTTGCGGCGAACCCCTCGCTCTACCAGATCGGAGGCGTCGCCAATTCGACCATGGTGCCGCTGCTGAACGCCGGCACGATCCGTCCGCTGGACGACCTGGTGGAAAAGTACGGTCAACAGCTTCGGCCGAACCAGCTGATCAAGATCGACGGCCAGACCTTCGCCATCGCGATGATGGTCAACAACCAGCACCTGATGTACCGCGAGGATATCCTGAACGATCTGGGCATCGCCGTGCCGACCACGCATGACGAGGTGCTGGCCGCCGCCGCGAAGATCGCCGAGGCCGGCGTCGTCGATTACCCGCTGGGCGGCACGTTCATGACCGGCTGGAACCTGGGCGAGGAATTCGTGAACAACTATCTCGGCGAAGGCGGCGCGTTCTTCGCCGACGGCAACATGCCCTCGATCAACAACGCGCAGGGCGTGCGCGCGCTCGAGATCATGAAGGCGATGACCGAGTACATGGACCCGGAATACCTGGTCTCCGATTCCACCTATGTCCAGCAGCAGTTCCAGCAGGGCAAGATCGCCATCGCCAATCTCTGGGCCAGCCGTGCCGGCGCGATGGACGACGCGGCCGAAAGCCAGGTCGTGGGCCTGGTCAAGATGGCCTCGGCCCCGATGGGGTCGGTCCGCCCGGCCTCGACCATCTGGTGGGACGGCATCGTCCTGGCCACCAACATGAGTGACGAAGAGGCCGATGCCGCGTTCCGCGTCGCGATGGAAGGCATCGACACCGAAATGGTACAGGCCAACAACGATGCCGCCGTCTGGCTGATCGAGGGCTACGAGCCTGGCGATCTGGCTGCCGGTGCGGCCGCCACCGCCGCCAATGGCGCCGCGCCCTATCCGGCCTCGGGCCCGATGGGCATCATGCATACCGTGCTGGGCAACGGCATCGCCGATTACCTGACCGGCGCCAAGGATGCCGAGACGACGCTGGCCGATATCGAAGCGGCCTACGTCACCGCCGCCAAGGAAGCCGGCCTGATCGAATGATCGCGCCGCGGGGCCCGGTCATCGGCCGGGCCCCGCCCATTCCCGGAACCATCCCGAAAGGAGGACGCAGGTGAAGTTCAAGACCTTCGCGGCATTCGTCGCCCCGTCCCTTTTCATGATGCTTCTGTTCATCGCCTTCCCGCTGGTCAGCGTGTTCGTGCAAAGCTTCTACGTCACCCAGCCGCTTTACGAGACGGTCGAGGTGGAAACCTGCACGCCGGGCTTCCTGACCCAGACCTGCGTGACCGAAACCAAGTCGCAGCCATTGCGCGACGAGGCCGGCAAGATCATCGAACGCACGATCTTCGTGGGCCTGCAAAGCTATCGCAACGTGCTGGAACCCGACCGGCTTTGGGCCGCGATCCAGGCCGGGTCGTGGAACGCCGTACAATCGATCGATTTCTGGAAGGCGCTGCGCTTCACGCTGACCTTCACGCTGATCACCCTGCCGCTGGTTCTGGGCATGGGCCTGGCGATCGCGCTTGTCATCAACAATGCCGCCCGGTCGATCCGGGGGCCCGTGATCTTCATCTCGCTTCTGCCCTTCATCATCACGCCCGTGATCGGGGCCCTGTCGATCAACTGGCTGTTCCGCGGCGACGGCATCCTGACGGCGACGCTGGAATGGTGGCTGGAACGCGATATCGCGATGTTCGCCCAGGCCTGGACGATCGAGATCCTGATGATGCTCTACCGCGTCTGGCATGTCGCGCCCTTCGCCGCGATCGTGTTCTATGCCGGGCTTCAGACCGTGAACCAGGACAGTCTGGAAAGCGCGTTGATCGACGGGGCCAGCCGCTGGCAGCGCCTGCGCTACGTCGTGATCCCGCATCTGGGGCCGCTGATCGTCTTCGTCTCGATGATCCACCTGATGGACAGCTACCGGGTGTTCGAAGAAGTCGTCGGTTTTTCCAGCCAGGGCCACGTGATCAGCCTGCAATGGCTCACCTACGATTTCCTCACGCCCGACCAGGCCGGCAACCGCTCGATCAGCCGCGCGTCGGCCTCGGCCATGCTGACGATGGTCGGCATCGCGATCCTTCTCGTGCCGCTTCTGCGGCGCACCTGGCGTGACCACAAGGGGGGCAGGGCATGACCGCGCGCGCACTTCGTCAGCCGCTTTCGCTGCGCCTCTTTTCCGGCGGGTTCCTGGCCTTCTGGTGCCTCGTCGCCGCCTTCCCGATCTTCTGGATCACGGTGATGAGCTTCAAGGCGCCCGTCGATGCCTTCGACGCCAACGCGCTCAACGTCATCTTCGGGCCCGAAACGCTGGCCCGCGGCAAGGGCTGGTCGCTGATCGACATCGCGCTTGGGCTGGGCGTCGTCCTCGCCACGGCGCGGATCGCGGTGCGGCGCCTGCCCGGCCTCGTGGCCGCGAACTTTCCCGGTGCGCTGACGCCCGTGGGCTGGATTCTTGCGGCGCTGGTGCTGGGGGTGGCCTTCATCGTCGCCTTCTTCGGCCTCGTGCCGCTTCTGTCGGGCTGGCTGAACCCCGTCGCCGGACCGCTTGGCCGCGACATCATCGGCGCCACGACGGAACACTATCAGACGGTCTGGATCGACCGCGGGTTTTCGAACAATTTCAAGAACTCGCTGATCGTTACCGCCGGTGTCGTCACCGTCTCTCTGACCGTGGGCACGCTGGCGGGCTACGGGCTGGCCCGCTCGGGTTCGACCCTGGCCTTCTGGATCCTGATCGCGGCCCTGATCTTCCGCGCGTTGCCGCATTCCGTGCTGGTCGCGGGCTACTTGCCGGTTTTCATCAGTTCCTCGGAATGGCTGGCACCCATCCTGGGCGACAACGCGCCCACGCTTTACGGCAAGCCGATGGCGGTCATCGCCGTTCTGGTCGCGATCAATCAGCCGTTCACGATCTGGATGCTGCGTTCGTTCTTCCAGAACATTCCCTCCGAACTGGACGAGGCGGCCCGGGTGGATGGCTGTTCGCATTTCCAGGCGTTCCGGCGGGTGATCATGCCGGTGATGTGGCCCGGCGTCATCACCACCGGCCTGTTCAGCTTCCTGCTGGCCTACAACGATTTCCTCGTCACCTCGCTCCTGCTCGACGCCTCGAACCAGACGATGGTTCCGGCCATCGCCGGCATGTTCAACCGCGAGACGACGACGACCGACCAGGTCGTGGCCGTGGCCGCCGCCGTGTCGATCACCGCGCCGCTGTTCCTGCTGGTCATGGTGTTCCAGCGCCAGATCGTTTCTGGCCTCACTGCCGGTGCGGTGAAGGGCTGATCATGAAAGGCGCACGACCCGAACAGGCGGCCCTGACCCGCGACGCGGACCTGTCGAAGACGGCCGCGACGCGGGCCGTGGTCGAGGGCATGGTCGACGGGCTGAACGATCACCGGATCGACGATATCGGCGAGTTCTTCGCCGAGGGCTTCCGCTGGATGGGCAATCGCGGCTGCGGAACCAAGACGGGGCTGCGGGAATTCCAGGACAATTGGCAGCGCCCGTTCCAGGCCGCGTTTTCCGACAAGGTCTGCATCGACGAGGCGCGGCTTTACATGGGCGAATGGGCCGCGGCATTCGGCCGGCAGGAGGCCACGCATTCGGGCCCCTTCATGGGCCTCGCCCCCACCGGCAGGCGGGTGACCATTCGCTACATGGATTTCTGGCGCGTCGAGGATGGCAAGATCACCGACAACTGGGTGATGGTCGATTTCCCCGACGTTCTGGCGCAACTTGGCGTGGACGTGTTCGGCGGCGAAGGCTGGGAGGCCTTCGATCGCGGCGAACGCGTGCCGCCAACCCCCGACGGCAAAGGATGACGTGATGGCGATCGAGTATCTCAAGCGCAGCAAGCCCGATAGCGAGAAGGCCGAGGACGACGCCAAGGTTCGCGCCGTGGTCGAGGCGACGCTGGCCGATATCGGGAAACGCGGCGATGCCGCGGTGCGCGAGCTCAGCCAGAAATTCGACGGCTACGCGCCCGAAGCCTTCCGGCTGACCCAATCCGAGATCGAGGCCGCGATGCAGAAGGTCGGTCCTCGCGACATGGAGGATATCCGCTTCGCGCAGGACCAGATCCGGCGCTTTGCTCAGGCGCAGCGGGCCTCGATGACCGATATCGAGGTCGAAACCCTGCCCGGCGTGATCCTTGGCCACAAGAACATCCCGGTGCAGTCGGTGGGCTGCTACGTGCCCGGCGGCAAGTTCCCGATGGTCGCCTCGGCCCACATGTCGGTTCTGACGGCATCGGTGGCCGGCGTGCCGCGGATCGTCGCCTCGGCGCCGCCGGTGCAGGGACAGCCGCATCCGGCCATCGTGGCGGCGATGCATA
>Ga0180436_10002710_pt1 | contig 16595 bp, 16 predicted proteins | sample SS_ome_2_FD_132434 | JGI IMG/M metagenome (GOLD analysis project Ga0180436, IMG submission 132434) | Hypersaline lake sediment archaeal communities from the Salton Sea, California, USA - SS_3_S_2 metaG | ecosystem: Environmental > Aquatic > Non-marine Saline and Alkaline > Hypersaline >...
CATGAGGTACTGGTAAATGCCCTGGGCATGCTGTATAATGTGGGGGCTTGTGGGGAGAAGTGGGGCGCAGTGGTTTGTGCTCCCTTTCCTACGCCTCTTTCTTACGCTCACGTGGGGACTACAACGGCATGTTTCTGGGCAGATTTGTCCACACCCTCGACAGCAAGGGACGATTGACCATCCCCGCCAAGTTCCGAGCGGATCTGGACGAGGGCTTGGTGGTGACCAGGGGTATAGACAATTGCCTCGTAGCATTCCCCATGTGGCGGTGGGACCAGCTGGCGGCGCAGGTGGGCGATCTACCGTTCACGGATCGTCGGGCGCGGTCGTTCAAGCGGTTCCTTTTCGCCAGCGCCGCTGACGCCAGCCCTGATAGTCAGGGGCGTATTCTTATCCCTCCGCGCCTGCGGGAGCACGCCGGCCTTGACGGCGAGGTCGTCATCGCTGGTGTCAACGATTCCATTGAGATCTGGAGCATGGAGGCCTGGCACGACGAACGAGACCGGGCCGACGGCGAGAACATCGATCGTGAAGGCTGGGAGGCACTCGGCATCTAAGGGAGAGCATGCATGATCCCTGTCTCCCTGGAAGAGCCACCCGGTTCAAAGCGCGATCTGAAGGTGGCATCCGGCAGGCCGGAGCGTTTGGTCGGTACCTTAATAGCCGCTGACATGGAGAAAGGGTAGGAGTTGGAGCGGACACACGTGCCGGTTCTTCCCCAGGAGGTCTTGGAAGCCCTCCTGGTGGAACCCGGCGGACGATTCGTCGACGCGACCCTGGGGGCGGGAGGGCACGCCTACGAGATCCTGGCTGCCTCCAGTCCAGGCGGCGAACTACTCGGCCTCGATCGAGATCCAGAGGCCCTTAAGATTGCGGCGGATCGCCTCGCGCGGTTTGGCGATCGCGCAGAGGTGGTGCATGCCTCCTTTGCGAGCCTGAAGGAGATTGCGGCAGGTGCCGGATTCACCCAGGCTGATGGTATTCTCTTCGACCTCGGGCTTTCCTCACTCCAACTGGAGGATTCCCGACGGGGGTTTTCGTTTCTGACTGACGGGCCGCTGGATATGCGGTTCGATCCGACGTCCCAGGGGCCTACGGCCGCTGACTTGATCAACCGTCTCTCTGAGGAGGAGCTAGCGGACGTGCTCTTCCGCTATGGGGAGGAGAGACAGTCCCGGCGAATTGCAGGCGCGATCGTGGCGGCGCGGCCGATCCAGACCACAGGACAACTGGTCGAGGTTATCGAAGAGACCGTGGGTCGGCGCCGGGGGAGGCTGCACCCCGCGACGCTTAGTTTTCAAGCCTTGCGGATCGCGGTGAACGAGGAGTTGGCGTCCATCAAGAGCGCTCTGCCGCAGGCCGTCGAGACGCTAAAGATGGGGGGGCGACTGGTCGTTATTGCTTTCCATTCACTGGAGGACCGCATTGTCAAGCGGTTCATGCGGCGGGAGAGCAAAGACTGTATCTGTTCGCGTGAGCTACCGATTTGTACGTGTGACCACCGGGCATCCCTTAGCCGGGTCGTCCGTAAGCCGATCCGGCCGACGGAGGACGAGGTAGCGTACAATCCTCGGGCTCGCTCGGCCCGTCTCAGGGTTGCAGAGCGCATACGATGAAGGTTGAGTGCCGCCCTCACGTGCGGACCAGCGGGGTGGCGCGGAAAGGGGTTGTGGGCAGACGATGTCGGGTTTTCTGGAGTGGGCCACCCACGGGGTCAAGCGCGGGCGTCTGGAGTTCCGCTCGCGTCCGATGGTCGTTCTGACCGTCATCGTCGTGGTTCTGGCGCTGGTTGCTGCTGTCTATCTGATGCTGGTGAGCCGAACGGCAGCGCAGGGGCGCCGGATCGAGCAACTCCAGACAGAGATCTTTCGGCTCCAGCGGGAGAACGAGCAGTTGACGGTGGAGATCGCGGAGGTGACATCCGTGCTTCAGTTGAAGGAACGAGCTGCAGCGCTGGGTTTTGCCACGCCAGAGCGTTTAGAGTTCCTGTCGATTTCGGAGTGAGGTTGGGAGCGCGATATGGCTGAGGGACCGAGGCGGCGTCTAGCACTACTAATCACCCTGCTGGCGGGGTGTGCGGTGCTGACGGTGGCTCAGCTGATCAAGGTCCAGATTGTCGACCACCGCTTCTATGCGCACTGGGCTGAGGAGCAGTGGATCCGGGCGATCCGCATGGATCAGCCACCGCGCGGTGTGATTCGCGATCGGGACGGCTGCTTGCTAGCCGGCAACGGGGTGAGGTATGCGATCGAGGCCTCCCCAGCTTATGTGATCGATCATCACGAAGCTGCAAAGGAACTAGCCTCAGTCCTGCACATGCCTGCATCGCACCTGGAGGCACAACTGAGTAGTCGGGACGACAACGGCGAGCTGCGCAAGTGGATTCGGGTCTCGCAGTCAGTCTCGAAGGAGGTCGGGGAGCAAGTCGCCGACCTGAAGATAAGAGGGGTGACCGTCAAGCCTCTCTGGAGGCGAGAATACCCGGAGAGGCACTTGGCCTCTCATACATTGGGTTTTGCCACGAGCGAGACGGGCTACTACGGCGTTGAGGGTTTCTACGATGCGATGCTGCAGCCCGAGCCCGTGGAGTGGGTGGGGCCAGTGGATGTCGCCAGTGCGCCCGTCCCCTGGGAGCCCATCGCGGGGGAGTTCCCCCGGCGTGGGGTGGATCTGGAGTTGACGGTGGATCGCACGGTACAGGCGCTGGTGGAGGCCGAGCTGGAGCGGGCCCTGCAGGAGTACCAGGCGGCATCGGGAACGATCATTGTTATGGAGCCGGAGACTTTTGGCATTCTGGCTATGACGAGTCTGCCCAGCTACGATCCTGAGGAGTATCCACGGTTCCTGGATGAGGATCCGGTGCCCTTCGAGGACCCGGCAGTGAGCAAGCAGTATGAGCCCGGATCGGTCTTCAAGATGGTGACGGTGGCGGCTGCGCTGGACGCCGGCGTTGTAACGGAGGACTCGGTCTATCACGACGAGGGGTGGATCGAGGTGGGGGGCCAGGCGATCCACAACAGCATGCGGAAGGTCTACGGGGACCAGTCGGTCGCGGACATCCTGGTTGAATCGCTCAACGTTGGATCGGCGTGGCTGAGCACACGGTTGGGCGCGGATTTGTTCTACGAGTACGTGCAGGGTTTTGGGTTTGGCGACGTCACGGGCGTGGATCTCGCTGGCGAGGTGCCCGGGCAGCTGTGGCTCCCGGAGGATATCGAGCACTGGCATCCGTCGAACCTGGGCACAAACGCCTTTGGCCAGGGGATCGCAGTGACTCCCCTCCAGATGACCGTGGCGGCGGCTACGGTGGCCAACGACGGGGCGCGCTTGCGGCCTCACGTGGTGCGCCGACGGATAGCGTCTGACGGGTCGGTGTCGACGTACCAAGCCGTCTTTGAGGAACAGGTGATCGATCCTGAGACCGCACAGACGGTGACCGATATCTTGGTCCGGGTAGTCGAAGAGGGTGCTACGGAGGCGAAGGTGGCGGGCTACCGCGTTGCGGGGAAGACCGGCACGGCGCAGATTCCCATTCCCGGGGGCTATCATCCGGAGGACACCATTGCCAACTTCGTAGGGTTTGGTCCGGTGCCGGATCCAAAAGTCGTGGTGTTGATCAAGCTGGATCGCCCACAGAGTTCGGAATGGGCATCCCATACCGCGGCCCCGACGTTCTCGAGGATTATGGTACAGCTTTTCACTGTGCTGGGTATCCCGCCCGCCGGGGGAGAGCTGGCAGCGGAGGTGGGATCTTGACAGTCCAGACTCTGACCCTGGCGGACGTACTGGAGGCTCTGGCCGGCGACCGGCCCGAGATGCAGACTCAAGCGATCACCGTGACAGTGATTGATTCGCGCGAGGTGCGGCCCGGTGCCCTGTTCGTCGCCTTCGAAGGCGAGGAGGTCGATGGGCACGATTTCGTGGAAGACGCGTTCTCCCGCGGGGCGGTGGCGGCGCTGGTTGAGCACGAGGTCTCGGCGGAGGCCCAGGTATTGGACCTGCGCAGAGGCGGGTCGACGGTTCCTGCGAATATCTCGCTGCCGGTCGTGCTCAGGGTTGACGAGACCCTTGGAGCGCTGCAGCGACTCGCGACTTTCTGGCGGGCACGGCAGGAAGGGCTGCGGGTGATTGGCATCACGGGCAGCGTTGGGAAGACAACGACCAAGGAGTTAGCGGCAGCTGTCCTTGAGAGACGGTATGCGACGGTTAAGAGTGAGGCGAGCTACAACAACGAGATCGGCCTCCCTTTGACGCTGCTCAGTATCACGGGGATGCACGAGCGCGCTGTCCTGGAGATGGGCATGTACGATGTCGGAGAGATCGCCGATCTTGCCCGTATGGGACAGCCCCATGTGGGCGTGGTCACCATTATCCGACCGGTCCACCTGGAACGGGCCGGTTCTCTCGAGCGCATCGTCCAGGCGAAGACGGAGTTGGTGGAGGCGCTACCTCCTGGCCCGGAGGGTACGGCCATTCTCAATTACGATGACGAGAATGTGCGCAACATGGCCATCGCGACGGAGGCGGGCATTCTGACCTACGGCCTCTCGCCAGAGGCCGATCTCTGGGCAGAGGACATCGAAGGGCTTGGCCTGGAGGGGATCCGTTTCCGACTCCACCACGGGGATGAGACGCTTCACGTAAAGGTACCGCTGCTGGGAAGACACTCGGTGCATACGGCGCTGCGGGCCACGGCTGTTGGTCTTGTGGAAGGGTTGAGCTGGCAGGAGATCATTGAGGGCCTCCACGGCGTGGAACCCTCGGACCAACTCCGCCTGGTGGCGGTGGAGGGGCCTGACGGAGCCACGATTCTCGACGATACCTACAACGCAAGCCCAGCCTCAACCATCGCGGCTTTGAACCTGCTCGCCGAGCTGGATGGCCGGAAGATCGCCGTCCTCGGTGATATGCTTGAGCTGGGCGCCTACGAACACGAGGGACACGAAAAGGTGGGCATGCGAGCCCTCGAGGTGGCCGATGTGGTGGTCACGCTCGGTGATCTAGGAGCGATCATCGGGGAGGCGGCGATCCGATGGGGCATGCGTCCCGAGGCCGTACACATCCTCGACGACAACGAGGAGGTCGTCCATCTGCTCCAGGACATGGTTGAGAGCGATGACGTGATTCTCGTCAAGGGCTCGAGGGCGCTCCATATGGAGGACATCGTTGATGCCCTGGCTGCAGGTGCGCGTTAGAGGATGATGAATCGGGGTCAAGCCGTCGCGAGGTCCCACAGCGTGTGGACTGGTAGGTCAATGCGGGACAACGCACATGGATAGAGCGCTTATTCTGGCGAGTGTTTCGTTCTTGCTGGCTGTCGTATGGGGGCCGCTGCTCATTCGGATTCTGCGGCACTACAAGATCGGCAAACGCATCCGGATAAGTGGGCCCAGCGATCATAAGAGCAAGATGGGCACACCCACAATGGGCGGGTTGATGATCGTGGTGCCCGTTTTCCTGATAACCGTGGTCTTGAACATTTACAACTTGCTGGGGCGGACGCTGATTGGCCGTTCGATCCTGGTGCCCCTTGGGGTGCTGCTCATCTATGCGCTGATTGGCGCGATCGATGATCTGGCTGGTGTCCGGGGGGTGCGACGCGGTCTCGGTCTCACCGCTCGACGGAAGCTTCTCTGGGAGATACCACTGACGTTGGGGATTGCAGCTTTTATGCTCCTCACGGATATGCAGTTTGCGGGGCAGGTTGGCGTGCCCGGGGTCGTGCGGATGGTGAACATCGGCTGGCTCTGGGTGCCCATAGCTGCGTTCTTCATCCTCTGGTCGGCCAATGCCGTCAATCTGACCGATGGCCTGGATGGCCTTGCTGGTATCATCGTGGCCAGTGCTTTTGCTGGCTACGGCGTCATTGCCCGTCTCCAGGGACAGTTTTACTTGATCCGCTTCTGTTTTACTGTGGTGGGCGCCTCGTTTGCCTTCCTGTGGTACAACGCCCATCCCGCACAGATGTTCATGGGCGACACGGGAAGCCTGGCTCTGGGCGCGACGTTGGCGACTGTGGCGCTGATGACAGGCCAGTGGCTGCTGCTGCCCATCGTCATTCTGATACCGCTAGCGGAGACGCTCTCGGTGGTGATTCAAGTGCTGTACTTCAAGTACACGAAGCGACGATTCGGGCAGGGGAGGCGTGTCTTTAAGATGAGTCCCCTGCACCACCATTTCGAGTTGATGGGCTGGTCTGAGACGCAGGTGGTCCAGCGCTTCTGGTTGGTGGAAATTCTGGCCGTTATGGCGGGCGTTGCTCTGGCGCTTCTGTGAGGTGCGCCGGCTTGGGATGAGCGCGAGCAAGGGTTGAGCCGTGAGGAACGACGCGCGTTCTAATCGCCCGCTGGGCTACGCAGGTAAGGAGTCATACTGAAAGACGAGAATGTGGTGATCCTCGGACTGGCCCGGCAGGGCGTGGCACTCGCGCGCTACCTGGCTGAGGCAGGGGCCGAGGTGACAGTTTCGGACCTCCAGAGCGAGGATGCTCTGGCCGATCAGTTGGAGCAACTGGAAGATCTTGAGATTCGCTATGCGCTGGGTGGCCATCCGATCCGTTTGTTGGACGATGCGGATCTCCTCTGCCTCAGTGGGGGTGTTCCGATGGACATTCCCATCGTCAGGGAGGCCCGGGAAAGATCGATCCCGCTCAGCAATGACGCACAGATCTTTTTGGATCGCTGCCCGGCACCGGTGGTCGGCATCACGGGCTCGGCCGGCAAGACAACGACAACGGCGCTCGTAGGCGAGATGTGCCGCGCAACCGGACGTCGGACGTGGGTGGGGGGCAATATTGGCAATCCCCTGATCAATGACCTGGCGAGCATCGAGCAGGATCACGTCGTGGTGATGGAGCTCTCGAGTTTCCAGCTTGAGCTGATGACGACGAGTCCGCGGATTGCGGCGGTACTCAACGTGACGCCCAATCATCTGGACCGGCATAAGACGATGGAGACCTATATCGCGGCGAAGGAGCGGATAATCGCCCACCAGACGGCCGGCGACGCGGCGGTGCTTGGCTACGACGACGCCAATGCGCGCGCTCTGGCCCTGGAGACCCCGGCCCAGCTGTACTTCTTCAGCGGGGGTGCGGAGGTCGAGGCCGGGGCGTTCAAGACGAACGGCGAGCTGACGCTGCGGATGGACGGCGAGGAGCGCGAGATCTGTGAGGTCTCAGACGTCAAGTTGCTTGGCAGGCACAACCTGCTCAACGTCTTGGCAGCCAGCGTTCTGGCCAGGCTGGCGGGGGCATCTCTCGAGGCGATCCGCGAGGTCGCCACGAGCTTCACCGGTGTTGAGCATAGGCTGGAGCTGGTACGGGAAATTGATGGCGTCAGGTGGTATGACGACTCCATCGCCACTGCCCCTGAGCGCGCCATCGCGGCTCTCCGCTCTTTCGAGGCGCCGATCGTGCTCCTCGCCGGTGGTCGGGACAAGGACCTTCCCTGGGAAGCCTTCGTTGGGCAGGTCCTGGGCTCGGTCAGATGGCTGATCACGTTCGGAGAGGCCGGACCCATGATTGCGCGGGCCGTAAACGAGGCCCACGCAGGAGGAGGTTTGGAGTCCCAACAACTGGAGGGCGTGACGGAGGTCGAGACGCTCGAGGACGGCGTCGTGGAGGCAGCAGGCCGGGCACGAGCGGGGGACGTCGTGCTCCTCTCGCCCGGCGGGACCAGCTTCGACGCTTTTCGGGACTTCGCCGCACGGGGCGAACGCTTCCAAGATCTCGTGAGTGACCTGGGCAGGGTTGGAGAGAAGCGATGACCAAGAGGAAGCGGACCAGAGGCAGTCCAGACATCGGCATCATTCTGTCGGCGGGGGGTCTCCTTGTCATCGGTCTGATGATGGTGTACAGCGCCACTTTCGACTGGTCCTTTCAACAACACGGGAGATCCTTCGAAATTGCCTTCCGACAGGTTATGTGGGCTGGGATAGGTTTGGTTGCGTTGATTGCTCTGACCTTCGTTCCGTACGAGCTTTGGCAGGATGCGGCTGTGCCGATCATGGGTGGAACCCTGGTCTTGCTCGTACTTGTCCTCTTGATGGGAGACAAGCGGTTTGGCGCCCAGCGGTCGTTTTGGAATGGCTCGGTTCACCCCGGTGAGTTGTCCAAGCTAACGATGGTCATCTACATCGCGGCGTGGCTCTCATCGAAGGGCGATCAGATCAGAGACATCTCCTACGGCTTCATCCCCTTTGGGGTCCTGATCGGTCTGGTGACGGGACTGATTGTGGCTCAGCCGGACCTCGGGACGGCCGTATTGGTGGGCTTGACCTCGCTGGCCGTCTTTTTCTTTGCCGGCGCGGAAGTCTTTCAGCTGGCGGCTGGAGGCGTCGTCAGTCTGCTGACGTTCCTAGTCCTGGTGAGCCGGTTTCCGCACGCGTCAAAGCGTGTCGATGAATGGATGCAGGTCTGGCGCGATCCACAGATGGCCGGGCACCATATGCAGCAGACATTGATTGCCCTGGGAAGTGGTGGAGCTTTCGGCGTTGGGCTGGGACAGGGACAGCAGAAGCTCGGCTACCTGCCGACTCCCCACACCGACGCGATATTCGCGGTGCTTGGAGAGGAGACGGGCCTGGTGGGGTGCCTCCTGGTCATCGGGCTGTTCGCGGTCTTCGCCTACCGGGGATTCAAGATCACTATGGAGGCCCAGGACCCGTTTGCCTCGCTCCTGGCGTGTGGAGTCACGTGTTGGATCACGTTTCAAGCCCTGATCAACCTGGGTGTCGTGACCGGGCTGCTTCCCTTCACGGGGATGGCCTTGCCTTTTATCAGCTCCGGAGGGTCCGGACTGGTGACGACGATGGCGGGGGTCGGGTTGTTGCTCAGCGTGTCCCGGGGGCGCACGCCTGGCAGGCAGTCGAAAAGACAGGAGGAGAGCAGCAGGTATGCGAGTCTGGATCGCCGGTGGGGGGACGGGGGGGCACGTGTACCCCGGTCTGGCCGTCGTGCAAGCACTTCGCGAAGCCACTGAGCTTGAGGTTACGTACGTCGGGGGCCAGGGCGGGATCGAAGAGGCGCTGGCATCACGGGCAGACGTTCCTTTCGTCGGGATCCCAGCCGGGGGGCTGCACGGCGTGCGGCCCGAGCGAGCGGCGAAGAACATGATCAAACTGATGCGCGGCTGGTGGGCAGCGTTCCGTCTGGGACGCCGCGAACGTCCTTCCGCGTTGTTCGCCACCGGGGGCTACGCGAGTGTGCCCGTCGCCTTGGCGGCTTGGGGTCTGGGCGTGCCGATTGTGGTCTATCTGCCGGACATCGAGCCGGGCCTGGCCGTACGATTCATCTCGCGATTGGCCTCGAACGTAGCAGTTACGGTCGAGGACTCGCGGGCCTTTCTGCCGGAGCGGAAAGTGGTGGTGACCGGATACCCGCTTCGGGTGGAGTTCCACGAGGTGGAGCCGGAGGAGGCCAGGGAGGCGCTGGACCTATCGCCGGTCGAGCCTGTCCTCCTGGTCATGGGTGGGAGCCGGGGGGCGCGCAGCATCAATCGAGCCCTGGAGGGTATTCTGGAGGAGGTCTTGGAGATCTCGCAGGTCGTACACTTGACTGGAGAGCTGGATTGGCCCCACGTTTCGGCGGGGCGGTCCGAGCTACCGGGCCGCTTGAGGACGCGGTATCGGGCTTTCCCGTACTTGCACGACATGGGACAAGCCTTGGCCGCAGCGGATCTGGCCCTGTGCCGTGCCGGGGCGTCCACCCTCGGAGAGTTACCTTTCTATGGACTGCCTGCTGTCTTGGTGCCATATCCCCACGCGTGGCGCTACCAGCGGGTGAACGCAGACTGGTTGACGGGACGTGGCGCGGCGGTGATGCTCCGTGATGAGCGACTGCATGATGCGTTGTTGCCAACCCTTCGATCGCTGTTGACGGATAGGGATCGGCTGGATCAGATGGGGGCCTGCGCCGCGGCGCTTTCTCGGCCCGATGCGGCGTCCCGTCTGGCGGAGACGCTGCTGAGACTAGTATAGGTTGGTGTGACATGGTGCCTTTGGACACATGCTTGTTTGCCTTTGTTCTGATCTTCGGGATGATGGGCGCGCTTCGGGGGTGGTCCCGAGAGATTCTGGTACTCTTCAGCGTCATTCTGGCCCTGGCGATGCGACTCATCTTCACCAAGTACGTCCCGGTTGCCCGAGGCCTCTTCGATCGACCGGCCGAAGAACAGTTCTACATCTACTCAGGACTGATCATTCTTATGGCCGTAGCGGGATACGCAGGGCCGGCCATATCTGGCAGACTGGCGAGGGCGGGAGCTCGCGAGACCCTCCAGGATATGCTGCTAGGCTTCATCATCGGAGCGATCAATGGTTTCTTGATCGTGGGGTCTATCTGGTACTTTCTGGACGCCGCCGGTTACGACCTCATGGGTATCACCGCCCCTCCGGCTGATTCGATGGCAGCGGCCCTGGCTAGTACGTATCTGCCGCCGGTGTGGTTGTCCGATGCTATTCTGCTAACCCTTTTCTCTTTCGCGTCGGTCTTCGTGATCATCGTGCTTGTCTAGGGCGGCCTTGAGCAACATGGTGGGGTTCGGGAAGGTAGTCGATGCGGGACCAGTATCAGGTCCCAGCGGTCAGGAAAGGCATGGCTGATATCTCAACGGCGCACGTGCATTTGATTGGCATCGGCGGAGCGGGTCTCTCTGCCATAGCGCGGGTCCTGTTGGAGCAAGGGACCGGGGTATCCGGATCCGACCTCGTTATCTCTCCAGTGGCCGAGATGCTGGTCCGCGATGGAGCTCTTGTCTACCAGGGGCACGATGCAAATCACGTCAACGGTGCGGATGTGGTCGTGGCTTCTTCAGCCATTCCGGATGAGAACGTGGAGATTCGGGAGGCTGAGGCGAGGGGCATCCCCGTTCTCAGGCGGCCGGCGTTTCTGAGGCGGATGATGGAGGGAAAGCGCGTGGTGGCCGTCGCCGGCACGCACGGGAAGACCACGACGACGGCGATGATCGCAACTGTGCTTGTGGCAGCTGAACGCGATCCCACTTTCATTGTGGGAGGGGTTCTGGCCGACCTGGAGACAAATGCCCGGGCGGGATCTGGACCACTCTTCTTGATTGAGGCCGATGAGTACGACCGGACGTTCCTGAGCATGACGCCGTACGCGGCAGTGATCACAAACGTGGAGCACGACCATCCCGACTGCTACCCGACGTTTGAGGTGTTTAGACGTGCTTTTGAGTCCTTTGCCTCGCTGGTGCCGGAGGAAGGACTGCTAGCGGTCTGTGGCGATGATCCAGTGGCCCGGGAGATCGGCCAGAGCTTTGCCGCCGGAGCGAATGTGAGGGTTTTTGGCCTTCAGGATGGGCTTCCCTGGCGGGCTGAGGAGGTGCGGCCGAATTTCGCCGGCGGTGTTGATTTCCTGGCGGTCCGTGAGGGGGAGACGCTCGGGTTGGTGCGGCTTCGCGTTCCAGGTCGCCACAACGCGTCGAACGCCATGGCGGCCCTGGTGGTGGCAGATTTCCTGGGCATTCCCTTCTCCGTCGCTCGCCAGGCGCTGACCAGTTTCCGCGGCGTGGCCCGGCGGTTCGAGGTCAAGGGAGAGGCCGAGGGCGTGGTGGTCGTGGATGACTATGCCCACCATCCCACGGAGATACGTGCCACGCTCCAAGCTGCAAGGGAGCGGTTTCCGGACCGGCGCATCTGGGCGGTCTGGCAGCCGCACACGTACAGCCGCACGCGAGAGTTGATGGATGAGTTTGCACTGGCCTTTGAGGACGCAGACCGGGTGATCGTGCTGCCGATCTACGCGGCCCGTGAGAAGGACACGCTCGGTGTCAGCGCGGCCGATGCGGCGGCCTTGATGAACCATCCGCAAGTCGAGGCTGTGAGCTCGTTGCGCGCTGCTGTGGAGAGACTCCTGCACTCTGTCGGTGACGAGGATGTCGTTTTGACATTGGGGGCTGGGGACGGTGACTCCGTCGGCGAGTGGCTTCTATCGGAGCTCCAAGGGCGCCCGGATGTGTGAGAGCCGCTTTCGACCGACCGAGGAGTACCAGAGCCATCCGCTAGGGAGGCGTCTGACGGGGGTCAGCAAGCGCCAAAGGTACCGGCGGAGGCGAGCAGGCTCTGTGGTTGAGTCCAAATTGAGTCGAGTTAGGACGAATCGGAGATGGCGTGAGCGAGGCTAGCGTGGCTGTTAGCCGTCCAACGGGAGATGCCGTGCCCGAGGCCGCACTGGATCGGGTGGCGCAAGCACTGGGCCCGAGCGCGCAGCGTGATGTGCCGTTGTCTCGGTTCACGTCCATGCGGGTCGGGGGACCGGCGGATCTGTTGGTGGTCGTTGAGGGAGCCGAGCAGCTTGTGCGGGCCGTCACCCTGGCTCGTGAACAAGGCGTCCCCTGGCGCGTGCTTGGAGGTGGCTGCAACGTACTGGTTTCTGACGTGGGCCTACGCGGCCTGTCGATCATCAATCGTGCGGGTGCGATGTCCGTGGGGGAAGGGCTGGCGCGGGCGGAGTCTGGAGCCATGCTCGCCGGTGTAGCCCGCACGTGCGTTGAGGCCGGACTGGCCGGGATGACCTGGGCCGTGGGCCTGCCGGGGACGGTAGGGGGTGCCGTCGTCGGCAATGCGGGGGCATTCGGCGGCGACATCGCAGGGAGTATCGCTAGCGCGACGCTGCTGACACCCGGCGGGGATACTGTGGAAAGAGAAGGTGAGTGGTTCGACTTCACGTATCGTGGTGGGCGTCTGAAAGGCGCCAGCGGGCGGGGCTTCATCGTGTTGTCCGCTGCGCTCCACGTTCGGCCGGGGGACAGGTCCGCCTTGATGACTCGGGCGGAGGAGGTGCTGGCCGAGCGGCGGGCACGTCATCCCGCGGGCCCGACTATGGGGTCGACATTCAAGAACCCGGTCGACGGCTACGCGGGACAACTGATTGAGGAGGCGGGGCTCAAAGGCCGGCGGGTAGGAGAGGCCCGGGTCTCGTCGGAGCACGCCAACTTCCTGGTGAACGAGGGGCACGCCACGGCGGAGGATGTTGTGAATCTGATCGAGCGTATCCAGCGCGAAGTGGAGCGGCAGTCGGGCGTCAGGCTGGCTCTGGAAATCGAGATGCTCGGATGGTAGCTTGGTCGGACAAGATGGGGAGGCGACGGTGAGCAAGAGGATTCGGGTCGGCGTGGTGTTCGGCGGACGCTCCGGGGAGCATGAAGTCTCTCTGGCATCGGCCCAGTCGGTCATGGCCGCGATGGATGCGGAGAAGTACGACATCGTGCCCGTCGGTATCACGAAGGAGGGGCGCTGGATAGCATCGGGTGATCCTGTGCTCGCACTGAGCGATGGGGATGCCACCAAGAGCTGCCCGGCTGCCTTGCTCAGCGATCCCAGTGGGAAGGGTTTGGTACGCCTCGAGGAGACAGACCGAGCGCTGCGGGCGACGCCGCTGGCCGAGCTTGATGTCGTCTTCCCAGTCCTTCACGGCCCGTACGGAGAGGACGGTACCGTACAGGGATTGCTGGAGCTGGCCAACATGCCCTATGTGGGTGCCCAGGTCACGGCCTCGGCCGTGGCCATGGACAAGGTGATCTTCAAGGACGTGATTCGGGCCCACGGCCTTCCCACTGTGGACCATGAGACGATCAAACGGAAGGCGTGGTGCACGGATCCAGAAAGCATCCTGGACACCGTTGAGGCTCGGTTTCCGTATCCCGTCTTTACCAAGCCGGCCAACCTGGGCTCGAGCGTCGGTGTCTCCAAATGTCAAAGCCGCGAAGAGCTTGAATCGGGGTTGGAAGATGCTGCTCGATATGACCGGAGGATGCTCGTGGAACCTGCCGTGCCGGCGGCCCGAGAGATCGAGGTGAGTGTCCTGGGCAACGATGAGCCCATCGCGTCCTTGCCTGGAGAGATTGTGCCCAGCCGCGACTTCTACAGCTACGAGGCCAAGTACCTCGATGAGGGCGAGGAGGCATCGGATCTATTGATTCCGGCTCCGCTATCGACGGAGATGACGGAGCTGGTGCGCGATCTGGCCGTCCAGACCTATCTGGCCATTGATTGTGCGGGGATGGCCCGGGTTGACTTCCTCCTCTCGGGTGTGGAATGTGATGGGGGAGATCCACCAGCGCTGTACGTGAATGAGATGAATACGATCCCCGGTTTCACCAAGATTAGTATGTATCCGAAGCTATGGGAGGCCACGGGGATTCCCTATTCTGAGTTGATCGATCGCTTGATTGAACTGGCGTTAGAGCGCCATCGCGACAAGGCAAGCACCGAAGTCTCGTACCAACATGGGGAGTGAGCTCATGACCACATCCTGGAAGCCCAGTCGCGGGAAGAAACACTATGAAAGAGCCGGGTCGGTGGTGTTGAACAGTGTCAAGCTGGGCCAGGCCCCGATCTCCCTGAGCAAGATTCGCTGGCGGCACCGCTGGCTGTGGATCTTGATGGCAGTGGCGGCAGTGGGCGGTGCTCTTGGGCTGTGGCTGACGGTGGATAGCCGCTTCTACGTCTACGAGGCGCAGATCGAAGGGACGCGCCGGCTCTCTCCCGAGAAGGTTTTTGACGCCAGCGGCCTGCGGGGACTGCACGTCCTGTGGGCGCGGCCTGCGACCATTGAATCTGAGGTTTTGGCGACGCTCCCATCCCTAGAGCGAGTCGAGGCGAGCTGCCAGCTCCCGGCCGAGTGCTCGATTGTCGTCGTGGAACGAAGGCCTCGGGTGCTCTGGGATGAATCGGGGCAGTTGTGGTGGATCGACGATCAGGGCGCGGTGTTTGACGCGGAGGACCAGGCGGCAGGCATCGATGGGATTGGCGGAGAGACGGGGCAGTGGTCGGTGACCGGCCTGCTGCCGCGCGGGGAGGATGAGAATCTTGATCCTGAGGTTCGGGTGGCCCTGGAGGAGCTCTGGGAGAGCGAGCGCGAGGTGCCCGGCGTCTTTCAGTACTCTCCGGATCGGGGGCTGAGCTTCGTTGATGAGCGTGGATTGCGCGTGGTGGTCGGCAAAGGTGCTGGCATGGCGCGGCGCTTTCGGGTTCTTGACAGCGTGATGGCCCACCTGGCGTCGGCCCAGGTGACCCCGCGCTTTGTGGACGTCCGTTTTCCTGACGCTCCCTACTACGCGGTGAGAGCGGAGTAGGGTGGGGCATGGAAAGTGGTAACGGACTCGTCGGCCGGCACCGGGGTGAGCGCAGGACGCGCAAACATAGCTTCGCCCTTCTAGCGTAGGGAGTGGTGAGTCGTGGAGCGAACCGTCGTTGGCGTCGATGTCGGTTCCAGCAAGATATGCACCCTCGTGGGCGAGGTCGGCAGCAATGGTGACCTGCGCGTGGTCGGCGTTGGTCTCGTTCCTTCACGTGGCTTGCGGAAGGGTGTGGTGATCAATGTTGAGGAGGCTACGGCGGCGCTCTCAGCCTCGGTCCAAGAGGCGGAACGAACCTCGGGGTACAAGCTAGAGCGGGCCTACGTCAGCATCAGCGGGGAACATATCTCTTCGCTGAACAGCCAGGGAGTGGTCGGTGTCTCCCACCGCCGGTCCGGTATTACGGTGGATGACGTTGAGAGGGCGCTGGACGCGGCCTGCGCCGTGTCCGTGCCCCACGATCAAGAGATCATTCACGTGATCCCGCGGGGCTACGTGGTCGATGGTCAGAGCGGTGTACAGGATCCGGTGGGTATGTACGGTTTTCGGCTGGAGGTCGAGGCTCACCTGGTGACGGCCTCCTCCACGGCCATCCAGAACCTCTTGAAATGCGTGCGTGGGGCGGGTCTGGAGGTAGACGAGGTGGTGTCCGCGGCCATTGCGGCGGGGGATGCCGTTCTGGACGAGACAGAGCGGGAGATGGGCGTGGTTCTTGCAGATGTGGGGGCTGGAACCACAGATGTCGCCGTCTTCATCGACGGCACGGTCTGGCACACGGTGACGCTGGGGATTGGGGGCGCCTACGTGACCCGAGACATCTCCATAGGGCTCCGTCTTCCGCCGGCCGTTGCCGAGGAGGTGAAGGTCAAGCACGGTCACGCGCTCCCTGAACAAGTAGGCAGTGACGAGTTGTTCACGATCTCCTCTTTTGGGGATGAGGTGAGTCGGGACGTACCAAGGTGGCAACTGGCCAGCATCATTGAGGCGCGGGCCGAGGAGATCTTGTCGATGATCAACAAGGCCATCAAGCGGTCGGGATATGATGGCCTGCTCCCAGCCGGCGTGGTTCTTGCGGGAGGTACGGCGCAGCTCGCAGGCATACGGATGCTGGGCCGTCAGGTGCTCGGGCTGCCGGTTCGCCTGGGCACCCCGGCAAACTTGCGCGGGTTGGTGGATAGTGTTGACAACCCCGCGCACGCCGTGGGTGCGGGGCTGATGGCCTGGGGCAGCACTGAGGAGGCCCGTCCACAGCTGAAGTCAAGGCCCAACCCGGGTGGTGGATCAGGATTCCTCAGGTGGCTTCGGGCATTCCTGCCGGGCTAGGCCGGTTCTCCGCTGGACGGGACATCGACCGGCACGCGGGGTGCATGGGTAGCGATTTGTTCATAGCTCTTAATGACTGGGTTGTCGAAAATCAGTGATTGGACGGTATTGGGACCGCGGTATCAGGAGACTGGAGGAGGAACGATGAACAGGACACCACAAACGGAGAGCTTC
>Ga0180436_10002714_pt1 | contig 16577 bp, 14 predicted proteins | sample SS_ome_2_FD_132434 | JGI IMG/M metagenome (GOLD analysis project Ga0180436, IMG submission 132434) | Hypersaline lake sediment archaeal communities from the Salton Sea, California, USA - SS_3_S_2 metaG | ecosystem: Environmental > Aquatic > Non-marine Saline and Alkaline > Hypersaline >...
CGGTGCGGCCCCCGTAGCCCGGCGCGGCCGCTGTAGGCCGGTGCGGCTCGCACCGGCGTTTGCCGGTTGCTCCGCAACCGGCAACAACCCGCCCCGCTCATCAATTCACCTGTCCGCTGGCTCGTGCTTCGCGGCTCGAGTCTGATCGTCTCCTGTCCGGTAGTCTCTAGGACGATGGCAATCTACCTCGACAACCACTCCACCACCCGTCTCGACCCACGCGTGCTCGAGGCGATGCTACCGTGGCTCACCGACCACTACGGCAACGCCGGCAGCACAACCCACCGGATGGGACACGAGGCCCGCGATGCGGTGGAGGCGGCCCGTGAGAAGTTCGCCCGGGCGGTCGGAGCCGAGCCGGACGAGATCATCTTCACAAGCGGGGCCACCGAGAGCGTGAACCTCGCGATCCTGGGGGCGGCAGCCCGGCGTCGGGCTGCTGGCGGCCGCATCGTCAGCTGGAATGCCGAACACCGCGCCGTGCTCGACCCGCTCGAGCACCTTGCCTCGCGGCGGGAGGCGGAGGTGGTGCTTCTGCCGGTGGCCGGCCGCGACGAATCGGTGCCCGGGCTCATTGACCTCGAACGATTTCGCGAAGCCTGCACATCGGGAACCTTCCTCGCCACGCTGCTTGTGGCCAACAACGAGATCGGCACAATCCAGCCGGCCGCGGCGGTGGCGGAGCTGATCCACGCCGCCGGAGGGATGCTGCACCTCGACTGCGCGCAGGCCATCGGACGGATGGCGGTCGATGTCGACGCCCTCGGTGCCGACCTGGCGAGCTTCTCGGCCCACAAGTTTCACGGGCCCAAGGGGGTCGGTGCCCTCTTTGTCCGTCGTCGCTTCCGGCCGGCGAGGATCGCGGGTCGGGTCTTCGGTGGCGGGCAGGAGCGAGGGCTTCGCAGCGGCACCCTCGACGTGCCCGGGATCGTGGGCATGGGCGAGGCGGCGGCGATCGCGGCGGAGGGCTGGCGGGAGGAGGCCGAGGCTGTCGGCCGGCTTCGCGACCGGCTCTGGGAAGGTCTCGCGCGGCAGGTGCCCGGCGTGGTGCTCAACGGTCCGCCGCTTGACGACGCTGCGGTGCGGCTGACGTGCAACCTCAACCTCCACGTCGCGGGCGTCGACGGCCAGACGCTCCTGGCGACCCTCGCCGAGGAAGATCTCGCCCTCTCCAGCGGAAGTGCCTGCTCTTCGGCCAGTCCCGGGCCAAGCCATGTGCTCGCCGCGATCGGCCTTGGTGAAGACGAGGCCCGGGCGAGCCTGCGGTTCGGCCTCTCACGATTCACATGCCCCGCGGAGATCGACCGGGCGGTGGACCTGATCGCCGCGGGGGTGGCTCGGCTGCGGCGGTGAGCCTGAGGCCGCCTTTGCCGGTGTGGCCGGACGGTATAGACTTTCCTGTGGTGGCAGGCGGCAGAGGCCGGCTCCCATCACGGTTTTCCACGATTGTTCGCGGTTGTTTCAGTATCCCACAGGAGTGAACGAGATGCCGATCACCCTCACCGAAAAGGCTGCCAGCGAGGTCAAGAAGATCATCGCCGACCAGAAACTCGAGGACACGACCGTCCTGCGGGTGGGCGTTGCCGGAGGCGGCTGCAGCGGATTTTCCTACTCGCTCGGCTTTGACACCGCCTACGACCAGGCTGCCGATTCCTGCGAGGAGCAGCATGGCGTGAAGGTGGTCGTCGACAAGAAGAGCGATCTCTTCCTCGACGGCACCACGCTCGATTTCCACGAGGGCATCGACAAGCGGGGCTTCACCTTCAACAACCCCAACGCCACCAAGAGCTGCGGCTGCGGCAGTTCCTTCCAGGCCTGAGAGCCGTGGCGGTCTCCGCGACACGCCGATACCGCGAGGAGTGACGATACGCGTGTCCGCGGAGAGGGTGCATATTGTCGGGATCGGTGACGACGGGCTCGAGGGCGTGACCGGGCAGGCAAGGCGGCTGGTCGAGGCCGCCGACGTGCTGCTCGGCCCGGAGTCCTGTCGTGACCTGCTGCCTGCGTCGCTTGCCGGGCGACTCGAGGCCGCGGCCAGCCTCGAGTCGCTCGTGGGTTTGATCGAGCAGTCGACCGGGCGACAGACGGTCGTGCTCGCCTCGGGCGATCCGCTCTTCTACGGCACGGCCCGCTTCGTCTGTTCGCGGCTTGGCAAGGACCGCTTCGAGGTCGTGCCGCATGTCAGCAGCATGCAGTTGGCGTTCGCGCGTGTGAAGGAAAGCTGGGAGGACGCCTACCTCGCCAACCTCTCGGGCCAGTCGATCGAGCGGGTCATCGACCGCATCCGTTCCTGCGAGACCGCGGGCCTGTTCACCAGCGACCACTGGACCCCGCCGGTGGTGGCCCAGGCTTTGCTCGACGAGGGCATCGACTACTTCCACGCCTATGTCTGCGAGCACCTCGGCTCGCCCGACGAGCGGGTCACTCAGGGCGGCCTGGCGGAGATCGCGAAGGACGCCTTCGGCCCGCTCAACGTGATGATTCTCGTCCGCAAGGCGAGGGCCGCCGACCAGCCCGACGCCGCCGGTTCGCGGCTCTTCGGCAACCCTGACGAAACCTTCCTCCAGGCCCGGCCCAAGCGTGGCCTGCTCACGCCGGCGGAGGTGCGGGCGATGGCCCTGGCCGAGCTCGGCCTCGCCGAGGGGAGCATCGTCTGGGACGTGGGGGCCGGCAGCGGGTCGGTATCGCTGGAGGCCGCCCGAATCGCCCGCCACGGGCGGGTCTATGCGATCGAGATGGACCCTGATGATCACCGGCTGATCGAAGCCAATGCCGAACGTTTCGGCGTGACCAACCTCACGGCGGTCCTCGGCCGGGCGCCGGAGGCCTGGCGGGGGCTGCCGGCAGCCGATGCGATTTTCGTCGGCGGCAGCGGCCGGGATGTCGCGGCGCTCGTCGAACTGGCCTGGGAGCATCTCAAGGCGGGCGGGCGGATGGTCTCGGCGGTCAACAGCATCGAAAACCTCGCCGCCGTGCATGCGATGCTGCGGGCCCGCAGCGATGACGCGGCCTACTGGCTGGTGACGATCTCACGTGGCGTCGAGCAGATGGACCGCATCCGCTTTGAGTCACTCAACCCGACGTTCCTGATTGCCGCCACGAAAAAGACGGCCAAGGCCGGCTGAGGAGCAGCAGCAGCCATGCCGGAGCAACCGCAGCTCGACGTGATCGCCGTGGGGGCCCACCCCGATGATGTCGAAATCGGCTGCGGCGGAACGCTCTCGGTGCTCGCCGCGGCGGGGCATCGTGTGGGCATCGTCGATCTCACCGACGGCGAGCCGACGCCGCGTTCCAGCGGGCCGCAACAGCGGCTCGACGAGGCGTCCAAGGCAGCCGAACTGCTCGGGGTGGTCCACCGCGAAACGCTCGACTTTCCCAACCGACGTCTCTTCGACGGCTTCGAGGTCCGCGTGGCCTTGGCCAAGATCTTCCGCCGTCACAAGCCGCGGGTCGTGCTCGGACTTGCCGACAAGACCCCGCTTGCCTCGCCCGACCATGCCCAGGCGGTGGCGATCACCGAGGCGGCCGTCTTTTACTCGCGGCTCACCAAATGGGACGACACGTTTGACCATCTTCCGGTGCATACCGTGCCGCAGCTGCTCGGCTATTTCTTGCTGCCGGGCGTGCCGAGCGTGCCGCATGGCCAGTGGCCGCTGGTGGTCGACATCGCGGGCCACCTGGAGCGGAAGCTCGAGGCGATCGGCTGCTATGCCTCGCAGTTTCCCCCGGAAAAGGCCCACGTGTTCGACCGCGTGCGGTCGCTGGCCGAGACGACCGGCATGATGGCCGGCTGCGCCGCCGGGGAACTGCTCGCCTCGCAGCGGGTGCCCTGCACGACCGACCTGTTGGGCATGCTCTTTCCGGGAGGCTCGCGATGACCACAGCCGGGCTGAGTGGGCAGACGGCAGGCGGCGAGCGGCCCTGGATGCGGTGGGTGCTCGTGGCGGCGGGAATCTACAACCTCGCCTGGGGCGGCCTGGCGATCCTCGCCCCGCAGTGGTGCTTCCGCGTGGTCGGGATGGAGCCGCCGCTCTATCCCGAACTCTGGCAGTGCATCGGCATGATCGTGGGCGTGTACGGCATCGGCTACCTCGCCGCGGCCACGGCGCCGCTGGTGCACTGGCCGGTGGTGCTCGTGGGGCTGTTGGGCAAAGTCTTCGGGCCGATCGGCTTCGCCGGGGCGTTGCTTTCGGGCCGCTTTCCTCCCGCCTTCGGCTGGAACATCATCACCAACGACCTCATCTGGTGGCTGCCTTTCACGATCATCCTGCTGACGGCCTGGCGGGCCCGGAGGGGTGTGTGACGGTGGCCGACGGGGAAATGTCGGGGGGCGGGCCGGACCGATCGGTCGAGGTGGCGGTGGTGGGCGCGGGGCTGGCGGGGCTTTGCGCTGCAAGGTCGCTGGTCGAGGCGGGCCGCGGCGTCGTCCTGCTCGACAAGGCCCGCGGGATCGGCGGCCGGATGGCCACCCGCCGCATCGGCACGGCGGTCTGCGACCACGGGGCCCAGTATTTTTCCGTCCGCAGCCGGGCCTTCGGCTTGCTGGTGGCCGAGGCGGAGGCTGCCGGAGCGGTCCGGGTCTGGAGCGATCGCTTTCCGGAGACGGCCCTCGGCGGAAAGCCCGCGACGGCCGGTCGGCCGCGGGCGAGGTGGTGCGGCACCACGGGCATGACGGCCCTGCCCAAGCTGCTCGCCGGACCGCTCGATCTGCGGCAGTCGAGTCGGGTGACGGCGGTGTGCCCCCGGGGACAACGGGCGGAACTGCGGCTGGAGTCGGGCGAGGTCATCGAGGCTGCCGCGGTGGTGCTGACTCCGCCGGTGCCGCAGTCGCTCGAACTGCTCGCCGCCGGTGGGTTCAGCCCGGACGGGGAGACGGGCGAATTGCTCCGCGGAATCGAGTACGATCCATGCTTTGCCGTGATGGCCGTGCTTGCCAGGGCCTCCCTCCTGCCGCCGCCGGGCGGGCTGGCCCTTGCCGAGGGGCCGGTCGCCTGGCTCGCCGACAACCAGCTCAAGGGCATCTCGCCGGTGCCCGCGCTCACGATCCATGCCACGCCCGCCTTCAGCCGCCGCCACTTCGACGACGACCCCGCCGAGGTCGCAGCCACACTGCTTGCCGCGGTGGCCGAATGGATCGACGGCGGTGTCTCAGGAGTCGTGGAGCGGTCGGTGCATCGCTGGAAGTTTTCCCGGCCCACCACCACCACCGCGGCGCCGCTGGCGGTCGTCTGCCGCGAGCCGCCGGCCCTGCTTGCCGGCGATGCCTTCGGTGGGCCGCGGGTGGAAGGGGCTGCCGCGAGCGGGCTGGCAGCGGGCCGCTGGCTGGCCCGGCTGCTCGCCGAGCGGGGCTGAGAACGCCCGCGGCGGGCCGCGGGCGGATCGTCGTGGCTCGCCGAACGGGGAGGAGGTGTCAGGGTGAGCGAACAGGTCGGCGTCGTGCTCATCTTCGCGGGGCTGCTGTTGCTGCTGGCGGGCCTCTTCTCGCTGGTGGGCCGAGGCATCTCGACGCTCCTGGGCCGCGGTTCGCCGCGACGCCTGCTGCGGCCGCTGGCCCTGCTGGCCGGCGGCCTGTTGCTCGGCGCCGCGCCTTTTGTCTGGCAGGAGATTCACATGGCGATTGTCGGCTTCGGCCCGCGGGAAACCGTGGTCGATGGCCGGGTGGCCGTGAACCTCACCGGCTGGGACCGCGACGACTACGGCCTGCTTGCAGAGCGGCCGGAGATCGGAATCCTCGAAATGGCCAACCCCGACGTGACCGACGCGACCCTCGAACCGCTCGAGGCGATGCCGGGTCTGATCGAACTCACGCTCAACGATTCCGGCCTCACCGACGCCGGCCTGGTAAGGCTCGCCCGGCTCGAGGCCCTCGAGGTGCTCCGCATCGCTCGCACACAGATCACCGCCCAAGGTCTGACAGCCTTTCTGGAGTCACCGCCGCCGCGGCTGCGGTCACTCGATGTCTCGGGCAACGCGATTCCCACTTCGATCCTGCGGCGATGGAAAAATGCCGCCCCTCAAGGCCAACAACGACGCTATGTCAACTGAACCACTCTCCCTCGACGAAGACACCCCCGGCGGCGAGGCCAACGCCCGCGTTATGCTGGCCGCCAGCGAGTTGGCCTACCTCGGCGAGCCGGCCGGCCGGGAGGCCTTTGCCACCACCCTCGGCCTGGATGCGAGGCTGATCTCGGTCGACAACACCCAGGTCTGGGTCGGCTCGAGCGACGACCACCTGGTGGTCGCCTTCCGGGGTACCGAGAGCCCCACGAGCCTCGACGGGCTCAAGGACATCCTGCTGACCGACGCGATGAACCTGTTGGTGGTGCCGGAGGGTCGGCTGGGTCATGATCTCGCCGCGGCCGGAGTCGCCGCCCGGTTTCACAAGGGCTTCACCGACGCGGTCGCCGAGATCTGGGACCCGCTTGCCGCCGCGGTGGAGGGAGAGATGCAGCGGCTCGACCGGCCCCTGTGGCTCTGTGGCCATTCGCTCGGCGGGGCGTTGGCCCTGCTTGCGGCCTGGCTCTTCAAGCGACGGATGGTGCCGGTGCACGAGGTGCACACCTTCGGCGCCCCGATGATCGGCAATCGGGCCGCCTGCGAGGCCTTCAACCGGGAGTTCGGCGGGAAGATCCACCGCTTCATCAACGGCCGCGATCCGGTGCCCAAGCTGCCGGCGCTCTCGCTGGTGGCCAACGAGTTTGCTCATGTGGATGCCGAGCGGCTTCTCGGCGGCGATCCGGCCCGTCCGCTCTCAGTCGTGCTGGCGGGCATCGCCTCGCGGGCCGCCGACGGGCTGCTTGCCGGCACCCTCATCGACGAGGCCTGGCAGAGCCTCAACGAGGAGGTGTCGACCCACTTCCTCGACCACTACCGCCGACTGCTCGGCTGAGGGCCCGATGAGCGAACCGGCAGCCGACTGCATTATCGTGGGCGGTGGCCTGGCCGGGTTGGCATGTGCCCGCACGCTGCATGCCGCCGGGCGGCGGCTGCTGCTGCTGGAGGCGTCAGAGCGTCTCGGCGGCCGGGTGGCCACCGAGAGCGTGGAGGGCTTTCGCATCGACCGGGGGTTTCAGGTCTACCTCGATGCCTACCCGGAGGGCCGCCGGCAGCTGGATCATGCGTCGCTCGAGCTGGGCCGCTTCGAGCCGGGGGCGATTCTCGCCGAGGGGCCGCGTCTGCGGCGGCTGGCCGATCCCTGGCGGCGTCCTCTCGCGGCGGTCGGGTCGCTCGTCGACGGCACGGTCGGCCTGGCCGACGCCCTACGGATCGCGAGCCTGCGTGGCGAACTCGTGCGAAAACTGCGTGCGGGTTCGCTCGATCCAAAGCGGGCTGTCGCTGATGAGCGATCGACCCGCGAGATGCTCTTGGCCCGCGGGTTTTCCGAGGGCTTCATTCGTCGGTTCTTCGAGCCGTTTTTCGGGGGTGTCTTTCTCGAGCGGGAGCTGGCCACCTCGGAGGCGGTCTTTGCCTTCAGCTTCGCCATGTTTTCCGTCGGGTCCGCCTGCCTGCCCGCCGGCGGCATGCAGGCGATTCCCCGTCAGCTCGCTGCGGGCCTGCCTGCGGAAGCGATCCGTGTGGCCACGCCGGTCGCCGCGGTGGAGCCGGGTCGGGTGCGGCTGGCCGACGGCGGCGAACTCACGGCGGAGGCGGTCGTGGTGGCGACTGACGCGGCCGCTGCGGGCAGGATCCTGCCTGCGGCAGCCGCTGGCGAGGCGGGAGACCCCGGCGGGCGGGCCTGGAAGGCAACGCGGCTGGTGGCCTTCCGGGCGGAGCGGTCGCCCCTCGGCGGACCCACGCTACTGGTGGTCGCCGATGAGCCGGGGGCCGCCGCGGCGTCGAGTGGGCCGATCAGTAACCTCACGGTGCCCTCCGACGTGGCTGCCGGCTATGCGCCGCCGGGGGTCTCGCTTGTCGCCGTGTCGGTGCGGGAGGACTGGCAGGAGGCCGGGGAGCCACTGGCCGACGCGATTCGTCGGCAGGCGTCGGCCTGGTTTGGCGAGACGGCCCTGGGCTGGCAGACGCTCGCCGAGATCGAGGTGCCTCACGCCCTGCCGGTGGAGACGCCGCAGGCCCGCCGGGAACGGCCCGCTGAGTCGCTATCTGGCAACCGGCTTTTTCTCTGCGGCGACCACCTGACCACCGCATCGATCAACGGGGCCCTCGGCTCGGGCCGCCGCTGCGGTGAGGCGGTCGCGGCCGCTCTCTCCGCCGCTTCAGGTCGGTAGCCGGTCACCGGGAGCCGGGGCCGGCAAGGCCTCCCGCGGCGGGTTACACAACTGCCCTTTCATCGGTTCTGATCGGTGTATACAGTTGATTGAAACACGTGTTTGAAACCTCTCAGAGCTTCCCCGATGGCCACCGCAACCCCTGAAAACCGCCCCGCGGCCCCTCGTGGCGATGATCCGCGCGAGCGGATTCTTTCCGCGGCCGGTCCGGAGTTTGCGGAGCGGGGCTACGAGGCGGCCACCGTCCGCGACATCTGCCTCGCCGCGGGGGTGAACCTCGCGGCGGTGAACTACTACTTTGGCGACAAGAAGCGGCTCTACCACGAAACGGTCAAGCACGCCCATCAATTACGGGCGGCCCAGGTGCCGCTGCCACGCTGGCCCGAGGCCACGCCGGCGGACGAAAAGCTCCGCGGCTTTGTGGGCAACATGCTCGAGCGGATGCTCGGCTTTGGCGAGCCCCCCTGGCAGGTTCGGCTGATGCTCCGCGAGGTGCTTCAGCCCACCGAGGCCTGCCGGGAACTCGTCGAAGACTACATCCGCCCCCACTACCGCATGCTCGTGGGAATCCTCGACGAGATCGCCGCCGGCTCGCTCGACGAGCCGCAACTGCGGCGGGTGGCGATCAGCGTGGTGGGCCAGTGCTTCATCTACCGAGCCGCCGGCGACGTGGTGGGCATGCTCGTGCCCGCCGATGAACTGGCCACGCTGCACACCCCCGGCGAACTGGCCGACCACATCACCCGCTACGCCCTGGCGGCCCTCGGGTCGGCCCCGCCGCTCTCCCGACCCGGAGCCACGCACCGATGAAGATCATTCGCAGCATCCTCGGCTGGATCGCCCCGTTGGCGATCATCGCCGCCGCCGTCGCCGCCTTCATGGCGATGGGCAGCCAGCCGCCGCCGCTTCGCACGACCGGCGACGGGCCCGGGGCGGTGCCCGTCCGCACCGCGATTGCCGAGCGGGGCAGCGGCCGCATCGAGCTCGATCTCGACGGGGTCGTGGTGCCGCTGCGGGAGGTGACCCTCGCTGCCGAGGTCGGCGGGCGGGTGATCAGGAAGTCGCCAAACTGCCGTGGAGGACGGTTCGTGTCGGCCGGCGAACTGCTTCTCGAGATCGACCCGCGGGACTACGAACTCGAGGTCAACCGGCTCGAGCGGGAGGTGGCCCAGGCGGAGATCTTCATCCAGGAGGTCGATGCGGAGATCCGTCAAAACGAGGAAACGGTAGCGCTGGCCAGGCGGCAGGTGGAACTGGCGCACCGCGAGGTCGAGCGGCTCGGCGGTCTCAAGGACAGCCGCGTGGTGACCGCCTCCGACCACGACCGGGCGATCCGCGACGAACTCACCGCGATCAGCACCGTGACCCAGCTCGAGGGCCAGCGGCGGGTGCTCGAGAAACGGAAGGTGCGGCTGGCCGAGGGCAAACTGCTCGCCCAAACCCAGGCAGAGCGAGTGCGGCTCGACCTCTCGCGGACCATGATCCGGGCGCCCTTCGACGGAATGATCGTCGACGACCCCGTGGAACAGGATTCGTTTGTCAGCAAGGGCACCGCGCTTGTCACGATCGAGGACACCAGCGCCGCCGAGGTCAAGACGAGCCTGCGGATGGACGAGATGGCACGTATTTGGGGCAACCGCCCGCCGGAGCCTGCGGGGGCGATTCCAGCGGTGCCCTCTGCGGGCGGGGCCTATGTTCTGCCCGACGTGCCCGCCGCGGTGATTTTCAACGTGGCCGGCCGACGGTTCCGCTGGCAGGGCGTGCTCACCCGCCAGGAAGGCCGCGGACTCGACGAACGCACCCGCACACTGCCCTGCCGCGTGCTCGTGGAGAATCCATCCGATGTCGTGGCCCTCGACCGCTACGGTGAGCCGCTGCCGGTGCTGCCGGCGACGGCCCCCAGGTCGCTGCTGCGGGGCATGTTCGTCGACGTGCAGGTCTTTGTGGACGCCCCGCGGGAACTCGTCTCGGTGCCCCGCGACGCGGTGCGGCCCTCGGGCGACATCTGGGTCGTCCGCGACTCGAAGCTCGAGATCATCCGCCCGGCGGTGGTGCACGCATCCGCCGGCCGGGTGGCGTTCGTGGCCGGCGAGTCGGGGCTCGTGCCGGGCGACCATGTCGTCGTCAGTCAGCTGGCCAATCCCTACGACGGCATGCCGGTCAAGGACACCACCTCCAACGTTGCCGATGAGGCGCTCGGCCCGGCTGCCCGTCTGGCACGCGATCCCGAGCCGCCGGCGGTCAACGGCGGCTGAGCTGCGGGAGTCATCCGTGCAGAAGCGATCGACGCGATGAACCGACACGATTTTCCAGCCGCCACCTCGACCGCCTCGCAAGGGGGCCATCGATGAGAAACATCATTGCCTGGACGGTCAAGAACATGCCGGCGATGAACACCCTCGTCTCGGCGGTGCTCATCCTCGGCGGACTCTCCTTTGCCTCGATGCGGCGGGAGGTGTTTCCGGAGTTCGAGCTGGAGATCGTGCTCGTGACCGTGCCCTATCCGGGTGCCACGCCGGAGGAGGTCGAGGAGGGCATCTGCCAGAAGGTGGAGGAGGCCTGCCGCAGCGTGGCGGGCGTCAAGAAGCTCACGAGCGTCGCCCAGGAGGGGGCGGGCTACTGTGTCTTCGAGCTGCTGCCGAGCGTCGAGGACGTGCAAAAAATCGTCTCCGAGATCCGCTCCGAGGTCGACCGGATCCCGAGCTTTCCCGAACTGGCCGAGGATGCCAAGGTCGAGCAGGTGACCCTCCGCCAGCCGGCGATCCGCGTGGGGGTGATCTCGCCGCGAAGCGATACCGGCAGCCCGGAGGCGGAGGCGGAACTGCGAGAGATGTCTGAGCGGGTCCGCGACGATCTGCTCGCCCTGCCGACGGTCTCCTCGGCCAACCTGATCGGGGCCAAGGACTACCAAATCGACATCGAGATCTCCGAGGAGACCCTCCGCAAATACGGCCTCTCGCTGCGGCAGGTGGCGGCCATCGTGCGACAGCAGAATGTCGAACTCCCCGGCGGCACGATCCGCAGCGAGTCGGGAGAGATTCTCCTGCGGGGCAAGAACAAGAAGTATATCGGCCGTGAAATCGCCGAGCTGCCGCTGGTCTCGCTGCCCGATGGCGTGGTGCTCACCGTGGGAGATCTGGGCGAGGTCCGCGACGAGTTCGCCGACGTCGCGAGCATCAACCGCATCAACGGCCGTGAGGGGATGGTCGTGTCCATCGACCGCACCTCGAGCGAAGACCTTCTGGCGATGGTGGCCGACGTGCAGGCCTATGCGGCGGAGACCACGCTGCCGGGTGGCTATGAACTGGTCACCTGGGCCGACACCTCCGTCGATGTCCGCGACCGGCTCGAGCTGCTGCTTCGCAGCGGCGGGCAGGGCCTGGCGGTGGTCTTCGTGATCCTCGCTCTCTTCTTCGACATCCGCCTCGCCTTCTGGGTGGCCCTGGGCATCCCGATCTCGATTTTGGCCACCGGCGGAGTGATGTTTCTCACCGATCAAACGCTCAACATGCTTTCGATGTTCGCCTTTCTGATGGCCCTGGGCATCGTGGTCGACGATGCGATCGTGGTCAGCGAGAACATCGAGCGGCACCGGCGGATGGGCAAGACGTTCGAGCAGGCCTCGATCGATGGCACGGTCGAGGTGGTGCCGAGCGTGACCGCGAGCGTGACGACCACCGTGATCACCTTCATGCCGCTGCTGTTCGTCTCCGGGGTGATGGGCAAGTTCATCGAGGTCATGCCCTTTGCCGTGATCTGCACGCTGCTGGTGTCGCTTGTGGAGTGCTGCCTCGTCTTGCCCGGCCACCTGGCCCACGAGAAGAGCCTCGTGATCTCGATTCTCTCGGCGGTGCTCTGGCCGCTCTCGCCGCTGTTGTGGCTGGTCAACCGTCTGCGGTGGGGCTGCGATGCCGCGATCGCCTGGGCGATCGCCAATCTCTACCGGCCGCTGCTCGGGGCGGCCCTGGCCAACCGGCTGACGGTGATGGCGATCGCGGTCGGCGTGCTGCTGTTGGCCGTCGGTATCGTCCGCAGCGGGATCACCCCCTTTTCGCTCTTTCCCAAGCTCGATGCCAACCGCCTGCAGGCCAAGGTGGTCTTTCCCGACGGCACCCCCGCGGGTGTCACCGAGGAGGCGGTGGGCCGCATCGAGCGGGCGGCCTTCAGGGTTTCCGACGAGCTTTCCTCGCCGCAGGGCCCGCCGATCGTGCAGCTGGTGCACCTGGCGGTGGGCGAGGTTTCCAGCCCGGGGGCCCTCGGGCCGGCCGCCCGCACCAGCGGCAGTCATGTCGGGGCGGTCTCGGTGGAGCTGGTCGATGCGGCCGAGCGGAGTGTGAACAGCGAAGAGTTCATCAGCCGCTGGCGGCAGGAGGCGGGGGCGATCGCCGGCACCGAAAGCCTCGTGTTCGGCACCGAGAATATCGGCCCCGGCGGCAAGGCGATCGAGTTCAAGCTGCTGGCGCCGTCTCGGCCGGAGGGGGTTCGCCAGCTCGACGCGGCCGTCGAGCGGTGCAAGGACTTCCTGCGCGACTACGCCGGCGTGATCGACGTGGATGACGACTCGCGGCCGGGCAAGTGGGAATACCAGGTCAGGATTCATCCCGACGCCGAGGCGATGGGGATCTCGCTGGGCGACTTGGCCGGCACGATTCGGGCGAGCTTCTACGGCGAGGAGGTGATGCGGCTGCAGCGGGGCCGGCACGAGGTGAAGCTGATGGTGCGGTATCCCCGCGACGAGCGGCGTGACTTCATGGCGCTCGACGATATCCGGGTGACCGGCCTCGACGGCCTCGAGCGGCCGGTCAAGGAACTCGCCGATGTGACGGTCACCCGGGGCTATTCGGAGATCAATCGGCTCGACCAGAAGCGGTCGGTGACGGTCACCGCCGACATCGACCAGGCCGCCACGAGCCTCACCAGCTCGCGGGTGGTGGCCGATCTGCAGGCCAGGCTGATGCCGCAGTTGCTCGAGGAGTTTCCCTTGCTGCGGGTCCGCTGGGAGGGCGAGCAGGAGCAGACGCGGGAATCGCTCGGCAGCCTCGGCGTGGGCTTCACGGTCGCCGTGTTCGCGATGTTCGTGCTCTTGACGATCGAGTTCAAAAGTTACTTCCAGCCCTTCCTGATTATCGGCATCATCCCCTTCGGATGCGCCGGGGCGGTCTTCGGCCATGCGGCGCTGGGCATGCCGCTGACGATCTTCAGCATGTTCGGGCTGGTGGCCCTGGCCGGTGTCGTGGTCAACGACTCGATCGTGCTGGTCGACTTCATCAACATGCGGGTCCGCGAGGGCTGGCCGGTCCACGAGGCCCTTCGCGAGGCGGGCTGCCTGCGATTCCGACCGGTGTTCCTCACGAGCGTGACGACCATCGGCGGGCTCACGCCGCTGTTGCTCGAAAAAAGCTTCCAGGCCCAACTGCTGATTCCGATGGCCGCCTCGCTGGTCTTCGGTCTGGCGGCGACGACGGTGATCGTGCTGGTGCTCGTGCCGGTGGCCTACTCGCTCTTCGGGATGGCCGCCGAACAGCGGCCCACAGATCTGCTGGCTGAGACGGGCAGCGTGGAGCCGGCGATGGAGAGCCCCCGGGCGGCCCAGGCTCCAGAGCCGGGACGGGAGTCGGTGCTCAGCGGCGGTACCGCGGGCGGGGCGGCTGCCCGCGAGGTTGCCTCGGCTCATCGCGGGTGAGCGGCATGGCGGCTTTGGGTGTTTCCTTTTTCGATCGGCCTGCCGACCGCGTTGCCCGCGACTTGTTGGGAAGCCATCTCGTCACCCGCACGCCTCGCGGCACCCGCCGTTTGATCGTGACCGAGACGGAGGCCTATCTCGGGGCCCACGACCTCGCCTGCCACGGCAGTCGCGGCATGACTGCCCGCAACGCCACGATGTTCGGGCCGCCGGGCCGCTGGTATGTCTACCTCTGCTATGGGCTGCACTGGATGCTCAACATCGTCACCGGCCCGGAGGGCCGGCCTGCCGCCGTGCTGTTGCGGGGGGCGGGCGGGGCGGTCGGCCCGGGGCGGCTGACCCGGGCCCTGGGCATCGACCGGCAGCTTGACGGGGCGACCGCCTCGCGGCGGGCGGGCCTGTGGTTCGAGCCTTCGGGGCTCGTCGTGCCGCGGAGGCGGATTGACCGCACCCCCCGTATCGGCATCGGCTATGCCGGAGAGTGGGCCGACAAGCCGCTGCGGTTCGTGCTCGATGCAGCTTGGCTCAGCGAGCTGACCGAACGGGCTTCCCGGATGGATCGGCCGCCACCGAGGGCGAAAACCGCACGCTGATCTCGAGGTCGGGCCGTGGGGCGACCTCCGCGACGAGCAGGCTGAAGCCGGGATTGGCCCGTTGGCCGTCGCCCGCCCTGGCAGGCTCCAGCCGCCACACCGCGTCGGCCGGCTCGATCACGACCGAAAGTTGTTTGCCGGAATCACCACGCTGGTAGAGCACCGCACGCGGTCCATCGAGCCTGGCCTCGGCATCGATCATCGCCTGCCAGCGGATTGTTTCCTGCGGGGCAGCGATCGAGTCGGAGATCGTGACCTCGCCGCTGGCCGGGTCGAGCAGCGCCCGGCGGACCATGCGGCCGGCGATCGGCGTGGCAGCGAACGTAAAAGCGGGCGTGAGATCGACGGCCGCCATGAACGGCCCGGCAAGCTCCCGCTCGATCAAGGGGCAGGGGGGGCAGTCGGGCTGCTGCAGGCGGTCGCCAACAAGCGGCAGATTGTGGGAGCGGGCGTTGAGCCGGAAATACCGCCACCGTCCGCCGCGGAAGTCGGAGTAGCCGGGCAGGTTGTAGTTGTCGCCGCCGAGGTCGTGCACCCAGCGGTGGCCGAGGGCGTCGATCACGAAGCTGCCGACATCCATGTGGCCGTGGCTGGCAGCGGGCGTGCCTCCCTTGACCGCCACATAGGTCGCCCCACGCTCCCAGGCCGTGCGAAAACAGGCCAGTGGCTGCTCGCCGCCAAAGGTAGCCGCCAGCGGCAGCGGCTCGCCGCGGTTGGCGGGCTGCGGCGGCAGCCAGAGGACGTGCAGCGGGAAGAAGCGGTTGTTGCTGCCGCGAGCGGCGATTTCGGTGAGACGATCCCGCAACCGGCCCTGCATGGCCGCATTGCCGCTGCGGATGGCCAGCCAGCTACGGGCGGGAATCACCGCATCGGGTTTGGCGTGGCCGTCGGCGAAGTTGAAGGAGAGGCCGGTCGGGCCGAACGCGTGGGCCATGAAGCGATTGACCGCCAGCAGCGGCTCCGGCGGGTCGGCGGGGTGGCCCGCCATCTCGCCGGCTGCCAGGCCGAGCACGTGGTAGGCGGTGCCGTAGTCGGCATAGCCGGGGCCTTCGGGATAGGCCCCGTCCGGCTCGTAGAAGCGGCAGCAGCCCGCGAGCGTCTCGAGACATCGCGGCAGCGGGCCGGCGGCGAGTTCGGCGGGTGATTCGGCGACGGCCACCGCGGCGGTGGCGATGCCTCCGGCACAGACCTGGCTCCAGTTGTTTCGCACCCGCGACCACCAGATGTTGCCATCCACGCCCTCACGCCAGGGGCCGATCGCCTTGGCGATGATCGTCTCGCGATACCGCCGCCGTTGTGCGGGGGCGAGGTCCTGCCACAGCCAGTCGAGGCCGATCGCCACGGCTGTCGCCATCTCGGCGGTGTCGAGAAAGTGGGAGGGATTCCAGTCGGGCAGAACGCAGGCGGCGTCGAGTTCGGCGATGCAGCGGTCAAAATCGGCTTGGCGGCCCGCGAGCCGCCAGGCCATTGCGGTGTGGGTGACGGTGTCGATCGCCCGCCTCGATTCCCGCAGCAGCCGCTTGCCGTCGGGGATCAGGTAGTCGCAGGTCCGCTCATCGCGGAGCCGCTCAGCCTTGGCGAGCACCGCCGCTTGGAGGCTCGCGGCGAGCGGGTCGGAGGCGGCGGCCGCCTCGATTCGTTCGACGGCTTTGGCCGTGAGCAGCAGCCGCGGACGGGGCAGGTCATCGGCAGCCGTGGGCACCGAGGCGATCGCCGCAAGCACCGACACGATGGTCAGTCGGGGCTTGGGTCGTGGCATGGCGAGCTATCGGTCGGCGTTCGGCGGGGCCTTCGTCGCATCGGCGTCGAGGGCGAAATCGAAGAGATTTTCACCATCGGCCGCCACGCTGGCGGTGAGTTCACTGCGAGTATTGTAGCGGGCCGGAACGTACATCACGCCGAAGCTGCCCCCCTCGCCGGGGCCGTCGGGCCCGACCTTCGGCGGTGCCGTTTCACGCGTTGCGATGATCGCCACCCGCTTGAGCCCGGGCGTGACTCGCAACGAATAATGACCGCCGTGAATCGGCCCGGCTGCGGAAGGGCTCTGGCCGTCGGTCGCCCGGAAGATGATCTCGC
>Ga0180436_10002715_pt1 | contig 16575 bp, 12 predicted proteins | sample SS_ome_2_FD_132434 | JGI IMG/M metagenome (GOLD analysis project Ga0180436, IMG submission 132434) | Hypersaline lake sediment archaeal communities from the Salton Sea, California, USA - SS_3_S_2 metaG | ecosystem: Environmental > Aquatic > Non-marine Saline and Alkaline > Hypersaline >...
CGAACATGTTCTGCATCTGGGCCATCATCGCGACCTGGCTGGCCCGGTCGGGCAGGTTGACGCCTTTTTTGGCGGCAATCACGTGGTCGCCATCAAAATACGCGGTCCGCTGTTCGAACTCGGTAAAGTCCTCCACTGATCGCAGCGACCGCTTGGACCCGTGGATCTGCTGGTTGAACATCCCCCGGAGGCTTACGGTGTCCAGGCGCAGCCGCGCGGCCTGGGGCCGGGTATCGGGATTGAGGTGGAAGGCGGCATTGGTGTGTCCGTTGGTGTGGCAGTCGAGACAGGTCACCCCCAGGCTCGGCTCCCTCGACTTGCGGTCGTCGGTCTGGTTGAACTGCTGCTGCGGAAACGGGGTGAGCAGGAGCCGCAACCCCTCCATCTGGACCGGAGTCAGGATCCCGTCCATCAGGTCGTGATAGTTCTTGATCGAGAGCACCTTCCCCTGCGAGACGTCCCCCAGGTCCGGCCGGGATTGCAGAAAGATCGGCGGCGGAAACTCCGGGGTCAGGTGGGACGGCAGATCGAACCCCACGTCGAACCGCTCGAGGTCCCGATGTTCCAGCTTCTTGATGGCCTCGATGTGCTCCTCCGGGAAGACCTGCCCGCCGGTCTCGTGCTTGGCATGCGGCAAGGGCAGGAATCCCTTCGGAAAAAGCCCCTTTTGTTTGACCTCGTCCGGCGCCATGGCGTTGAGTTGCTCCCACGTCACGTCCTTCGGAAGCTTCACTCGGACCCCCTTCTGCACCGGCTTGCGGCCGGCCGACATCATCACCTCGGACGGCTTGTCGCCCAAGTCGTAGCGCCGCTTCAGCAACTCCTGCTGGCGTTTGGCGAACTTCCCCTTCTCGGCGACGTCCATCTTCATGATTTCTTCGAACTCCGGCGTCACCACCGGAATGTAGGTCTTGTGGATGGGATCGACTCCCTCCGGGATGCCCATCTTCTCATTCTCGGATTTGGACGGCTCCGCGCCCACGGCGCCATTGAGCAGGACAATGGCCGACAGGCAGCCGGTCACGGCGGCGGCCCGTTTCATTGGTTGGTGGTGGTTCGACATGGGAGAACTCCTTGGTTCCTTGGTTTCCGGTTCTGGTTCGAGTCGCGATCCGGGCGTCCCGAGCGGCGCGTGGCCGACGATTCGCCCCCGGCCGACCCGGGCGCCGCCGAAACGCCCGAACCGCGACGTGCAAGGTGATCGTAACCAACCGGACTCCCCGGTGGGAATGGTGGCTCCTGCGCATCCGGGATCAGTCGTTTCGCTACGGCGGATAATCCCGAGCGTCAGGTCGCGGAACCTCATTCCGGAAAAGCGGAGTCAGGCCGAAGTGCCGACCGAGAGTCATCCGGCTTACCCCTGGTCGCTGATCAGCGCGCGGTAGTCCTCCATCGCTGCATTCACCACTCGGAAGCCGCTTTCCCGACCTTCCACCTTGAGCACATGCATGGGGTTGTCCCTTCCCGGCAGCACCTTGTAGCTGTTGAAGTAGTGACACAAGCGCTAGGCCAGCATGGTTGCGAAGGCGAGCGTCACGGCAGCGCCGACGGCCCGGCCCGAGGTGCGCTCCAAGGCCTCGGGGATCAGTTCCGCGAACACCATCCAGATCATCGCGCCGGCCGCGAGGCCGAGTCCCACCGGCAGGAACGGCTTGAACGCCAGGACGAAAAGAAACGCCGGAACCGCCATCAAGGGCTGGGGGAGACTCGTGAAAATACTCCAGCCCGCCGCCTTTCCGACCGGCGTTCCCCGCGGGATCAGGACGAGGCTGATCGCCAGCCCCTCCGGGATGTTGTGGACCGCGATCGCCGCCGTGATGAACAGCTCGAGCTTGTCGCCGCCACCGAAGGAAACTCCCACTCCCACTCCTTCCGCGAACGAGTGCGCCGTCATCACCCCCAGAATCAAGAGCGCCTTGCGCGCCCCGGCCCCGTGCAGCTCCGCCACATCGAGGTCGCGCGGCACGACCCATTTGTCCGCCGCGATGATCAGTCCGAGCCCGAGGAGGATCCCTCCCAGCGTGCGTCCCGGCCCGATGTGAAATCCTTCGCTGATCAGCCCGTGGCTGGCGGCGAGCATCAAGCCGGCCGCCACGGCGTCCGCAACCCCCAGCCACCACCCGCTGATGTCCCGGAAAACCAGAAACGGCAACGCCCCCAAGCCGGTGGCAACCGCCGTGAGGGCGGCCGCCGCCAACACCGTCCAGACATTGATCTCCGTGAGGGCAAAGCAGAACAAGGCAATCTTGAGCCTCCTACGGTGCTCCTCCGTGCTCATGGCCCTCGTCCTCTTCGCGGACGGAGCGCAGGAACAGGCGTTCGCCGAGGAAGACCAGAACCAGCCCCATGCCGGCGGCCCACAGCACGAGCAGGTCGGAGCGCGCCTTCACCCAGAGCAAGGCGCCGAGCACCACCGCATCGAACACGATGGCGGCGATCAGGATGCTTCCCCGCGCCCCGATTTCCCGGCGCAGGTGGCGGAAGACGCCCCAGTGAATGGCCATGTCCATCACGATGTAGAAGATGGCACCGAGCGAGGCGATGCGGCCCAGGTCGAAAAAGACGGTCAGCAGCATGGCAAGCACGATGGTGTAAACGAGGGTGTGTTTCTGAGCATCGCCATCTTCACATATGAGTAGGCGCTGAAGGCGGCCACGACGGCCGCGGCCACAAGAGCGATCGGAAACCATCCGCCCGCCAATTCCGCAACCTGCCCGGTGAGGGCGAAAATGCCCGCCCCGATCATCACGCCGGTCCCCATCGAGACCGCTCCCGCCAGGGACAGGCTGCCTTCCTCGTAATGGGCCGATCGGTCTTGATCCGAGTCCATGACGCGTGACGTGGGTCAGAATGCGAACCGCAGCCCGGCGAGCAGGAGGAACTCCTCGGTGTCCTCGCCCGCGGATTCCGCGATGGCGTCGGTCTCGCCCACCAGGAACCGGTAGCGGAGTCCGAGGTAGGGGGCGAACTCGCGCTTGATTTCGTAGCGCAGGCGCAGGTCGAGGGTGACGTCGGTCAGGCCGGCGCCGAGGCCGCGCTCCGGGACGTCCTGGGCGGAGAGCCCCACCTCCGTCCGGGGCTGGAGCACCAAACGCTGAGTGATCCGGACATCGTATTCCGCCTCGATCGCGGCGGTGAGGTGGCCGTCCTCGGAGAGGTAGAGCGAGTTGTCCAACTCGAACTTGTAGGGCGCCAGCCCCTGCAGCGCGAGGGTGGCCGACCAGCGGTCGTCATACTCGCCGCGGTTCCACTCGTTGGCGTACTGGACGCCGGCCTGGACGTTCCAGAAGGGGGTGAGGAGGCGCGAATAGAGCAGGTCGGTTTCCGATTCGCCCTCGTCCAATCCGTCGAGGATGGCCTCGCCCTCGTTCTTCCACCAAAACTTGTGGAAGTCGCCGCCGATCCACCCTTGCGCTTCCCAGCCGAGGTGGTCGGACCCGGCGCCGGTCGGGAAGCGGGCTTCGAACTGCTCGACGAGCACGAAGGCGTAGATCCGGTCGTCGGGGACCGAGTCCGGGAAGCCGGCGGGCGGCGGCGTTGCGGCGTAGTCCAGCACCTCGTCGAGGGACATTCCCTCCGGCAGCGGAGGCGTCTCGATCGGCGGCGGCCGGGCGTCGCCATGCAGGCGGGCCGACTGCTGGTGCGAGGGCCGGCCGGCGGTGGCCGGCGGCTCGGCGCCGTCCGCGGGAGGCGCGGGGAGCGCGAAGAGCGCGGCGAGGACGAGGTGGCGGAAATCAGGGATCGGCTTCAACAGGCCCTCCTTTCAGGGAGCGGACGACCGCCACGGTGCGGAACATGCCGGCCTCCATGTGATAGAGCAGGTGACAGTGGAAAGCCCACTGGCCCGGGGCGTCGGCGGTGATGTCGACCGTGAGCAGCTCCGCCGGCTGCACGATCACGGTGTGCTTGCGCGGGTTGTCGTCGAGCCCGCCGCCGGCATACAGATCCATCCACATCCCGTGCAGGTGGATCGGGTGGCTCATCATGGTGTCGTTGATCATGTTGATGCGCAGCCGCTCGCCGTACTGGAAACGGATCAGGTCCGACTCGGACCACTTGCGGCCGTCGAACCCCCACACGTACTTGTGCATGTTGCCGGTCAGGTGGAGGTCGAACTGGCGGGTCGGGGCGCGCCGGCCGTAGGGCCGGCGCAGCACCCGCAACTGGCTGTAGGTGAGCACGCGCCAGCCGTCGTCGCCGAGGCCGGCGCCCGGGTAGTCGAGCCGGCGGTAGGCGGTCTCGGCCATCGTGATGCTGGCCGGGCCGTGGCCGGCGGGACCGTGCTTGATGCGGTCCGGCAGGTTGGTGGTCGGCAGCGGGTGACGGCCGCGAACCGGGGCCGGGCGGGCTTGGCGGCTTGCCCCCTGCTGCTCCTTGTCCGGGAGCATCATTCCCATGTCGGCCATGGTGAGCATCGGACGGCGGCGCGGCGGCGGCACGGCGGCTTCCATGCCGCGCCGCGAGGAGAGCGTGCCGCGGGCGTATCCGCTGCGATCCATCGTCTCCGCAAACAGCGTGTAGGCGCGGTCGTCCGGCTGGGTGACCACCACGTCGTAGGTCTCCGCCACCGCGATGCGCAGCTCGTCGGTCTCCACCGGCTGGATGTCCTGGCCGTCGGCCTGCACGACGGTCATCGGCAAGCCCGGAATGCGAACGTCGTAGAACGTCATCGTCGAGGCGTTGACGATCCGAAAGCGCACGCGCTGGCCGGGACGGGCGAGGAAGACGGGGTTCTCCTCCGCTGTCTTGCCGTTCATCAGGTAGCTGTAGGTGGCGCCGGTGATGTCGGCAATGTCGGTCGGATCCATCCGCATCCGGTCCCACGCGAGCCTCTTCTTGATGACCTCCCGCAGCGACTTGCCGGTCGCCTTCATCTGGTCGTCCAGATTGGCGAGCGCCGGCCGCTGGAAGTTGTAGTAGCCCTCGATCGCCTTGAGCTTGCGCAGCACCCGGTGGGGGTCCTCGAAGGTCCAGTCGGAGAGGACCACCGAATGCTCCACGTCGTAGCCGACCGGATCGCGGCCGGCCGGATCGAGGATGAGCTGCCCGTAGTGGCCGAGCTGCTCCTGCAGGCCGGTGTGACTGTGATACCAGTAGGTCCCGTTCTGCCGGACCGGGTAGCGGTAGGTGAAGATCGTCCCCGCGTCGATGCCCGCGAAGCTGATGCCGGGCACGCCGTCCATCGTGAACGGCAGGAGGATCCCGTGCCAGTGGATCGAGGTCGACTCGGGCAGGTGGTTGTGGACGCGGATCAGCGCCTCGCGGCCCTCCTGCATCCGGATCACCGGACCCGGGATCGAGCCGTTGATGGTGATCGCCCGCCCGGGACGCCCGCCGACCAGCAGGCTCTTGTATTCCAGATGAAGATCGATGCCTCCCGGCGCGGTGGCGTTCAACTCGCCGAACTCACCGGCGCGGCCGGCGGCCCCGGACGACGCGACCGGAGCGAGCGCGGCGGCCGCGCCGGTCGCGAGGAACCGGCGGCGGGTAATGGAGCCGGTCGGGCTCGAAAGTGGGCTGGGATTCATGGCTCGGGAGCTGGGAGGCCGGCGCAGTTGACACGTCTCCCCAAAATCCGCCCGAGTGTGTGCCACCCCGGATCGAAAGACAATGGCCGCTTCCCGCATCCCGGCATGCGCGCCTCCGGGAGCGGGCCTAGGGGGTCCGCGTACACGAGCCGATTCACATCATTTGCGCCATCATGTCGACCGTTCTCCGCGAGAACCCCCACTCGTTGTCGTACCACGCCAACACCTTCACCAGCGTGTCGTCCTGGACGAAGGTATCCTGCGCGCTGAAGACGCAGCTGTGCGTGTTACCGATGACATCCTTTGACACGATCGGGGCAGGCGCGACCTCGAGGATGCCGTTCATCGGCCCATCGGCGTGCCGTCGCATCGCGTCGTTGACCGCCTCCACCGAGGTCTCCCGATCGACGACGCAGGTGAGGTCGACGATCGATCCGCAGGGCAGCGGGACCCGCAGGGCCATGCCGTCCAACCTGCCGTCGAGTTCCGGGATCACCTTGCCGATCGCCTGCGCGGCGCCGGTGCTGGTGGGAATGATGTTTTCGGCCGCGGACCGCGCCCGGCGCAGGTCCTTGTGCGGGCCGTCCAGCAGGTTCTGGCTGGCGGTGTAGGCGTGCACGGTCGTCATCAGTCCGCGCAGGATGGTGAACTCGTCGTGCAGGGCCTTCGCCATGGGCGCCAGGCAGTTGGTGGTGCAACTGCCGATGGAAATGATCTCATGCTTGCCGGAGTCGTATTCGCCGTCATTCACGCCGATGACGAAGTCGCCGTCGAGCGGCGACTTCCCCGGCGCGGAGATGAGGACCCTGGCCGCCCCGGCATCAAGGTGCTGTCGGGCGTCCTCGCGCTTGCGGAACACCCCCGTCGATTCCAGCACCACCTCGACCCCCGCCTCCCGCCACGGCAGGCGCGACGGGTCCTTTTCGGAGGTGACCCGGATCTCCCGGTTGTCGATGATGATCGCTCCGTTCGTTGCGGCGACCTCGCGCTCCCACACGCCGTAGGTCGAGTCATACTTCACGAGGTGCGCCAGCGTTTTCGGGCCGGCGAGGTCGTTGACGTGGACGACGTCCGGCGCCGCCGGGTCATCCGTGCAAATCCGCAATACCTGGCGGCCGATCCGCCCGAGTCCGTTGATGCCGATCTTCATTGGTTTGTCTTTCGTTCTCCCGGTTGGGTCTGAGGCCCATTCAACAGAAAGAAGCTGACGGCTGAAATGAGTCCGCGCGCGAGGCGCCTCGTACTCCCGCCCGACCCGCCGCGTACTCGTCTCGCCTAACGGGACCGAACGAACAACCGGTCATTCTCTCTCTGTGGATGATCGTGGACCTTCGCCGTTCGATCCTGGCCGACCTTTCGGGACTTCAATCTTCCACTTTCCGACTTTGGACGCTGTGAGTGACGACCTATTGTTCCCTCTGCCCCAAGGTTCCGGCCGCTGGTCGCTTTGGGGTTGCACCCCATCCGCCCATGGGTGACAAGGAACGAGCAGGCGCAACCGGATTGCGGGATGAAACTCAGCGTGGCCGCCAACTACGACCCCGGTCTGGTGCCGGACCTCGGCGCGTGGCCCGTGCACGAGGTCTACGGGAAGCTGCCATCCGACGGCCTGGGCGGCGGCCGCCCGCGGTACATGGCCGCGGCCATGGGATGGGACTCGCTGGCGGCTTACGTCGCTCGCCTGCGGCGGCACGGCATCGCCTTCAACTACTTGTTGAATGCGGCGTGCCATGGAAACCGCGAATGGAGCCGCTGGTGGCAGCAGAAGCTCCGGCGGGTGCTGGGCCGGCTGGAGGACATGGGCGTTTCCCGTCTCACAGTCTCCACGCCCTTTCTTCTGGAGCGCATCAAGCGCCTGCACCCCTCGTTCCATGTGCGGGTCGGCATCTATGCCCAGGTGGACACGCCGCGGCGCGCCCGTTTCTGGGAGTCCCTCGGAGCCGACGCCATCACGCTGGAGAGCTTTTCGATCAACCGCCGCTTTGATGTGCTTGCCGGGATCCGCCGCGCCGTCCGCTGCGAGCTGCAACTGATCGCGAACCACCTGTGCCTGCCGAACTGCCCGCTTCAGCCATATCACCAGTCCGGTTTCTCGCACGGCGCGGCGGGCTCCCGGCGTTTGTTTGTGGACTACTGCTTCCTGCACTGCTCGCGGATGCGCCTGCTCGATGTCTCGCTCTTCATCAAGTCGATGTGGATTCGCCCGGAGGACACGGCGTTCTACGAGGCGCTCGGTTTCGACTCGTTCAAGCTGTTGGAGCGAGACATCCCGTCCCCGGAACTCCTGAAGCGGGTCCGCGCCTATGGCGAACGCCGATTTGACGGCGACCTCGCGGAGCTGCTCTTCTCGTACGGCTTTGGCGAGGCTCCCCGGAAGGACCGCCGCTGGGCGCTGAGGCATTTCTTCCGGCCGCTGCAGGCCCGTCCCTCGCGGGTGGCCCGCCTTGCGGATCTGGCGCGGCACCAGGGCATGCTGTTCGCCACCGGCCGGCGCCCGGTGCGCATCGACAACCGCCGCATTCCGCCGGGCTTCGTCGGGGGCTTCGAGGGGCGCGACTGCGGTCGGCTCGATTGCACCCGTTGCGGCTACTGTGAGCGGGTCGCGCGGGACTGTGTTGCGGTGGACGAGGCGTTCCGGGAAGAATCCCTGCGCCGCTACGCCGAGGCGAACGAGCTGTGCCTGTCGGGGGAGCTTTGGGGTCCCTGACGCGACTTCAGGCCGTCGGGCTTCGCCTGCGTGCCGACTGGGCATCGACGGTCTTGATGCCGGCGGCGGGGAGGTAGCAGTCCTCGGCGTATTCCATCATCATGCGATCGGAGTTGAACCTCCACGCCAAGGTGGCGAGGGCATTCTTCATCCGGCCCACCCATTGCCGGGGAACGCCGTTGCCTTCGGTGTCATAGTAAGCCGGAATGACCTCGTTTTCGAGCGTCTCGTAGAGGGCCTTGGCGTCCCGTTCCCGCTGGCGGCCGGGGTCGGAATGGGCCTCGCCCTCGCCGATGCTGAAGCCGTTCGTCCCGTCGTAGGCTTCGGCCCACCAGCCGTCCTGGACGGAAAGGTTCAGGACGCCGTTGAACACGGCCTTCATGCCGCTTGTCCCGCAGGCTTCCCGGGTCCGCAGCGGGGTGTTGAGCCAGACATCGCAACCCTGCACCAGGTGCCGGGCGGTGTTGATGTCGTAGTCCTCGATGAATGCGAGACGGCCGCGGAACTCGTCCGACTCGGCGAGGTGGAAGATGCGCCGGATCAACTCCTTTCCCTCCTCGTCGCGAGGGTGCGCCTTGCCGGCGAAGACCAGCCGGACCGGACGCTCCCTGTCGTTGACCAGCGCCGCAAGCCGTTCCTCGTCGGCGAAGATGAGGTCGGCCCGCTTGTAGGTGGCGAACCGCCGCGCAAACGCGATCATGAGGGCCTTGGGACGGAACTCCTCCTGCAACGCCCCGAGGCCGGCGCCCTCGTTTCCGCGTCGTTCCTCCTGGGTCCGGACCCAGCGGAAAATCGACTCCAACAGGCGAACCTTGAGGATCTGGTGCACTTCCCACAGCCGCTCGTCATCCACCTCCTTGATCGCCGCCCACGTCTCCGGCGCACACTGCCGTGCTTCCCAGTCCGGGCCGAGATGCTCGTCGTAGAACCGATGGAGCGGGGGTGCCAGCCATGAGGAAATGTGGACCCCGTTCGTGATGTGATCGATGGGCACCTCGTCCTCGCTTCGGTCAGGCCACTGCACCTGCCACATGCGTCTCGCCGTCCTGGCATGCAGGGCGGATACGGCGTTCGACCGGCGGCTCATGCGCAGAGCCAGGGTCGTCATACAGTACGGCGCCCGGCGGTCGCCGGGAGGCTGCCCCAGTCCGCGGAATCCTTCCTTGGAGAGTCCCAGCCGTTTCCGGAGGGGAGCCAGAGTCTCGTCGAACAGGTCGAGATCGAAGCGGTCGTGGCCCGCCTCCACCGGGGTGTGCGTCGTGAAGACCGTCTGCCCCCGGACGCGGCGCTCCGCCTCCTCGACATCCACCTGGTTCTCCTCCATTTCCTCCCGCACTCTCTCGAGGATGGCGAAGGCGCTGTGGCCTTCGTTCAGGTGCATCACGGAGGGGCGGAATCCCAGGAGCCGGAGCGCGCGCATGCCGCCGATCCCGAGCACCGCTTCCTGGCGGATCCGCACGCCGGGGTCCGCGTCATAGAGCCGATCCGTCAAATCGCGGTCCTCGTCCGGATTGCGGTCGATGTCACAGTCCAGCAGAATCAGCGAGCACCGTCCGACATCCGCCTGCCAGATGCAGGCGGACACCGACCTTCCGCCGATTTCCACCTCGACCACGGCGGACCCTCCGTCGGCGGTGGTGGCCCGTTGAAGCGGCAGTTGCGCGACGTCGGTTTCGTCATGGCTCTCCTGTTGCGCGCCGTCCTCATCGAGGTGCTGGGTGAAGTACCCGCGCGCATAGAACAACCCCACTCCGATCAAGGGGATTCCGAAATCCGAAGCGGTCGCAAGGTGGTCTCCGGCGAGGATGCCGAGCCCCCCGGAGTAAATCGGCAGAGATTCGTGCAGGCCGAACTCGGCGGAGAAATAGGCGACCGGTCGCTCCTGCAACGGCCCTGCATAGAGGCGTCCCCAGGTTCCGGTGTCACTCGCGTAACTCTCCAAACTGTGAAAGGCCTGGTTGATCCTCGCCTCCAGCGCCTGGTCCTTGACGGCCCGGGAGACCTTTTCGTCCGGGATTCCGGCAAGAAAGGCGACCGGGTTGTGTTGGACGCGCCGCCACCGCTCGGGGTCGATGTCGCGGAAGAGCGCCACCAACCCGGGCTGCCACGTCCACCAAAGGTTTCTGGATAATTCTCGAAGCCGTTCGACAACCTGCATTCGGCCACCCTACCGGAGGCCGGGGAATTCTGCTATCAGCGATGCTCGTAATTGCTGGTTCGAGATCCGCTTTGCCGGATGAGTCGATCCCCTGAGGGGCCGCGCGCGGAAGCCCGTACGCTTTCTCTGCGAATTCTCCCGATGGCCCGCCGGGCGGCCGCTCGATAGATTCCCGCTTCCTTCGATGCGAAATCAAGAACAAATGAAACAGACAGCAGAGCAAAGAAGAACACGGATCGGCGCCCTTTGCGCCGCAGTCGCAGTATTGTCCGCGTCCCCCCTGCAGGAACTCGGCGCCGACGAAGAGTATGAATGGGACCCGGCATGGGGCCTCCACGAGGAAGAATGGTACGATCCCTCGGACTGGTTCAATGACGATGGCGCCGTGGACGTCGAGGAACTCGATGACGCCTGGGGCTACGATTACGACTATTACGGCGACGACTTCTGGGCCTCGCCGGATTACTCTACTACGTCTACGCGTATGATCCCGCCGCCTTCGCCCCGGATTACAGCGCCGTCTATTACCAGTGGGTCCCGGATGAGGAAACGTGGGACGAAGTCGAGGGGGACGAGGAAGCGTCCAAGAAAGCCGCCGCGGACGCCAAGAAAAAGCAAGGGGACAATAAGAGCCAGGACCGCATCAAAAAGGAGGACGTCGTCACCATGCGGGGCACCATCAAGGGGATGACGGAACTGAAACCGGAAGGCGCTGACAAGCCTCACCAATTCGTCATCCTCGACGCCGCAAAGGGACAACACGTCCTGGTCGACCTGGGAGGAGAGAAGCTGCCGGAAAAAATCAAGCTCGAGGAGGGCCGGAAGATCCAGGTGCGCGGCCCGCGCGCCAAGGTGAACGGCAGGTATCTGCTCATCGCCCAGCAAGTGAGCCAGATCGACGGGACGAAGTAAGGAAGTTCCCGCGACTCATTGATGAAGGAGGTCGGTGGGCGGCGCTTTGTGGCCTCATGAAGCCCTGCCGGCCTCCGACTTTGTTCGGGGAGCATGAATCCAGACCGGAAGGTCTTTTTCGTGCAGAACGCCGGACGGGCTTGATGGCAGGATGCGAATTGCATGCCCGTCTCCAGCCGCGGGCATCGCTTATCCTGGTTCGGGGTCGGTTGGCGCAAAAATTGCGGTGTATGGAGGACATGCTCGTCGCGCACCCTCATTGCCGTTTCACCGCAGATCCCGGCCGCCACTCGATTTCCGGCGCTGTTCTTATTCTGCTTTGCGGACTGATCGTCTCGGGATGCCTGGTCGGACCGGACTACATCGAACCTGAGACGGATCCGCCGACCGCCTGGGGAACGGATGCGGCCCGGTCCTCGGCCCGCCTGAGTTCGTAAGCGACTCCGGATCCGGAATGGTGGAAGGCTCTTGGGGACGCGGACCTCGAGCGGGTGGTGCGACTTGCGGTTCGACGCAATTCCGACCTTGAACAGGCGCGCCAGCGGGCACGAAAGGCCCGCAGCCTCGTCGGCGTGGCGGAATCCCGCCTCCTGCCGACGGTGAGCGCGAACGGAGCCTATAACCAGGTTCGGATCAGCGAGAACTTTCCGGTCCTCGACCGGTTTTTCGGGCGCGGCCAGGTCAGCCCCGAGCAGGAACTTTACTCCGCGACCTTCGATGCCGGATGGGAGATCGACATTTTCGGCGGAGCCCGACGGAGGGTCCAGGCGGCAGCCGGCCGGGCGGAGGCCGCCGAGGCGGGCCGGCGGCATGTCCTGCTGACGGTGGTGGCCGAGTCGGCGCGAAACTATGTCAGCCTGCGGCAGAGCCAGGAAGAAGCCGCGGCGCTCGAGCGCAGCATCGCCCTCCAGGAGGACACCGTGGCGCTGGCACGCGATCAGGACGAATCGGGAGTGGGGACGCGACTCGCTGTGGAACGGTCGCTGGCGCAACTCCGGGCTCTCGAAGCCCAACTTCCCCCGGTCCTGGCCCGCGAAGCGGCCGCCGCCTACCGCCTTGCCGTCCTGACCGGCCGTCAGCCTGACGCCGTCCATCGGGAGCTCGCCCGACGCAAGCCGCTGCCCTCTCCCCCGGATCTTGTTCCCACCGGGCTGCCCGGCACGATGTTGAAACGGCGTCCCGATGTGGCTCGTGCCGAGCGGCTTCTTCAAGCGGCCACGGCGGAGGTGGGCGTGAACGTGGCCCGCCTCTATCCGCGGTTTTCTCTGACGGGCGCGGCGGGATCTCAGGCGGCCTCGTTCACGCAGCTTCACGCGACGGAAAGCGGCACCTGGATGATCGCACCCGGCATTCGGTGGGCGGCTTTCCAAGGCGGGAGGATCCGCGCCGCCATCGATGCCGCGGAAGCCGGACGCAGGGAGGCCCTCGCGGCGTATCGGTCGGCTATCCGGGAGTCCGTGGCCGAGGCGGAAGGGGCGTTGACCCGCTATGCAAGGGCCTTCCAATCCAGAAACAAGACCGCCGGGTCCCTCCGGCACCTGGAACAGGCCGTCCAGTTGGCGCGCGACGCCCATGATGCCGGCGTCGTGTCGTTCCTTGAGGTCCTGGAAGCCCAGCGGCGTCTCGCAGAAACCCGGCAGCAACTGGCGGCGGCGCGGGCCGAAGTGCTGATTGCGCTGGCGTCGCTGAACAAGACCCTGGGCGGCGGATGGCCCCTGAAAGCCTCGTCCGGGTAGAACTGGAGAACGCACCCTGAAGATGGCCAACGAATCCTCCCAGAAACGCTCCTGGCTTCGCAAGAGTTTCCGAGCCGTGGCGGCACTCCTGGTGGTGTTGATCGTGCTGGCTTGGCAGGCCGATCTGTTTTCCCGCAAGCTGACCGCCGGCGAGGTCGACGACAACCGGTCGACGGCCGATCCGAATCGGGTCGTGAAAGCGCGGTGGGATTCCGTGCCCCGACGACGGTTGCTTGTCGGGGCCGTCGCGCCCCGGGCCCGGATCGAATTATCGGCACGCATCTCGGGACAAATCCGCGAGATGCTCGTCGAAGAGGGAAGCCGCGTCGCCAAGGGCGACCCCGTTGCGGTGCTGGACCAGAGCGTCCCGGAGGCCGCGCGGGACGAAGCAGCGGCGGCCCTGGCCATGGCCGAGGCCGAGCCTCTTGGCGCCAACCGCCTGCTGGAGCACATCCGGCAGGCCGTCGAAGCGCGCGCCATGCCACAGACGGAATTGGTGGATGCCGAGCGCTCGCGGGATGCCGCCTCCCGGGCGGTCGAGCGCGCCCGGGCTGCCCTCCAAGCCGCGGAAGCCCGGCTCGGTTTCGCGCGGATTGAAAGCCCGGCGGACGGGGTGGTTCTCGAAACCCTGAAAGACTCCGGAGATCAGGTGCTGCCCGGGCGGCCCGTGCTTGTGATGTACGACCCCCAGCAACTGGAGGCCGTGGTCAGCGTCCCCGAATCGCTGGCCTCCCATTTCGAGCAGGGCGCCGAGGCGACCTGCTGGATCGAGGCGCTCGGACTGGAAACGGAAGCCACGGTGCGCGTCCTGGTCCCCGGCGCCGATCCCGCCTCGCGCACCGTGCTGGCCAAGTTGGAGGCCGACCTGCCGAAGCGCGCGGTCCCCGGCATGTACGCGCAAGTCGCGGTCGATGCGGAGCCGGACAACGCGGTTCTGGTTCCCCGGTCCGCGGTGGAGCGCGTCCGACAGTTGGACTTCGTGCGCGTGGTCGGCGAGGACAATCGCGTCAGTCGCCGCATCGTCCGGTTGGGAAGATCCCTCGGCGAGGACGTGATCGTGCTGGCCGGTCTTCGGGCCTCCGAGCGGGTCATCCGACAGGCCTCTCCGGATGAGGAAGCCGTGACGCCCTCGGCCTCCTCTCCCGCACCGGTCCAATGAGCGACAACCACAACGAAAACGGCTTTCTCGTCAACTGGCTGCGCTCGGGGCTGGCGGCCATGGCCATCATGCTCGCCCTGGCCGGGGGTGGGGCGGCCTTGATGTTCACCCCGCGCGAAGAGGAACCGCAGATTGACGTGCCGTTGATCGACGTCTTCGTGCGAGCGCCGGGGCTGTCGGCGGCCGAGGTCGAGCGGCGCATCGTCTGGCCCATGGAACAAACCCTCTTCGGAACCCGGGGGGTGGAATACGTCTATTCCTCCTCCTTCCAGGACGGCGCGATCATCACGGCCCGCTTCTACGTCGGAGAGACGCCGGTGGACAGCGAGGTGCATGTCCGCAATCGCCTCGAGCGCAACCGGCACCGGTATTCGCCCGAAATGGCGGACTACCAGATCCGGCCCGTCTACGTGGATGATGTGCCGTTCATGACCCTGACGCTCCACAGCCCGTCGGTCGACGATGCCCGCCTGCTGAGCCTGGCGGAGGAATACCTGTTCGAGCTGACCCAGATCGAAGGCGTTGGCTTGATCTTCATCGCCGGCGGCCGGAACGAAGCAATCGGGATCGAGTTGGATCCGCAACGCATGGCCGCCCACGGCGTGGCCCTCGACGAACTGCAGCGCCGGATTGCCGGGGCGAACGTCCGCCTCTCGGCCGGCCAATTGACGCGGCGCGACGGCACCTCCCGCCTCGATGTGGGACGGCCCCTCGGCGGTGTGGAGGATCTGCGCCGCCTGGTCGTCGCCACCGCTCCGGAAGGCGAACCGGTCCTCCTGGCCGATGTGGCCCGGGTGAGGGAACGCATTTTCGATCCCGAGCATTACGTTGGCTTTGCACCCGGTCCGACCGCCGGCTCGTCGGACGCGGCGCGTTTTCAGGATGTGGGCGAGCGAGGCGCGGTGACTCTTGCGCTGTCGAAGCGTCCCGGCGCCAACGCCGTCGCGGTGAGCGCCCAAATTCGCGAGAAACTGGATGAACTCGAGCCCTTCCTCGCCTCGGAGGACGTGAATCTCACCGTGACGCGCGATTACGGGCAGTCCGCCAACGCCGCGGTCAACTGGTTGGTGTTTTCGCTGCTCGGCGCCTCGATCGTGGTGATGGCCGTTCTGGCCGCCTCCCTTGGCATGCGTGAAGCCCTGATCGTTGCGGTCAGCGTGCCCACCACCTTTGCCATCGCCCTGCTGGTCAATTACCTCGCCGGCTTTTCCCTGAACCGGGTGACGCTGTTTGCGTTGATTGTGGCTCTCGGGCTGATCGTCGACGATTCGATCGTCAGCATTGATAACATCCATCGTTATCTGCACACTCCGGCCGGGGGCCGGCGCAGCCGCCTCGGCAAGATCGCGGCGGCGGTCAGGGAGGTCTTTCCCCCCATGGTTTTGACCAGCCTGGTGGTGGTGGTGGCCTTTCTGCCTCTGGCGTTTGTCACCGGCTTGATGGGACCCTACATGGCTCCGATGGCCTTGACGGTGCCGGTTGCGATGATGACGAGCACGGTGGTGGCGACCTTGATCGTCCCCTGGCTGGCAAAGCTGATCCTGCGCAATCCCGCGGGGGCGGAGACATCGGAGTCGTCGGAGGGGCCGGGGACCGCCGGCTCCGAGTCCGCAGAACGAAGCGGCGTGGAGCAGTCCGCGCGATACCGGATGTATTCCCGCGTGGTGTCGCCTCTGCTCGATCGGCGGAGGCGGGCTTATCTGTTTCTCGGCACGCTGGTCGTTTTGTTCGTCGGCGCCGCGGCGATGCCGTTCCTGCAACTCATCCCGCTCAAGCTGCTGCCCTACGACGATGCCGAGAAGCTCCAGGTGGTCGTCGACCAGCCCGAGGGCGCCAGCGTCGAAAACACGGCCGCCCTCAACCAGGAACTGGCCGCCGTCGCGCTCCGACAGAACGAGGTCCGGGACGTCACCGCTTACGCCGGCGTCGCCAGCCCCGTGGATTTCAACGGTCTTGTCCGAGGATACTACCTGCGGCGGGGTCCACACATCGGAGATCTCCGCGCTCGAATCATCTCGCGGACCCGGAGGAAGCTTCTCCCGGGCCGAACGCGAGCAGATCAACCTCGCCGTCTCCGAACGCACCCGCTGCAACTACTGCCACGTCGTCGAAACCGAACTGGACTTCCCCGCCGTCCCCCCGGCCGAAGCTTCGCGTGCGTGTCGATCAGATCGTGAAAGTGATAACCGGTGATCGCCAGGACGGGGGCCCGACCCAGCCTGGCGTCATCCACACGGTTACAGGCCAGCGCCCTACGATGCCCCTCCGTGCTCATGGCCGAGGATGTTGACTCCGAACGCGAAGGCCAGCAATCCCACCCCGAGGACCGGGACAAGCCAGGTTCGCCCCCGCTGTCGAAGAGTTGGAGGACGTAG
>Ga0180436_10002717_pt1 | contig 16569 bp, 10 predicted proteins | sample SS_ome_2_FD_132434 | JGI IMG/M metagenome (GOLD analysis project Ga0180436, IMG submission 132434) | Hypersaline lake sediment archaeal communities from the Salton Sea, California, USA - SS_3_S_2 metaG | ecosystem: Environmental > Aquatic > Non-marine Saline and Alkaline > Hypersaline >...
ATCCTGGGGGTGGAGAAGCTCCCAAGGGTTTGGCTGTTCGCCAATGAAAGTGGTACGTGAGCTGGGTTCAGACCGTCGTGAGACAGGTCGGTCCCTATCTGCTGTGGGCGTACGAAACTTGAGGGGATTCTTCTTTAGTACGAGAGGATTTGGAAGGACGTTCCTCTGGTGTTCCAGTTGTCGCGCTCGCGGCACGGCTGGATAGCTACGAACGGAAAGGATAAACGCTGAAAGCATATAAGCGTGAAGCCCGCCCCGAGATAAGGTTTCGTAGGGCTGATGCCCGAAAGTCCCCTGGAAGACGACCAGGTTGATAGGCCGGATGTGTACGTGCAGCAATGCATTCAGCTAACCGGTACTAACGGACGAACGCTTGACCACTCGAATCGAGTGCTTGCGTCGGCGGTTGCCAAACGGCAACGCCCGACCGCATGCCAGTTACCACAACCATGACATTTCGCTGTGATCGCCTGCGTGATCAGCGAGCAACTTTTCCGGTGAACATATCTGAAAGGTCACACCCGTTCCCATCCCGAACACGGTAGTTAAGCTTTCAGAGCCGATGGTAGTGCCACAAGTGCGAGAGTAGGTATCGCCGGATTTTTCTACAGCCCCGCGGGGAGCCTCGAAGGCCTCCGCGGGGTTTCTTACGCGCCCGTTGCCGGAAACCAGTCGTAGCCGAGCCCCGAGGCAGGCGGCGTTGACGGCGGTGGGGCCTGCTCCGCCGCGAGCAAGAGCCGCAGGGTTTCCACCGGCAGGCCGACGACGTTGGCCGCGGACCCGGCGAGCAGCCGCAGGGGCGCCAGGCCATCCTGATAGCCGCAGGCCCCCGCCTTGCCCCGCCAGAGCCCGCTTTTGAGATAGGCCTCGAGCTGCCCCTCGGCAAACCGGTCCATCGCGAGCAGGCTCTCAGTCACCGAGAGCCGCGGCTCCCCCCCGGACAGCGGCCACAGACAGGCTCCGGTGAGCACCCGGTGGGCCCGGCCCTCGAGGGTTCGCAGCATCGCCTCGGCCGCCCTGCGATCGACCGGCTTTCCAAGCAGGCAGCCCCCGACTTCGCCGAGGGTGTCGCAGGCCAGCAGGATCGTCGCGTCGCCGGCGATCGCCGGCTCGTGGGCCACCATCGCGGCGACCGCCGCCGCCTTGGCCTTTGCCAGCCGGGCCACGTATGCCTCGGGCGTTTCCGCGGCCCCGCGGGGAGCCGCCCCGGCCTCGGCCGACTCCGGCGGCGGGAGCACTCGAATCACCCAGCCCTCCGCCTCGGCCAGGGCCAGACGCCGCGGCGAACCGCTTGCCAGCACGATCGAAGGAGGCGAGGCTTGCTGCATGGCTTCCAGGCATCCACGACGTCGCCCGCCCCGCCGCGGCTCGCCCAGCCGGCAGGGCGAGGCGGCCGAGCGGTTCGCTGAGGTGGCTCTCGCCTTCGAGGATGACGACTGGATCGTGGCGGTCAAGCCGGCCGGGCTGGCCACCGCCAACGTGCCCGCCGGCGAGCCGAGCCTGCTCACCGTCCTTCGCGACGGTGGCCACTGCGGCCGGGATGGTTTTCTCGGCGTCGTCAGTCGACTCGACAAGCCCGTCTCCGGACTCGTCGCGGTGGCCAAAACCCGCTCGGCCGCGGCCGATCTCGCCCGGCAGTTCCGGGAGCGGACCGTGCGGAAGACCTACCTGGCACTCACGGAAGGACGGTTCCCTGCGGCCGTCGGCCACACGCTCCGCTGGATCGACGCGATCGAGCGGCCGACGGAGCACCCCGGCCCCCACGGCAAAGACGGCAGCGAGATGACAGCGGCCCGCGAGGCGGCGGTCGAGGCCACGCTGCTGGCCCGAGGCAGCGAGGTGTCGCTGGTCGATCTGCGGCCGGCAACGGGCAGACGGCATCAGCTGCGGGCCCAGCTTGCCGCCCGCGGCTGCCCGATCATCGGCGACGGTCTCTACGGGGCGAGGCTGCCTTTTCCCGCCGGCATCGGGCTACATGCGGCCGGGCTGGCCCTTGAACATCCGGCGACCGCCGTGGCAGTCAGCTTCGAGGCGGCCCTGCCGAGGGCTTGGGGGGGCTTTCTCGAGCGACTTCCCCCGCCACCGCCGGGGAGCCTGCCGCTTTCCCCGGATCCACGCGGCGACGTACCATCACGGGGTCCCGCCGCTGGAGAAACCGGAGCGTGAACAGGCCGCCGAGTTCATCGTCAAATCCGTCGCGGCAGGCCGGGAAGTCGTTTCGGGCCGATGCCCTGGCAAGTGGCATCGTGACCGCGGCCGAACTGGCCGAGGCAGAGGCGGCGATCGGCACCGTGCCGGCCGACAAGGTCGATGCGGCGGTCGCCGATGAACTGGTGCGGCGGGAACTGCTCACGCGATTCCAGGCCGACCAGATTCTCGAGGGAAAGCGGAAGCTGACACTCGGCTACTACCGCATTCTCGACGCGGTAGGGCAGGGCGGCATGGGGCAGGTCTTCAAGGCCCGACACTTGATGATGGGTCGGATCGTGGCCGTCAAGGTGCTGCCGCGGGCGAAGTCGAACGCCGACACCGAGGCCGCCTTTCGCCGCGAAATCCTGCACATCGCCAGCCTTGATCACCGCAACCTTGTCTACGCCCTCGATGCCGGCCACGACGGCAAGGTCTACTACCTTGTCACCGAACTGGTCGATGGGATCGACCTGCGACGACAGGTGCTCCGTTACGGCCCGCTCGACGAATGGGCCGCGGCGAGCGTGATCGCCCAGGCGGCCCTCGGACTCGGCCACGCCCATGCCAAGGGCTTCGTCCACCGCGACGTGAAACCGGGCAACCTTCTGGTTCGCGAGGACGGACTGGTGAAGGTCTCCGATCTCGGCCTGGCCGGCTCGCTGCTCGACCCCGAGAGCCTGCGGCCCGGCAGGATCGTGGGCACCATGGACTACATGGCCCCCGAGCAGATTCGTCGGCCCGACGCGGTGCGGCCCGCGGCCGATATCTACGGGCTCGGCTGCACCCTCTACTTCACGCTTGCAGGCAGGGTTCCCTTTCCCGGAGGAAGCCGCGACGAGAAGCGGAAGCAGCAACTCAGGGAGAACCCCGAGCCGATCTCGTCGGTGGCCCGGGGCGTGAGCCCCGAGTTTGCCGGTGTGGTCGAGCGGATGATGATCAAGGATCCCGATGAGCGGCTGCAGTCGGCTGAGGCGGTAATCGAGGCGGTGCGGCCCTGGCTGACCGGTGAACTGGTGCCGATGAGCCGCGTGAAGCGGAGCCGTCGCCGCAGGGGCGGTTTGCCACCACCGCCACTGCCCTCGACGCTGCGGGCAACCCAGGCCGGCTCGAGGCCCTCCGAGGAAACCCATCGTTCCGGCGGCGGCCCGCTGCCGGAACTCCTCCCTCACACCCCGCCCCCCGCCACCACCGCGGGCGGCTTCCTCTCCGAGGCGGTCAGCGGCTTCCTCGGCCGCAGCCGGGCCGCGGCCGGGGCGGTGGCCGGCTCGATCGCGGTGGCCGCCGGATTCGCCCTGGCCTTGGCCGTCTTGCGGCTTGTGTTCGGGCCGCGGCTGACGGCGTTGCTCGAGCGGCTCGATCTCGGCGGGATGACACCGCTGAAAACCGTCTGGTATGTGTTTCTCCTGATGATGCTCGTGCAACTTGTCGGTGGCCTGCGTTTTCGCCGCCGTGCGGGCGGAGGCCATCGCGGCGGCGGCAGGCATGTGCGTTGACAGCGCCCGGTTTTCCGCCTACGAACTTGGATGTTTTCGGCATTGTCCCCCCTGCGGACATGCTCCGGACAGGTAGCTCAGTTGGTAGAGCAACGGACTGAAAATCCGTGTGTCGCCGGTTCGATCCCGGCCCTGTCCACTGGCACACTTCCCGGCATTTGCACGGGCAGCAGGTCGCGTTCCCTTACTGCCCTCGGGCGGAGATCGCCTCGAGCCGCATGCGGAGGAACTCGCCCGCCGTCGGGCCGACTCCGGAACGACCACCGACATCAAGCCTGACCTCGGGCCGCGGATGCACGAAAAAGGGAAGCGAATAGCGGGAAACACCCGCGGTGCCGTGGTCAGGATTGACTACGCGGTGGGTGGTCGATCGGAGGCGACCATTAGTGGCCCGTGAGAGCATGTCGCCCACGTTGAGCACCAACTGCCCCGAAAGCGACCTGACCGGCATCCAACTGCCGTCGGGCCGGCGGATCTCGAGTCCGCCGCTGGTGCCTTCACACAAGAGCGTCACGAGATTGATGTCCTCGTGGGCCGCGGCCCGCACCGCAGCTCCCGGCGAATCCGGCAGGGGAGGATAATGGATCAGTCGCAGGATGCTGTTGCCGCCGCGAATCCAGCTCTGTAGCAGGCCCGACTCGATGCCCAGGGCGTCTTCGCAGGCCGCGAGGACCCTCCCCGCGAGGCTTTCAAGATCCGCGTAGAGCCCGAGCATCGTCCGCCGGAACCCCGGCACGGCACATTCTTCCGGCCAGACGTTCGCTCCGTGGCAGGCATCCCGGCCCGGATCGCCCGCCGACCGATTCGGCTGTCCGACGTGGAAAAACTCCTTCAGGTCGCCGACGGAAGCCCCAACGGCCCGCTCACCGCCAAGGCCGACGTAGCCTCGGTTGCCGAGCGACTCTGGCGACTCACAGTCGCGTTTCAGCGGCTCATCGAGGCTGAAGAACTCCTGGCACTGCTCGAATGCCTCGAGAAACCGCGGCTCCGACAGGCCGTGGCCGTCGAGCACCAGGAAGCCCCATTCCTCGAGTGAGCCGCGAAACTGCTCGAGGAACCGCCGCCGCACCGCCGGCACCGGCGACCGGTGCTTATCGAGGCACAGTACCGGGAGCGTCTGCTCCCGGGCCGTTGCCGCAACCGGGCACGCCACCGCAGTGGCGGTGCTGAGAGGTTCGCCCGGGTCGGTGGACTTCAGCGGCGACATGATGTCGGGGGAGGCTACCCGCAGGCCGGGAAGGACGTCAACGCTCGCACCAAGCACTCGTGAGCACGTGCAAAAAAAAGGCGGCGGCCTGACGGCCGCCGCCCAATTGTCATCCCGCCGAATTGTCATTCACTGAAGGACCGCGATCGCGGTCGCCCGACTTCAGCTTTGCACCATCGCCTTGAGGTTCTTCAGGGCCCGCACGCGAACCTTGACACTCTCCGGCTTGGCCGGGCGATCCTGCAGTTCGCCGGTGAACGGGTTCTTGACGTTCTTCTGGGCCGGGCGAGCCGGCACGATCTTCTTTTCGACCTTGACCAGGCCGGGAATCGAAAACACGCCCACGCCGCCCTTCTTGAGGGCCTTCTCGATCTCGTTGTGCAGGGCCTCGATCACCGCCACCACGTCCTTCTTCGCCATTCCGGTCGCCTCGGAGATTGCCCGCATGATCTCCGTCTTCGTCATGGGCTTGGCCCCCGTCTTCTTCGCCATAGTCCAACTCCTCGATAAACCTGTGACGCGGCCGCACGCCGCGAAATTGGTGGAAACGCGGCACCGTTGTGCCGCAAGCGTCGCTGATTAGATGCTCTGGGCAGGAAATTGCAAGCCAAAGACCCGTTTTTCACGGGAAAAACCGGGGTTCACGCCCCTTGAGACCGCTTTCACTGCGGTTTTTCGGCACTTTTTCGGCTTTGCCTCGTTTTTTCCGGTATTGCCGTCAACCGCCTGCTCTGGCCGCGGCCAGAGCCCGACCGGAGGGCTCGCGGCGGTTGGAAAAGCGATCCCTGCCCGTTGCCAGCGGTCGCTGGCACGTCGCGTTCAGACGGCTGCGGTCGAGTTGCGGGAGGTCGAGTTGCGGTAGAATGCTTTCATGTGGGACGCGATCCGATTCCGCTCGCCCGTGCCCCTCGCCGCCGCGGCCGCCGGCTGCGTGGCTGCCGGGATTCTTTGCTGCTGGGGCGGAGCGTCCCGCGGCCTGGCGGAGGAGATTCAGCAGCCGCAGCCGCGTGAAGCGTCGGCGGAGTCGGATGAGTCGCTGTTGGATGATTCGGTCTCGCTGCCGACCGATCGGAACCGCGAACGGCAACTCGACCTGATCCAGCGGTGCTTCAAGGACAACCGCTGGAGCGATGCAGCCACGGTCATCGATGACATCCTCGCCGAGGATGCCGATGCCTTTTTCCGACCCGACCGCGGCCGGACCACGTGGACGAGCGTCAAGACCGAGGCCCGTCGGCTCCTCGACACCATGCCCCGGGCGGGCCGGCAGGCCTATGCACTGCAGTTCCAAGCCAGGGCGGAGCGGGAGTTTGACGCGGCGGTCGCCGATGGTGACATCGATCGCATTCTCGCGGTGGCTCGCCGCTGGTTCCACACAGACTCCGGTCGCCGCGCGGCGATGCTCGTGGCCGTCGACAGGCTCGCCGCCGGCCGGGCCTTTTCGGCTCTCGCCTGGCTCACGCGGCTGGAACGCTCGCAGAACGAGGAGGACTTCGAGCCGACCCGCTCGGTCATGCAAGCGGTGGCGGCCTGGCAGATCGGCGAACGTGAGGAGGCCCTCCGCTGCCTGGCCGATGCCCGCAAGCACCGCCAAAACACGGTCCGGGTGGCCGGCCGAGACATCGACCTCGGATTCCCCCTCGTCGATCCGTCCGAGTGGCTGGCCACGGTCGCCGACCCGAACTTGCCGATCGGCCCGGCCGGCGGCGGCCGGGAATGGTGGATGGCCGGAGGCAGCCCTGGCCGCAGCCTGCTCACCGACGCGAGCAGGCCGCTGCTGGCAGCTCGCTTCCGCGTGCCGTTGACCCGCCACCCCGGCGAACTCGAACTCCTCGCCAAGCGGCGGGAGATGGCCCGCACGCTCGAGCGGCCCCTGCCCGCGGCGGGCCGACCACTGGTCGTGGGCGACACACTCGTGGCGCGGTCACCCCTGGGTTTGCTGGGGATCGATTTCCAGACAGGCAAGCGGGTCTGGCTGCAGCCCGGTCCCTTCGAGCGTGCCTGGCAGCCGGATCCACCGCCGGAGGGGCAGCCCGGCGAGCCGTCGAACGAATCGCTGGTGACACGCGCGGTCGACGACCACACCAGCGGCTCGCTCGCGAGCGACGGACGAATGGTTTTTGCCGTGGAGAGCCCACCGGAGGTCATGAACGATGGCCGGCAGGCGGTTCTTGCTCGCGGGCCCTTCGGTCGCATGCCCGGGCCCGGCCCCGGAACCACCGGGAACCGGTTGGCCGCCTATGAGGTGGCCGACGACGGCAGGCTCCGCTGGCAGCTGCCCGAGGCCGACGCCCAGCGCCGGACGGACGGACCCGTCGAGGAGAACGACGGCGACCGCTCACAGCGATTCTCCTCCGAGGCGTGGTTTCTCGGTGCTCCCCTGCCGGTGGGCGGTGATCTCTACGCCCTGGTCGAAGACCGCGATGAGATCCGCCTGGAGGTGATCGACGCGGAGGACGGGAGTCAGCTGTGGAGCCAGCCGATCGCGGCCCCGGATCTGAAGTTCACGGTCAACCAGCCCGGCGTGGTCGACCGTCGTCTCGCCGGTCTCTCGCCGTCGCTCGGCGATGGGGTGCTCGTCTGCCCGACCGGCTGCGGAGCGGTGATCGGGATCGACCTCGCCACGCGAACACTGCTGTGGGCCTACCGCTACAAGCCGAGGGAGGCGGATGGAACGACTCGACTCCCCAACGGGATGATCATCCAGCGAAGAATCGTGATCAACGGCCGGATGCGGGGCGGGAGGATCGTGATCAACGGTGGGAACATCTCCACCGAAAACGGCGACGAGGATGCGGGCTGGATCGACGCCTCGCCGGTCATCGCCGGCGACAGGGTGATCGTGACGCCGCCGGAATCGAATTTCATTCACTGCCTCGGCCTCCGCGACGGCGGGCGACAGTGGCAGGCCGACCGGCGGGACGGTCTGTTCGTGGCGGGAATCGTCGGCGGGCGGGTGGTCGTGGTCGGCGAGCGTTCGGTCACGGCACTTGGCCTTGATGACGGGAAGCCGCGATGGAGGCAGGCCTTCGATGAAGACCTCGCCGACGCCGGCAGAATCAGCGGCCACGGAATCCTCACCTCGTCGCGGCTGCTGTTGCCGCTCGACACGCCCGAGGTGGTTCAGATCGAACTTGATGACGGCCGCGTTTCGGGCCGGTCGCGGGGCCACTTGGCGGTGCCCGGCAACCTCGTGGCCTGCCGCGGCGAGGTGGTCTCACAGGGCATCGAATCGCTCGACGTTTTCCATCAGACGGCCGCCCTCGAAAAACGGATCGAAACGGCCCTCACCGAGCCGGACAGGCAGCGGCCCGCCGGCCTTGCGGGAGCCCTGGCAACCCTCTGGAAGGGTCGCCTGCTCGTGGAATGGGAGCGGCCCGCCGAGGGCGTGGATCTCATCCTCGCCGCCCACGCCGAAGACCCCGGGCGGGTCACCGCGGGCATCGCCGCCCGGGCACTGGTTGAGGCGGGCCTCGAGCACGCCGGGATACTTGATAATCGCCTCGACGAGGCTCTCCGGCTTGCCGAGCGGGCCGCGGCCGAGGAGGCCGACACCGCCGCCTGGCTGGAAATGCTGCGGCTGGGCATCGACACGTCACTCCTCCGCGGCCGTTTCGACAAAGCCTGGGAACTCTGGAGCGAACTTGCATCACGGTATCTCGCCGACGGTCTCGACGGCCTGGCTGCCGACCTCAACGGCGATCGCGGTCGGGCCGCAAGGCACCTGCTCGACGACGGCGACGACCGCTGTCTGCGGCGTTCCCTCGCCGGGTGGCTCGCTTCACGACTCGAGCGGCTTGTCGCCGCCTTCCCGCAGTGTGCCGAGGCGGCCGGCCAATTTGCCGCGGATGCGGTCGACGACTCGACGAGGTTCTCCGACGACATGGCGATCGAGCGGCTCGGTCGGCTCGAGCGGCTTGTCGCGGCTCACCCTTCGGCTGCGATGGTCCGCCGGCAACTGCTCGCCCGGCTGGACTCCGCGATCGAACGCGGTGAGTGGAGCACCTCCAACCTGCATCTGCAGCGGGAACTCGTGGCGATGCGGACCGCGATGGCCGGGAACGCTGACCGGCTTTCTCCGCCACCCGCCCTGGCTGCCTCGCCGACTGTCAGCACTGATCCCGACGAGGCCTGGCCGCTGGGGAAGGTGACCGCTGCGAGCGTGGCGGCCGACGACGAGAAGAAGCCGTCCCACGTGCACTCGATGCGGAGCCTGCCGATCGCCGGCGGAGCCGGAACACCCTTCATCGAGAATCTCCAGCTCAACCTCGAAGTCTCCCCCTTTGAGGTCACCGTCCGCGACGGACTCGGCAGACAACTCGGCGGACCGCTGAAACTCATGCCCGAGTCGAACAGCCGCAACGTGTTCTTCAACGGCTTCGGGCCCTTCGGTCACGAGCCACACACGGCGCTCGTGGGCCGGATTTTGGTGGTCAGCGTGGGCGGCACCGCCTCGGCTTTCGAACTGGCGGCCCCCGGCCTGCCCGGAGCGGTGCGGCACCGGCGGCTATGGAGCCTCCCTGATGAATCCGTGCCGATCGAGCTGGGCAGGCGGCCGGGCGGCATCGCCTCGAAACGGCTGGGAGAAATGCCGATCGGCAACATCGTGAGTGAACCGAGGCCGGCCCGCGAGACTGCCTGGCCCGAGGTCAGAGGCATCGCGGCGAGCTCGGCAGGTATTCCTTTGCTGACCTACCGCACGATCACCATGCGACGTATCGACGATGGCGGGGCTGCCTGGTCCCGCAACGATCTGCCGCTGGGAAGCGCCGTGATCGCCGACGACAAGTGCGTGGTGGCCTGCCCGCGTGACGGCCACGCAGCACGGGTCTTTTCGGCCCTCCACGGCGGCCTGCTGCGGGAGGCCGAACTGCCTCCTACCGAGGCCTGGCTGGAGACGGCCGGCCGCTTCGTGCTGGCCCTCGGCGAACTGGAAGTCTCGCCGCTGGGCGGCGGCCAACTGCCGCTTGTTCGCTGCGACCCGCTTTCGGGCGAGACCCGAAAAATCGGCCTGTTTCCCGCCGCGTCACGGATGTTCTCCCTTCCGCACGGACGCATCGCGGTGCTCGAGCCTGCGGGAGATTTTTCCGTAATCGACCTGCCGGCGGGCCGGGTCGACTTCCGCTGCAAACTTCCCGAAGTGCCCGACGACATCAATCGGCTGACGGTGATGCCCTGGAGCGATCGACTGCTGGTGCTCGCCGGCTGCCCGCCCCCGCAAGAGGCTCTCGAGCGGCTGAACGACAGCGGTACGCCAAATCCGTTCAACAGCCGCAACCAGATGGGCATGCTGGTCTCCGGCTGTCTTTGGGCGGTCGATGCGGATGACGGGTCGCTCTTGTGGCAATCACCGGCAACCCTGCTGCAGCACGGCCTCGACCTCTCGCAGCCTCCCGAACTGCCGGTGCTCGTCTTCGCACGACGGATGACCGCCAAGAAGGGGCGGGAGACCTGGCTGAGCCTGCTGTGCATCGACAAGCGAACCGGGCATGCCGTCTTCGCCGACGACAGGATCAAGCTCGGCGGATCGTCCATCGGCACACCCGATGTCTCGGCCGATCCCGAGGCCCACACCGTCACGATCGGTATCCGCGGTCATCGTTCCCCCCTGCGGGACACGGTGCTCTCCTTCAAGGGTGGCCCGATCAGCCCCCGCCCGCCGCACCAGGGCTTCGACGCGAAGATCACCAGACCGAGCCTTTCGGATAAGATTGAGTCATGGCTGAAGGAATCCCTCGAATCGCTGTTGTTTTGAGAACCGGCTCGCCGGCAAATCGCGGCCTCCCCTCAGGCGGCCGGGAGGTTTGCTGCCGCCGCCGGGCGGTGGTTGTCTGTGCGATCGTGGCGGCGATTCTCGGGCTGGCTGCCGGCGGTGAGGCGACCGCCGAGGAGACTGACGAGCAGGCCCGCCGAGTGGTCCGGCAGGGTCTCGACTGGTTGGCTGCCGAGCAGTCCCGTCGCGGCAGCTGGGCGGCCAACGAGTCGCGGTATCCCGCGGCCATGACCGCTTTGGCCGGCACGGCCTTGCTGATGGAGGGATCCACCACGACCCAGGGCCGCTACGCGGAGAACATCCGCCGCGCGGTCGACTATCTTGTCGACTGCTCACGGCCCAACGGTCTGATCGGCAATCCCAAGGTCGATGACCGTTACACCTATGGCCACGGCTTCTCGATGCTGTTTCTCTCGCAGGTGCTCGGCGAGGAGGAGGACCAACGCCGCCGCGAGGAACTCGTGGAGGTCCTTGAAAAGGCGGTGGAATTTTCGGGCCGTGCCCAGACCGATGCCGGCGGCTGGGGCTACGTGAGTGCCAAGGACGGCAACGATTTCGACGAGGGGTCGACCACCATCACGCAGGTGCAGGGTCTCCGCGGCTGCCGCAACGCGGGCATCCCGGTGCCCAGGGAGATCATCGACAAGGCGATCGGCTACATCCACAAGTGCACCAACGATGACGGCGGTGTGCAGTACAGCTCCAAGGGGGGCGGCGGGCGGCCGGCGATTTCAGCGGCGGCGATCGCCTGCCTGTTCAACGCCGGGGAGTACGACGACACCCATGTACCGAAGATGCTCTCGTATGCCGAGAAGCACCTCGGCAACATCTCCAACAACGGCTTCGGCCACTGGCACTACGCCCATTTCTACTATGCCCAGGTGATGTACCGGGAGGGTGGCAAGAAGTGGCGGAGCTACCGCTCGCAGATCGAAAAGCGGCTCGTGGGAGAGGCTCAAGCGGGCCGCGGGGGCATGTTCTGGCCGCAGGGCTACATCGGGAAGGTCTACACCACCGCGGCAAACCTGGTGATCCTGCAGCTCGACGGGGGGCTGCTGCCGATCTTCCAGCGGTAGCCTCTGGCACCCCGGCCCTCCAGGGAATAGGGTTGAGGCACCCTTTGAGCGACATTTCTCCGTAGGAATTCCCGCATGGCCACCACCGAGCCCCAGCCCCACGAGCGACTCCACCAGGCGCGAGACCGCATTCTCGAGCAGCTCTCGCGGGTCATCGTGGGGCAGCACGAGGTGGTCGAGGAACTCCTGATCTGCCTCTTCAGCCGCGGCCATTGCCTGCTCGAGGGTGTACCGGGCCTGGCCAAGACGTTGATGGTCAGCACGCTCGCGAGATGCCTCGACCTGAGCTTCAGCCGCATCCAGTTCACGCCCGACCTGATGCCCGCCGACATCACCGGCACCGACATTCTCGAGGAGGATCGGTCCACCGGAGGCCGCCAGCTGCGGTTTCTCGAGGGCCCCCTCTTTGCCAACGTCGTGCTTGCCGACGAGATCAACCGCACGCCGCCGAAGACCCAGGCGGCCCTGCTCGAGGCGATGCAGGAGCGGCAGGTGAGCGTCGGCCGCCAGCGGCACCGATTGGCCGATCCCTTTTTCGTGCTGGCCACCCAGAACCCGATCGAGCAGGAGGGCACCTACCCGCTGCCGGAGGCTCAGCAGGACCGCTTCATGTTCAAGGTGTTCGTCCGCTATCCGAGCTTCGACGAGGAGTTCGAGATCGCCCGACGGACCACCGGAGCGGTGCCGGACGACGTTGAGCCGGTGCTCACCGCCGACGAGATCATCGCCCTGCAGAAGCAGGTGCGCGAGGTGCCCGTGAGCGATCATCTCGTGCGGTATGCCCTGGCGATCGTGCGGCAGACCCGCGTGGGCGAGGCGGGCGTGCCGGAGTATGTCTCCGACCAGCTCTCCTGGGGTGCCGGTCCCCGCGCGGTGCAGTTTCTGATCGTGGGAGCCAAGGCGAGGGCCCTGCTCGCCGGCCGCAGCCACGTGATCGCCCAAGACATTCAGAGCCTGGCCATGCCGGTGCTCCGGCACCGGATCGTGGTCGGCTTCGCGGCGGAGAGCGAGGGGACCACGCCCGACACGATCATCCGGCGGATCCTCGACACCACGCCCGAGCAGGAGGACGAACTTGTCCGCGACGCCAGGTTCCAGACGATATTTGCATCCTGAGGCGATCGCCCGCATCTCGCGGCTCGAACTGCGGGCCCGAGCGGTCGTCGAGGGCGTGCTTACCGGACTCCACAAGAGCCCCTACAAGGGCCAGAGCGTGGAGTTTCTCCAGCACCGCGAGTATGTCCCGGGCGACGATCTCCGCCGGGTCGACTGGAAGGTCTGGGCACGGCAGGATCGCCACTACATCAAGGAATTCGAGGAGGAGACCAGCCTGCGGCTGTTTTTGGTGGTGGACGGCTCGGCGAGCATGGACTACTCCCATGGTTCCTCCTCCACACCGACCCTCTCGAAGTACGACTATGCCGCCACGATGGCGGCGAGCCTGGCCTGGCTCGCCCTCTCCCACGGCGATGCGGTCGGCTGCTGCGTGTTCGACGATGCGGTGCGGGCGAGCGTGCCGCCGCGAACCCGTCGCAACCAGCTTGCCGACGTGATCGATACGCTCGAAGCGGCCCGTACGCCCCGGCCAACCTCGCTTCTGCCGGTCTGCCGACATCTCGCCGAGACGCTCCCCCGCCGCGGACTCATCGTGCTCTTCTCCGACCTGCTCGGTGACACCGCGGCGTCCGCGGGGGCGGAAGCGACCGATTCCGGGGGGCTCGACCGGTTCATGAAGGGCCTCTCGCTGCTGCGTCAACGGGGCCACGACATCGCCGTCGTGCAGGTGATGGATCCGGACGAACTCGACTTCCCCTTCGACGGGCCGACCCGTTTCGAGGGCCTGGAACTGCCGGCCCACATCGCCTGCAACCCGCGGGCTCTGCGGGAGGGCTACCTCGAGGCGATCGATGCCTTCCTCGCCGAGGCGCGGCGGGGCTGTGCGCGGCTGCGGTGCGACTACGCGCTGGTTCGCAGCGACCAGCCGGTCGATGCGGCATTGGTCCGCTTCCTCTCGCAGCGGGCCTCGATGGCCGTCTAGCCGATGCCTGCCTTCGATTTTCCGTCGCTGCTGTGGTGGGGGCTGCCGCTCGCGGCGGCGCCGGTGGTGATCCACCTGATCAATCTGCTGCGGCACCGCACGGTCCGCTGGCCGGCGATGGAGTTTCTCCTGGCAAGCCAACGGAAATACCGCACCCGGGTGCTGCTCAAGCAGTTGCTGCTGATGCTGCTGCGGATCGCGGCAATCGCCGGCGTCGTGCTGGCCCTGGCACAGCCGCGGTGGCGATCGGCCCTCGCGGGTCTTTTGGGCGGGGAGCGGACAACCCACCTGTTGCTCTTCGACGACAGTTTCTCGATGTCTCAGCGGGAGGCTGAGGACGACTGCTTCGACCGGGCCCGCCGGGCCGCGGTGGGACTGCTCGATGACCTTCTCGCCACCGGGGGCGGTGACTCGATCGCGATCGGCCGCTTCTCGGCCCTCGCCACCACGGCCGCCGAACGCGGGTTCGACCTCGAGCCGAGTCCGCTGACCGCCGAGACCGCCAGCGCCGCGAAGCGAACCGTCACCGAGGCGACGGTCTCGCAGAAGGCGGTCGGCCCACGCGACGCGATCGCCGCGGCGGCGGAATACTGCGAGGCCGGTAGCGGCGGCAGGCAGGTGCTCTGGGTGCTCAGCGATTTCCGCAGCCGCAACTGGAAGGTGGCCGACGACACCGCGGAGATTCTCCGCCGGGTCTCGGCAGCCGATGCCGAAATCCGGCTGGTCGACTGCGGCGGGCCGGCAGGCGAATCCTCCCCGCGGGGCAACCTCGGGATCGAGTCGCTCGAGACGATCGGCGGGGTACCTGCGGCGGGCGTGGTGCTGCCCTTTGAGATCACCGTCCGCAATCACGGCTCCCTGCCGGCCCGCGGAGTGCTCGTCGATTTGCGGGAGGACGGCCTCGACCGACCGGGCGTGCGGCTCGAGGCGATCCCCGCCGGCTCAACGGCAAGCCGGCGGTTCAACGTTCGCTTTGCCGAGGAAGGGGACCACCTGCTCGAGGCCTCGTTGCCCGCCGACAGCGTCGCCGCCGACAACCTCCGCTCCGCGGCGGTGCGGATCTCGGAATCCCGCAATGTGCTCGTGGTCGATGGAGCGTCGATTCCGGGTAGCCGCGGTGGCGATGCCTTCTATATCGCCTCGGCCCTCTCCCCGGGAACTGCGGCATCGACCGGCCTGGATGTTCGCATCGAGCCCCGCACGAGCCTCGCCACCCTGCCGCTGGACTCCTTCGACACCATCTGGCTGGTCGACGTGAAGTCGCTCGACCGGCAGGAGGTGGCGTCCCTCGAAGCGTTCGTCCGGGGCGGGGGAGGTGCGGTGTTCTTCACCGGACCGCGAACCGACGTGCAGGCCTTCAACCGCACCGCCTACCGGGAGGGCCGGGGGCTGTTTCCTTTCCCGCTCGCCGGGCCTGTCGAGCTTTTGCCTTCTTCCGGCGAGCGGAAGCCCGACGTGCTCGTCGAGCCACACCCGGTGGTCTCGGTGCTCGCCGGCCGACGCAACCCGCTGATCGACGCGGTGCGTGTCTCGCGGGTGATGGCCGTGGATCGGACTTTCGAGCCGGACGAAGGCTCGGGCCTCCGCCGATTGCTCTCGCTCCGCACCGGCATGCCGCTGCTGGTGGAGCAGCCCTTCGGCGAGGGGCTCGTGGCGGTGATGCTCTCCACCGCGGCCCCCGAGTGGAACAGCTGGGCACGGGGCAATCCCAGCTGGGTGGTGGTGATGCTCGAACTCGAAAGCCACCTTGCCCGCGGCCGCCGCGCCGGCTCCTCCGGCACCGTCGGTGACCCGATCCGCATCGAACTCGAACCCGGCATCGACGAGATTGAGGTCGACTTCAGCGTGCCTCCAGAGGGCACGCTTGTCCGCGTCACCGCCGAAACCGGCGAGGGAGGACGACTCGCCGCGACCCTCGAGCAGACGCCCGCCGCCGGCGGGTATTTCGCCCGCTGGCGACGTCGGGACGGCCTGGAACGCGAGCGGCTCGAGGCGATCAACGTCGATCCCGCCGAAGGTGACCTCGAGAGGATCGACCGCGAGGGTCTCGAGCGATCGCTCGCCGGGGTGCCCTTCATCTTCGAACAGGCCTCGCAGCTGGAGCGAGACTCCGGCTCGCAGGCCGGCACGCCCCTGCTGGCACCCCTGTTGGCGGTGCTGGTACTGGTGCTGCTCGCCGAGCAGGCCCTCGCCTATTCGGCAAGTTACCATCCCGTTCGTCGCGGGGCCTCACCCCGCTGATCGAGCTCCTCGTTCCCGCACCACACCATGCCTGCGATTTTTCAGCTGCTGCCGCTTTTTGCCGCGAGCGACATCGCCCGCCAGCGGCTCACCAGTGGACGGCTGGAGAGCTTCACCGAATGGTGGCAGGCGCCTGTGACGATGCTCGTCGTGGCGGCGGTGGTCGCGGCGGTCATCTGGCTCTATCGCCGGGACGCTGTGGAGCTTTCGCCCCGGGTGGCAATCCTGCTGGCAACGCTTCGCCTGGGGGCGATGGCGTGCCTGCTGGCGGCCTGGCTCGATCTCCAACGGACGACCGAACACGAGCTGATTTTCCCGTCCCGGGTGGCGATCCTCATCGACTCCAGCGCCAGCATGTCGCTGGAGGACACGCCCGCCGAACCGGCCGACGCCTCGACGGACGAGCCGACAGGTGGCAGCCGGCTCGACCGCGGGATGGAGATTCTCGATTCCGGGCTGCTCGACTCACTCGCCGAAACCCATGAACTGTCGCTGTGGCGTTTTGATGCGGAGGTCGAGCCTCTCGCCGTGCTGCCGATGCTCGACGAGAC
>Ga0180436_10002718_pt1 | contig 16569 bp, 17 predicted proteins | sample SS_ome_2_FD_132434 | JGI IMG/M metagenome (GOLD analysis project Ga0180436, IMG submission 132434) | Hypersaline lake sediment archaeal communities from the Salton Sea, California, USA - SS_3_S_2 metaG | ecosystem: Environmental > Aquatic > Non-marine Saline and Alkaline > Hypersaline >...
ACCTGGAGTGGGGCTCAGTATGCTCCATACATTGGAGCCATCAGGAATACGGCCTAAGGAGGCATCCGGGGGTACGCATTGTGGATTTATACGGTCCAGCACCCTGCCCCGTGAATCCATTAAAATGACCGGATCATCCATCAGATTCAACCTGAAATCGCTGTGAAATTCATTGGCTAAGTAAAGGTTTTTGCCGGACGCAAAAACAAGCAGTACTGAATCAGGCGGAAGATCAATATTAGGTAAATTCCAGGCCTCGGTGGCAGCGGAATCATCGCTGAGTTGGTACCTGCCGAGCTTGATGCTTTCGTCACCTGCATTAATGATTTCTATCCAGTCGGGACTGGTATGATCAGTATCAAAGATTGTGCTTCGATTGGAATACTGGACTTCATTGATTTTCAGCTCCTGGGCAATTCCGTCCCGGACTAGCATGCTAAGGACGAATACACCCAGCCATGGTATGAAGCCGATTGCTCTCATGTCTAATTCCTAAGAATCCCAAAGCTAAGCTGGAGCATATCATAATTTGCCAGAGAGGCATAATCCTGGGACCCAAATATCGGGTAAGAGATCCTGGCAGTAATGTGGGTGATGGACCATTGAAAGAGTATTGAATATCGGTTTTTAAGCGAGATTTTCCTGCCCATCCCGGCGGAAAAAAAGAGAATCCCGTCCATCGAATAATCAGTAGGATAATTTGCAGTATTAAACCAGGCAACTACAGCTCCTGCCTGAAACCTTATTACCGGTGTGTTACTCTTGTTTTTCTTATATGCAAAGGCTTCCAGATAAATGGGAATGAAGTTTTCATTCATCAATGAAATATAGCCTGTACCCAATCCAGCTTCAAAACTCTCAGTTACCCTGTAGCTCTGAGTGAACTGGACTGACACTCCAGGATCATACACAAAATGATCGTTATAAAACTGCCCCCCAAACATGTAGGAAAGATCAAACCTGCTTGATAAGCGTCCATTACTATCTTCTTCCACTTGCTCCTGGGAAAGGACGAAAGATCCCTGTACCAAAAAGGCTACAAGAATGATTAAGGTTTTTGCGTGCCGCATACCAGAGATAAATTAACTCCTTATTTCCAGCTTACCAAATGTCACCTTGGTCGTTGGTATTGCATCTTCCTTACCTTGGGTAACCTGAACTTTAGGATTCTGATGGTAAATCAGGTAAGCCGAAGATCAATCTTGACGGGACTATCGAAGCGCTGCTTTGCTAAGAAGATGTTCCGGAATCTCCACATCAAATTTAATGTCATCTACGATAAATTCCGTCCCTGCACCCTTTTTTAGCATGTCTTTAAAGGTGATTTTTCCGGGATACCATCGCGAACCGTGTTGAGTAATGTTCGATAACTCTGTTTTTTTAAGCAGCTTGCCACTTTTTGCATAAAGTTCTTCTTTAAGCGGTATGAAACGAGACTTATCCACCCAGAGTTTTCGCATTTGGTAGGCCACATCTTCAACAGTAGCCTTCATTTCCACTATCCAACACTCTCTTTCTCCAATGGTTTCTTCTCCTATTACACCGGCATCGTACACATCACTCAGGGTCCGGTCGTCCATCATGTCCTCGTAGCTCAGGTCGGATCCCATAACCGACTGGCGCAGCATATGGCCTGAGATCTGAATGGTACGGTCGGTGGAAGGAGAAAAGATCCAGAGTTTATCCTCCAGCTTAAGCATTTTGGTCCCTTTCTCCCTTGCCGGTGCCAGGTATTCTGTAAAACTCGAAATGCCTTGTGCCCAGCTTTCCGATTCTACTGTACGGGACGAGCGTGGACCATGTATGACCATTTTGGATTTTACATAGCGGGTGTCGGCCGACATGTTTGCATCGATGCGGTCCAGAATTTCCTTGCCTGAAGGCTGTGCCCATAATACGCTTGAAAAAAGCAATATAACGGCGGTTAACTGTATGGTATGTTTATAAGGTATCATGCCTGTAATTCTTTAAAAAGTTGTGCGGTTTTCCGCTTAAATATTCCAATTCCTGCCAGTGCAGTTCCTATAACCGTTGCCAGAACACCAGGAATAAAGCCGATGTAATAGGCATCAGGAGTTATCCTTGCCTTCATCACGCTCTGCATCATCATGGTTGAATTCCCCATCATTCCCCCTATGTCAAATCCTTTGGTTAATAAGGATGCAAAGAATAAGCCAAAAGCAGTGCCCAGGATTGAGCCCGCCAGGCCAATGAAGAGCGATTCAGTGATCAAACTCCGATAAATGTGCCTTTTTTCTTCACCTATGGCTATTCGCAGACCCATTTCACCGTAGCGGCGGAGTCCACCCAGTAATCCTGAATTCCAAAGCACGATGGCCATGGCAATCATAAATACGCTGATGATAATTCCCTTGAAGTATTCCACCATGTCCAGCATCATGGTCATAGTTCCCTGTTCGCGCAGGGATTGCATCACCGGTGAGAACTCATCAGATTCGTCCAGGTGTTTGTTATTGAAGGCTGCAGACATGGCTCCGGCCTGAAGGTCATCGTACTCCCCGTCTGGCAGGAATCCAAGGATCTCTCCAGTGGCATCCTGCATGTCCAGAGCCTGACGAATGCTGTTGATATCAGCCACCATTCCACCGCGGTCCAGTGCCGTTGCTCCAAATTTGACGGTTCCGCAAACCGTAAAATTGGTGATGGACATGGCCCCGTACATGGTGGTGCTTATAAGGGTAACCTGGTCGCCCGGTTCCACTTCCAATTTGGTGGCAAATTCGTCACTAAGAATAATCTCATCCAGAGACTGGACCATTCTGCCCCTGATCAGGGACTTTTCCAAATTCAAGCGCTCGGACTCTTTGCTGTCCGGACTAAGCAGATCAATGGCCATGCCTCCGCCTGGCCCCTGTGCTTTGGTTTCACCGTTTTCATCAGGGGCATCCACCAGACCTCCGAATTGAATTCTTTCTGCCCATTCCATCCCCGGATAATCATCTGCAACTTCCTGCAATAGATCTTGGGTACCTAATAGTGCGAGATCATTGGGTCTCTGGTCCACATTTTCACTGTAAGCCTGGCTCATGATCTTCACATGACCGGTTGCAAAGCGGGCATTGAAAACGATCATATCCCCCAGTACACCAGTGACCCAGCACTGCATAAGAACCACTAAAAGTACTCCGATGGCTACCACAAGGGCGGGCATCAAGCTTCTGGAGCGATCCCTGAACAATCCTTTTATATAAAATCGTAACATGTTTTCTGTTTTTAAGTTATTGGATTTTGCCCCGGATGGCATCATTGGGATTCATCTTACTAATCTTACGTGAAGGCATATAGCTGACCAACGTAGTGGTCAGGGTCACCAAAATGATGGAGCCGATTACCAGGGCCAGGCTGTAGTATGGGTACATGTGCTCTGCAGCTGCCATTCCGAAATCGTCGGTCCCTTCAGGCATCTTTATGCCGCTGTTGCTTGTCCAAAGAAGCAGGGGAAATCCATAGAGTGCACCCAGAACAACCGCCAGGATAGCGTGCATACCTCCTTCCACGGTGAAAATCCCAACCACCTGCTTTCTGGTCATGCCCATAGCAATGTAAGTACCGATCTCCCTCTGACGGCGGAATATGGAAAGTACCTGGGTGTCGAAAACAGCGAGAAGGGCCAGAGACAGGATTATTAGATAGAAAATGGACCCTCCGACGGACTTGGTCTTAATCATTTGCTCAAGCTCCATAAATAAGTAATCGTGTCCTTTAAAATCCCACCCTGCAAAGTTGCTGCCTTCTTCAGGAGCCTGGTCAACCACCACCATGGTAGCCTGGCCAGGCATACCGGTTATTTTCTGTAGGGTAGGTAAGGAAATCCACACCTGTCCCTGGTCAATCGCAGGGACGGAGGTGTTGAAGATTCCTGTGATCTTTACATCGGTGGCGTCAAAAGTACCGTTTGCATCCCTCCATCGTATTAAAAGATCATCCCCAATTTGTAAGTCAGCCGATTTGGCCATACGAATACCGATAATGGCAGTAATCTCCTCAGAATCCGGATCCAGCTTTTCAGTGGGAAGCGAAAGCAAATTCTGCCGGGTATCGATGCCCCTTAGCATTACCCCCATCATCCTTCCCTCAGGGTATATGGTAGCCTGAGTAATAAGGATGGGTGCAGCCTTGCCTTCTGAAGCAAGAACTTCCAGGTCACTGGGAACGGGAGCGTGGGCATCCACTAGAGTCATGGGATCATACGGATCGTAAGCATCATGCCAGTATTGACCATCAGCTACCTCCCAGGCAATGGTTTCAATCCGGGCCTGCCGGTCCCATCCCTGGTAGAGTCCGTTCATGTAAATGATAAGCACATAGGCCAGTGAAAGGACAAAGACAATGAGCAAGGTCCTCAATCCGGCGCCTATGAGGTTTTTAAATGCAAGTTTAAATGCGATCATGGCTCTTATTTTTTGATGTTCTCATCAGAAACCACCTTGCCATCCTCCAGGCGAATGATCCTTTTCAGGTACTTAATTACCTTATCGTCGTGGGTGGCAAATACAAAGGTGGTTTCAAGTTCCTTGTTCAATTTCTCCATGGTCTGGAGAATGTGATGTGAGTTTTCAGCATCCAGGTTGGCGGTGGGCTCGTCGGCCAGTACCAGGTCAGGCTTTTTTACCATGGCACGGGCTATGGCCACTCTCTGACTTTCTCCACCCGATAGCTGAGGTGGCTTGGATTTGATTTTATCGCTGAGACCAACCCATTCCATGGCTTCCAATACAGCTTTCTTGCGTTCAGCCGCCGGGATCTTCAGAAGAAGAAGCGGAAACTCTATGTTTTCAAAGACGGTATAGACCGGCATTAGATTGTAGGTCTGAAAGATGAATCCGATGTGCTTTTTTCGTAGCGTGGCAGCCACTCTGGGATTCATTAAATCGGAGGTAGTGCCCAGCACATTGGTCTGACCTTTGGAGGGTGAGTCCAGGGAACCCAGGATGTTCAACAGGGTGGTTTTCCCCGATCCGCTGGGACCAACGATCCCTGAAAACTCTCCTTTTTCAAAGGTGAGGTTGATACCGTTCAGGGCAGTAAATTCGCCCCCACCAATGGGAAAACTCTTGATCAGGTTTTCAATGGTGATGATGTTTCCGTTTTTCATTTTTTCTTATTTATAGAAAGGTTACTGTATGAGTCTTAATGATTGAATACGACCATGAGCTGGAACCCGTAGCCGCCATAGAGGCTGGTTCGCGGGTCCACATTATAGAGATTATAGCTGTCAGGATTCCAGAAGCCCATGAGGTAGAAACTCCAGCGATCATAGGCCATGGACCAGTTGATAAAGCGGTAAAAATCCTTGTTTCCGAAATCATAGAACAACATAAGGCTAACATTGTGAATGATATTTACCGGATAGGAGGCGGAAAGCAATCCGAAGAAGAGCTTTTGTCTGGCTGCGAAGGCATGTTCTCCCTGCAGATAGGAGAAGGCTTCGGTCATGACATGAACCCCGTTTCCAATTCCCAGTGTATAATCCATGCCCGCATTGAGCATGGTCTTGTAATTTAAATCGTTAAAACTGAAATCCTGGCGACTCAGGGCACCCTCAACCCAGAGTCCGACAGCCAGGTCCATTTTGGCGTCCAATGCTATCCGGTTTTCAGGCGCTGTTTCACCCAGGGTGATCGAATCCGGAAGAACCGGTGAAGGATCGGCAGTCCGATGGTGGTAAGTGGCCGCAATCTCACCGGTGTAGAGTGGCAATTGAACCCGGCCTCCGTATTCAATGCTGTTCTTTTTGGATGGAATCAATTCCCAGCCTTTGACTTTGTCATCGCCATAGAGGCCCCATAACCAAATATTGGCATTGTTGAGGAAATAGTATCGGGCCAGCAATCCATATACTCCATCGGTAAGCTGGAGAGGATCGCGGGGGTCCATATAATCGAACCACATAAGGGGTCTGAACAACTGGGCAGAACCAAAATTGATTTTCTGCAATCCGGCCCGAAGTTCAAACTGGTCGCTGGAAAATCGAAGCCACATCCGGTAGGGTGAAAGTTGACTGTCAAAGCTTGTGGAGTCGTTATGGTAAGTGCCGCTTAACCACATATTGGCGGAAAATTCTCCATCGATTGTATATTTTCCTGCCGGGAAAGAAAAGTTTAATTCGGGGATATAACGTAAACCACCCTGGGCCTGGAAGGGCTCAGACGGATTTATTGTGGTCCAGGCAATAGCCTGCCCTTCTATGCCCGGATTTTGACATTTCAGGGAGACAGGAAGCATTAGTAAAACTGCCAATGCGACTATAATTGAAGAATATTTTCGGCTTAGAGTTTTCATGGGTGTGTATCACGGTTTAGTATGCCGTAGAAAAGAAAACTGGTCATTTCTACTGCCAGATCCTGTGGTTCCTCATAAAGTTCCATCAGGCCATCATCGTGCTGAATCCAGTCGACCAGCTTGTTCATCAGGGCCATAATAAACTCCACTTTCAGGTCTTGCCGTATATCTCCGTTCTTTTGTGCTTTGTGAAAATCATCTGTAAACTTCTGAAGATTCTCTGCCGAAGCCTGTTCCAGATATGCAATCAATTCGGGATCGTTGCTTTGTACATAGTCCCTGAAGAATTCACTGCTCATGGTCTGGGTTTGCTCCCTTTTGAGCTCAATCATCTGAACCACCTTCTCAGGGTAGGGCAGATCACTATCCATGATAAGGTCGTATTTCTTTTTGGCATCCTGGAACACCTCCTGCAGGAGGGTTTTTACCACGGCCATTTTATTGGGGAAGTGTTTGTAGAAAGTCATTTTACTAACAGCAGCTTCCTTACAGACTTCCTCAATGGTAACTCTTTTGAACCCGAATTTCCAGAAAAGCTTTTTCGCAATTTTCAGGATCAGCTCACGTTTTAGATTATACTCGACCTGCATAACTATACGAAAAAAGTAAAACAAGACTTATTTCGTACAAAGTTAAAGCAAAAAGTATACGATTGTCAAGAAAAATCGTAGAAATCGTACATCCGGACATAAAAAAACCCGGCTGCCTGGGGGCAGACGGGCTTTATAAACTAAACTTTTCCTAAACTACTCTCCACTTTTACCATAGTTGGGCAATACCCTGGCACTGGGATCATTCACGTCGCAGTTTTCCCATTCTTTGTTAGGCATCCAGAAGTCTTTTATCACCTTGGACTGGCCTGGGAAATGGGATTCAAAAATTTCACGGTACATGAGCGATTCTTTGGAGATGGGAGTGGCGTGATTGTATTTCAACTCGGCATCCATGAGGTCTTCGTCGCTGTACATTTCTTCTGCATAGGCTTTCAGGTTATCTACCACGCTGTGACCTACGGCATCCGAAAAGGCTGCTTTTTCCCTGTATAAGATGTCGTGGGGAAGGTAGTCTCCTTCGAAGGCTTTGCGGAGAATGTATTTTCCGACACCCGTAAAGTTCATTTTCTTCTCAGGCGGAATGCTCATCACATATTTTACGAAATCCAGATCGCCAAAGGGAACCCTGGCTTCCAGTCCGCAGGAGGAGATACTTCGGTCGGCACGAAGCACGTCGTACATATATATCTCCTTAAGTCTTTTTTCTGCTTCTTCCTGGAAGGCTTCGGGAGTGGGCGCAAAATCAGTGTACTTATAACCAAAGATCTCATCGCTGATCTCGCCTGTCATTAATACCTTGATATCGGTGTTCTCGCTGATGTACTTGCTTACCAGGTACATCCCCATGGAAGCACGAATGGTGGTTATATCGTAGGTCTCCAGGTTAAAGATCAGTTTACTCAGGGTGTCGAAAATATCCTGTTTGGTGAAAAGCACCTCCGTATGATCCGCACCCAGATAATCGGCAACGATCCTTGCATACTTGGTATCAATGGGGTCCTTATCGATTCCCACGGCAAAAGTCCGTATGGGTTTATCCATCACCCTGGCAGCAATGGCACATACCAGGCTCGAATCTAAACCACCGCTACACAGAAATCCCACAGGAACATCGGCATGAAGTCTTTTTTCCACCCCTGCGGTAAGCAAAGTGTTTAGATTCTGAAAGACCTCTTCCATTTCGTCTTCCACATAGGACTCCACTTTAGCAATATCCGTATAGGGTACAAACTTTTCTCCGTCGTAGATATGTCCGGGAGGAAAGGGTTTTACCAAAGCACAGAGTTTGCTGAGGGCTTTCATTTCGCTGGCAAACATAATCTTGCCATCTGAGGAATATCCATAAAACATGGGACGTATTCCCACAGGATCCCTGGCAGCATAATATTTATCCACATCGGCATCGTAGAGCACACAAACAAATTCCGCATCCAGTCGTCGCGCAGTCTCTTCCATACCCAGTTCAAGAAACATGGGAATTATGACCTCGCAATCGCTTTCAGACTGAAAGCTGTACGAAGCTTTGTATTCGTCCATCAGAGGCTGGTAGTTATACACCTCCCCATTGGCTACCAGGTGAAGGTTTTTATGGATCAGGGGCTGGTTTCCGTCGTCCGACGTATCAATAATCTTTAATCGGTGGAATCCCATCCATCCTTTTTCCCCGAAATCGCAGGCCACCGAATTATCAGGACCGCGGTATTGTATTTTTTGAAACTCGCTGGCCACACTCAGCCGCAGCATCTTGTCTCCGCCGGTATACACTGAAAATCCACACATAATGTTAATATTAGTTACAAATTGAAAAATTTCGAGCTTCAAATATATCAAAATATAATTATACGAACTCAAAAAGTAACAAATAATAATTATATAGCTGTATTTAATTACAAATTGTAACTAAATGCGAATAATATGCCTGTTTGGATGATGAATTGAAAGCAGATCCGGGGTGCCTGGGGTTCTGAGCAGGGTCTGACTCGGGACTCAGGAGTAGATTTAGATGAACTACCCGAATTCTGAAATGGACTTGAGGGAGTCCATGTTGGCAATTTGGATGGTTTTACCATAGATTTTCAGAATGCCATCCTTTCGAAATTCGCTCAAGGTGCGAATCACATTTTCGGTGGTCATACCCACATACTCTGCCATCTCTTTGCGGGTAAGCGGAAGGTCGAATTCATCCGAAACGTATACCTCCTCAGCGAAATAGATGAGTAAAAATGCTACCCGGCCTCTAAGGTGTTTGACACGTATCTCCAGGGAATCCAGGATGACCTTGTCGGCAATACGGCTCATCTTACTAAGTAAATTAAGAGCCAGTTTGCCGTTTTGGTTAACCAGGTTCCGGACATCGGACATTTTCAGATTGCAGGTTGTGGAGTTTTCCAGTGCAGCCACCGAATAGTTGTAATTTTTATTGGAAAATACGCTGAGCAGACTTACATAATCCATGGGTTTGGCAATGGAGATGATTTGCTCCTTTCCACTTTGATCGCTCCGGTATAGCTTTACCAGTCCGGTTTTCAAATAAGTGAATTCATTGATCTTGGTGCCCTCCTTAATGATGGATTCCCCTTGCTGGTAATCCTTCTCCACCTTTCCGGTACATACGATATCCAGATCGTCTCCAACAAGATTATCCACAAACAATTCCTTCAACTCACAATTCTCACAACTACAACTGGGGTCCATAAGTTCTTTTCAAATAGTGCTGGTCAACATATCCCGACGTGATAGTTGTCATGTTATGACATTTATCATATCGCGGCCGGAATCAGGAAGAACTCTTAGCGTTATTTTTGTAACAGTAAGAAGTAAAGCATACTTCTCTGGTTCGCAACAAATTAAATAATAAATAGCAATATTATGAAAAAGATTTTAATACTGGGTGGAGGAACAGCCGGGACGATGATGGCCAACAAGCTTTTCAAAGCACTGGATCGCCAGGAGTGGGAAATTACTCTGGTGGATCAGCACAAAACCCATTACTATCAGCCTGGTTTCCTGTTTATTCCATTTGGTATCTATAATAAATCCGATGTAGTAAAACCCAAGGGTGACTTTTTCCCTTCCGGGGTGAAAGTAATCTACCAGGAGATTGACAAAATTGAGGGAGAAGAGAATAAGGTACACCTGATGGACGGTACCTGTCTGAATTATAATTTCCTGATTGTCGCAACAGGCACCCAGACACGGCCTGATGAAACTCCCGGTCTCCTGGGTGAGCAATGGCGGAAAAGCATCTTTGATTTTTACACGGTGGAAGGAGCTGTGGCCTTACAGCAGTTTTTTAAAACCTGGGAAGGCGGAAAGCTCGTCATGTGTATCTCGGAATTGCCCTTCAAGTGCCCGGTGGCTCCCATCGAGTTTGTTTGTCTGGCGGAAGCTTACTTCACCGAAAAGGGGATCAGGGATAAGGTCGACATAACCTATGTGACACCGCTTCCTGGCGCTTTCACCAAGCCCATTGCCACCAAGATGCTGAGCCAGCTGCTGGATGACAAGAACATTAAGGTGGTTCCGGAATTTTACCTGGAAAGCGTCGATAACGAAAAAAAGGTAATTAAATCCTACGATGAAACTGAAATCCCCTTTGACGTGCTCACCATTGTTCCGGTGAATATGGGATCTGAAATGATCGAGCGCAGCGGACTGGGAGACGATATGAATTACGTGGAAACGGATAAGGAAACCCTACAGTCGAAAAAGTTTGAGAATATTTTCGTCCTGGGAGATGCTTCCAACATCCCCACCTCCAAAGCCGGTTCCGTAGCTCACTTTGCAGCGGAAATCCTTTTCGAAAACATCATGAATGCGATCGAAAACAGGCCCCTGACTGCCAAATTTGACGGACACGCCAATTGCTACATTGAAACCGGATACGGAAAAGGGGCACTGATCGATTTCAACTACGACACAGAACCCCTTCCCGGGACCTTTCCCCTTCCCGGAATCGGACCCTTCGGTCTCTTGAAAAACACCAAGATCAACCACTATGGGAAAATGATCTTTCGCTGGATATACTGGCACATCCTCCTCAGAGGTAAGGAGATGCCCATCGAGGCCCATATGACCATGGCCGGCAAGAAAAATTCCATCGATTAAATCGTACTGATATGGCAGACAATACAGCAAAACAAATTGAAGAGCTGAACCAGAAGGTCGACACCATCCTGGAATATGTAAATCAGCAAAGATTAAAGTCACAGGCAGTAGATGACCTGGTGGCGGATGTCTCCATCATTGGAAAGGATGCTTATGACTCCACGGTAAAGGCGCTGGATGAGCATGAGGTGGTGCTGGATCCTGATCAACTCAGGGAATTGGGAATCAGGGTTGCCCAGAATGTGGGCAATTTTAATACCCTGCTCGACACCATGGGCAGCGCCATGGACCTGATGAAGGACGTGGGACCCATAGCCAATGAAGTTATTATCGACACCACCAAAAAGCTTCATGAATTTGAGCAGAAAGGTTATTTCGAGTTCATGAAGGAAATGGGTGCAATCATGGATAATATTGTCACACACTATGGAGTGGATGATGTCCGATTGCTGGCCGATAACGTGGTCACCATTCTGGATACAGTGAAGAACCTAACCCAGCCAGATGTGCTCAAGTCCATTGATACGGCTGTGAAGGTATTTTCAAATATGGAAACAGAGAATGTACCCGAGTACTCCATTTTCAGAGTGATGAGGGAAATCAATAAGCCTGAAATGAAAAAGGCCTGGGGCTTCCTGTTCACCTTTATGAAGAACATGACAAAGAATACTACAAATTAATAATCTTAAATATTTAGAATTATGGCAACAAAAACTTATGCTGGACAATCAGTTGAAGTTAACGACGAAGGTTACATGGTAAATGCTTCCGAGTGGACCAAGGAGATAGCAGCTGAAATGGCTAAAGAAGAAGGAATTGATCTTACAGACAAACACTACGAAGTGCTGGAATTTCTCCGCAATGCCAATGAAAAGGGAGAGACTCTGACCATCAGAAGAGTAGGCAAATCAGGAATCACTGATATTAAAGGACTCTATCAGCTTTTCCCCGGTGGGCCCTTGAAGTTTTCATCAAAATTTGCCGGTATTCCCAAGCCTGCAAGTTGTGTCTAACCTAAAAGCTTACTACTATGGCAACTAATAACGAGACTCCTTTAAAAAAGGTATGTATCATTTGTGCCAAGGGCACAATTGAGGATGTTTATGCTACCCTGGTTATGGCCAATGGTGCCGTAATGGAAGGCATTGAAACAAAAGTATTTTTCACCTTCTTTGGGCTTGATGGAATTACCAAAAAGCAGATGGGCAAGATCAAAACTGCCACTGTGGGGAATCCTGCCATGAGGGCGCCGGGTGGATTGCCTTTCCCAACCATCTTAGGTATGCTACCGGGAGTCGAAGCCGGTGTATCGGCCATGATGAAATCCCAGATGTACAAACTGGATATTCCCCCCGTGGATGAGTTTCTGGAAATGATCACTGCCGGTGGCGGCGAAATCTTCGCCTGTAAACTGGCCATGGATATGTTCAAACTCGAGAAGAGCGATCTGCATGAAGAAGTAAAAGATGTGCTTACCATCGGAGATTTCTACGGAAAGTGCGGCGGCGAGAATACACAGATCATATTCACATAAGCTCGTAATTGTAAGCTTGCAGCGTGCTTATTTCCTTTGGAAAAAATGCCAGGCTGCTTCGCCTTACAATTACTCGCAGCAGAAAACAGTAGTTTGGAAGAAGGGTCGGCTCAGGGAGTCGGCCTTTTTTTCTTTCTGCCTATGTACAGGAAGGAATCCCCTTTTTCGAACTCTTTGTAGAACCTGATGAGCAGGTGATCAAAGTAAGAGCCGAAAAGGCTGATAATGCCCTTGTCTGTATGGTAGTTTACAAACAAATCGTTGTAAATTTCCGTGTCCTGTCCGTGCCAGAATGTGTGACAGATGATTGCTCCCGGATTCAGTATTTCATACTGACTGAAGACCGAGTTTTGCAGGGCCTCGTCTTCGAGGTGATGCAAAACTTTGTTTGAGTAGATTGCATCAAAGCGGAGGCTGGTTTCCAGTGTTTCCGCATCCAATTCCAGAAATTCACCCATGGGATTGGAAGCAGTTAAGTGTTTTATGAATTCAGGCGATTGATCGGATCCCACCACGTGGTAGTCCTTGGTCAGGATTTGCCAGTCAGTTCCCGGTCCGGAGCCTATTTCAAGGACCTTGGAGCCGGCCGGAAGGTATTCTCTCAGTTTTTTGATGATAAGCCTGCCATCATGGCCCTGTGCCATTTTGATATACTCATCCACCGACTCTTTGCTATGGTAATACGTTGGCATGCTTTTTATTTCCCTCCAAATTCCATCAGAAAAGCTTTAATGAAATCGTCAAGTTCTCCATCAAGCACCGATTGCACATTGCCGGTTTCAAAGTTTGTGCGTAAGTCCTTGACCAGCTTATAGGGATGTAAGACATAGTTCCGGATCTGGGATCCCCACTCAATCTTCATTTTGCTGCCTTCCACTTCGGCTGCCTTCTCCCTCTTTTTCTGCAATTCAATCTCATAAAGATGCGATTTCAAAATTCGCATGGCGTTCTCACGATTTTTTAACTGGGAACGCGTCTCGGTGTTATCTACGGTAATGCCAGTGGGGAGGTGTCGCACCCTTACACCGGTCTCTACCTTATTCACATTCTGACCACCTGCACCTCCCGAACGGAAGGTGTCCCACTCAATTTCGGCTGGGTTTACCACGATCTCAATGGACTCATCAATAACAGGAGTCACAAAAACCGAAGCAAATGAGGTGTGACGACGATTGGCCGAATCGTATGGAGAAAGGCGCACCAATCGGTGTACCCCGCTTTCACTCTTTAGAAAGCCATAAGCAAAATCGCCGGTGAATTCCAGGCTTACGGATTTGATCCCAGCCTCATCGCCCTGGACCATATGCAGCTCACGGACCTTATACTTATTTTTTTCCCCGTATCTTAGGTACATGCGCATAAGCATTTCGGCCCAATCCTGGCTCTCGGTGCCTCCTGCACCGGAATTGATCTTCAGGATGGCCCCCAGGGCATCCTCCTCGTTGCGAAGCATATTCTTTGATTCCAGTGCTTCGGTTAGCGAAAGGGCAGTGGTATATTGCTTGACCAGCTCTTCTTCAGAGGCTTCGCCTGCCTCATGGAACTCCACAAGAACACTCAGGTCTTCCACGGCGGTATGCACCTCCTTATAGCCGTCTACCCAACTTTTAAGCCGGGCAATCTTTTTCAGTTGTTCCTCTGCCGATTTGGGATCGTTCCAGAAATCCGGATCGTGGGTCTTTTGTTCTTCTTCTTCTATGCGGATGGTAAGGCCATCTACGTCAAAGATGCCTCCTTAACGCATCCTGGCGCCTGCTGAGATCTTTGCTTTGCTCGCTTGTAATCATATCTACTCGAATTTCACCAAAGATAGAAAAAAGATTATTCGGGAAGGACCTTGTTAAGGATCTGGTGGATCAGTTCAGACTCAAAGCCTCTCTGCGCTGCATGCCTGAAGAGTTTTCCTTTCCGGGCAAAGTGATTCTTATCTTTGAGTGTAAGGGCTTTCTCCGAGATTAGTTTGGCACATGCCTCATAATAGGCATCCTCATCCAGCTCGTTCATCGCTTCTTTGATCATGGATTCCGCAATACCTTTCCTTCTTAGCATCACAGATATTTTGACTTTCCCCCACACATTAAATCGAAATTTATCCCTGGTAAACATTCTAGCGTATCTCTGGTCGTCCAGATATTTCTCCTGCTTCAACTCTTCGATGATCCTTTGTGAATCTTCCTCTGAGATGTTCCAGTGATACAACTTTTCCAGTATCTGCCTGCTGCACTGCTCTGTTCGACTGCAGAGTGCAGCAGCCTTTCTGAGGGCTTCTTTGTATTCTGTCGATTCACTTCCTTGCATGGATAAATCTGTCTTTTTCGTGAATATCTTTCTTTACTTCCACCTGTTTTAATCCTCCCGTTTTAAACAAGGAAGCGGTCTCCTGTCCAAAGGCCTCATTGATTTCCACCCACAGATGTCCCCCTTTCAGAAGAAAGGTATTACAAAAATAAAGTATGCTTCGGTAGTAGAACAGGGGGTCCTGATCACTCACAAAAAGGGCCTGATGGGGTTCATAATCCAGAACCTGCTCTTCCATTAGCTTTTGTTCGCTCTCCCTTACATAGGGCGGGTTGCTAACTACCAGGTCGAATCCTTCTTTTTGATCTTTGAGCTCCTTCAGGGCAGGAAGATCCCGCAAATCCCGCTGCAGCCATTCTACATCGAGATGATTTAGCTTAGCATTTTGCTCAGCCACCGATAATGCCTGCCGGCTAAGATCCAGACCTAAGACATCAGCCTCGGGGAATTGTTTTTTCAGGGCCAGGGCTATGCAACCAGAACCCGTCCCGAGATCGATGATCTTTGAATATGCCTGATCTTGGGAAGAGAGGATTCTATAGACCAAAGCTTCGGTTTCAGGTCTGGGAATAAGAACATCCCCATTCACCCCAATTTTCAGCTCACAAAACTGAGTAATTCCCAGTATGTGCTGAATGGGCCTTCCCACATGGATTTCCTCAATAATGTGATTAATTTGGGTAATTACTTGAGAAGGTGTTATTTTGTCTGGCTCGCGGAGGCAAACAGAGAGGGGAAAACCACAGTGCTCCAGGATCAGTCTGGTGATGGATCCGCTTTCATTTTCTGAGTAACGTTTCCTGAGTTCAGCCAGGAGGTGGAACCTGAGCTGATGCAGTGTGGCACGATTTTCGAGCATAATTCAAAAGTACGAATAAAGGGAAATCTTGATTACGGAGAAGGATAAAATATACATGCGTCGTTGCTTTGAGCTGGCGCGCAAGGGTTTAGGAATGACCAAGACCAATCCTCTGGTGGGAGCGGTACTTGTTTATGATGACCGTATCATAGGAGAGGGTTTTCATCATGAATTTGGAGGACCGCACGCCGAAGTGAATGCTATTCGTTCCGTCAAAGATTCCTCCCTGTTAAACCAGGCAACCCTTTACTGCAACCTGGAGCCCTGTTCCCATCATGGAAAAACCCCTCCCTGCTCCATGCTTATTTCCCAGAAGGGCATTCGCAGAGTGGTAATATCCAATACAGATCCTTTCCCCAGTGTGAATGGTAAGGGCATAAGGCATCTTGAGGAAGCCGGCATAGAGGTTGAAACCAGTTGTTTGGAGGAGGAAGGGCTTCATCTGAACAGGAGGTTTTTCCACTATATCAATTACAGGAGACCCTATGTCATTCTGAAATGGGCGCAAACAGCGGATGGATATATCGATCTGGAAAGGGAACCGGGTGATCAGGAAGGGCCCAGGTGGATCAGCAATGAAGTTTGCCGGACTCTGGTCCATAAATGGAGAAGCGAAGAGTCGGCCATCATGGTCGGGACCAATACAGTTATCGCTGACAATCCCCGGCTTAATACAAGAAGGTGGACCGGTGCAAATCCTTTGCGAATTACGATGGATCGACGAGGTCGTTTGTCCGACAATGCCCATATTCTCGATGGTACTCAGGAAACAATAGTGTTCTCGGGAGTTCAGCGTAATTATTCAGGGAAGATCCGTACGGTTCACGCCGATCCCTCCTACGAATTGGTGGATGTGATGGAGGAGTTATTCGACCAGCAGATTACCTCCATTTTTGTGGAAGGGGGAGCAGAAA
>Ga0180436_10002719_pt1 | contig 16562 bp, 16 predicted proteins | sample SS_ome_2_FD_132434 | JGI IMG/M metagenome (GOLD analysis project Ga0180436, IMG submission 132434) | Hypersaline lake sediment archaeal communities from the Salton Sea, California, USA - SS_3_S_2 metaG | ecosystem: Environmental > Aquatic > Non-marine Saline and Alkaline > Hypersaline >...
ATAGTCATCGGCCCGATAGCGACCAAAGCCCCAGGCCGGGGCGCCATCCCGGGCCAGACTGGTCGCCACCTGCCACTGTGCCCCAAGCGCGCCCGGCGGCGGCAGGATCTCGACCTGACAAGGCCGATCCTCGACACCCGCCACGCAGAGGAAGAGACTGCTGCCATTGTAGTAGCCGTGATTCCGGTCAAGATGCGCCGAGCGCACGCTCAGCTCCCAGGCATAGACCTCATAGCTCAGCTGCACCAGACCCGCCCGCGGCGAGAGTCCAGAGAGCCGCCAGGTCTGTTTATCCAGCTTCTCCAGCGCCACCGGACGCCCGGCTTGCCGCGCCACAAGGCTGAGCAGATTGCGCGCGAAATCCCGAATCATATAGCTGCCCGGTATCCAGGCCGGCATCGAGACCTGCAGGGTTTCGGTGTCGGGCGCTGGGATCTCGAGCATCACCTCGAAGCAATGGGCATCAGGGCGTGCCGGGACAACGCGGTACAGCAGCGGATTCGATTCAGACATGCGAGAGGGCGCCTTCTGTGACTGGGCGAAGAACCGACTTGAGCGTTCGAGGCCTTGCTCGCATCCGCGCCAAGCCAAGCTCACCGGCAGGGTTAGGTTCACGAGATTGGTATCGCGAAGCGCATAGCCAACCCTATGCCGCGCCGGCACTGGACGCTTGCCGGGTATAGAATCTTTGGCGAAGCCCAGTCGTCCCGCCAGACAGCGCTCATCTCCACCTCAGATTTAAGCTAACAATGGATCAGATTCCCGTCGAACTCAGTCTAAACGGCGTCTACTACCCACCTTGGCTCCTCGCCGCTGGACTCGGCCTAGTGCTGGCGATAACGCTGATCAACCTGGCCAATCTGACTGGCCTGAGCCGATGGGTTTGGCATCCGCCGCTCTTCTTCACCGCGTTAGTCGTTGTCTGCACGCTGTTGATCGGCTCGACGCTCGTTCCTTCCTTCTTTGCTTAAGCTCCCAGGCCACGCATGAACCTCTCCGAAAACCGGCGCCAGATGCTCTTTGACCTCGTCCGGGTGCTGATCACCTTGCTGATGGTGGCGCTGGCCGCTGGCGGCGTCTTCTGGGTCATCCAGAAGCAGCAGGCGCATCCCTGGACACGCGATGGACAGGTGCTCGCGAATCTGGTTCATGTCGCGCCCCAGGTCAGCGGCCCGGTGGTGGCTGTCCATGTCGCCGATAACCAGCGCGTCGCTCAGGGTGATCCCCTGTTTGAGATCGATCCGATACTCTTTCAGCAAGTGGTGCGGCAAGCAGAAGCCGATCTCGCGCAAGCCAACGCCGAGGCGACGGATGCCGCGGCGGATGCCAGGCGTGCTCAAGCCCTGCATGCGCGCGGTGATCTTTCCCAGCAAGACTTCGATTTGAAGACCGCGCAAGCAGAGGCCAAAGCGGCAGCGGTCGATGCCGCCAAGGTCGCGCTGGAGACCGCTCGGCTCAAGCTCGGCTACACCAAGGTCAGCGCCTCCTCAAACGGCTATGTGACCAATCTTGAGCTTGACGCTGGCACCTATGCCAGCGCGGGCGAACCGGTGCTAGCCTTGATCGACGCCGATTCATTCTGGGTTGCCGGCTATTTCAAGGAAACCGACCTGCCGTCCATCGCGATCGGCGACCCAGCCGCGGTGACCCTGATGGGCCATCCTGATCGGCCGCTCGCCGGTCGCGTCGAGAGCATCGCCTTCGGTATCGCACGGCGCAACGCGGGCCCCAACCTCGGCGATCTTGCCAAGGTCGCCCCCACCTTCGAGTGGATTCGCCTAGCCCAGCGCATCCCGGTGCGCATCGCGCTCGAGTCGCCGCCGGCCGATCTGCCGCTGCGGGTCGGCTATACGGCCAGTGTCGCGATCAACCCATCGCAGCTCGCCGAGCGCCGCTGAGGCCCGGGATTTAAGGAGGCTGTAGATGGTCATGCCTGCCTAGGATTGATGGAAGGTCGTTATCCTCGGACTATGAAGCCATCGCTCAAGCCGCAGATGTCGTTACAATGCCTGATCGACCAGATCAAAGAGTGCGGGACAACCGCAACAGGAGCCCCGATGTATCCATCCCAGCGCCAGCGCTTTCATCTCAGCGAAGCCCCCAGAGCGCGCAACCCGCATCCAGCCCGGTTGTCGCGCAATACCCTACCCCTGCTCGCGACCGCGGCAGTACTGATCGTGCTCAACGGCTGTACCACTGACGGCCAGATCACCGATCCCTCGGTCTATCTGGGCAATCCGTTTCAACGTCCGAGCGAAACCGGCTTCCGGGCACTGGTCCAGGCCAACTGCGGCCAAATGAGCATCGGCGACACGACAGTCAATGCGCTGCTCGGCAAGAACAGCAGCTTCGATGGCTGGATCACCGCGCTCTACGATGGCGATATCTCCAACGATGAATTCATGAATCAGGTCCTGCTGCAGTACCCCGCGGCGGATGCCAACGTCCCCGCAACCGGTTGCATCATGGACCAACTCGCGGAGTGCTTTGCTGAAACTTGCCAGGTCGAAACCGCCGCCGAGCGCGAGAAGATGGCCCAAGCGGACGCGAAAGCACTGCAAGCGACCGCGTCCAAAGTCACCATCGACCCGAGCGAACTGCCGGCGGAAGATGCGCCTGAGATCGAACGCATGATTGAGACATCGAAAGAGGATGGCCCTAAGCCTCTACCCTGAACAGATGACTAGGATCAGCTTCGGGGATGCCTGAGCACTGGCCGCAACCAACCGCTGAGCAGCCGCCAACCGAGCATGAGCAGGGCGCCGCGGCAGCGGTTGAGCTGAGATTCTGGCGCAAACGCTTAGGTTGGGGTCTATCCGCCATGCTGTTCGGACTGGCCAGCCTGATAGCGGTGCTGCTGCTGATCGACCTTGGGATCTCGCTCTCCACCCGCGGTTCGATCACCGACCAGCTCGACCAGGTGCAGCCTGCCGAAGTCGCCCTTATCCTGGGCACCTCGCGCGGTCTCCGAGGTCGACCCAACCCCTTTTATCAGGCGCGCATCAAGGCCGCCGCCGAGCTGTATCACGGCGGCAAGGTGCGCGGTATCCTAGTCAGCGGCGATAATGCCACCCGCTACTATAACGAGCCGGTGTCGATGCAGAAGGATCTGATTGCGCTCGGTGTGCCAGCCGACTATATCAGCCTCGATTACGCTGGCTTCCGAACCCTCGATTCGATGGTGCGCGCGAAAGAGGTGTTCGGGCTCGAAGAGGTGCTGGTGGTCAGCCAGCGTTTCCAGGCGGCACGGGCCATCTTCCTGGGTCGGCAGTTCGGCATCGATGCCCAAGGCTATGCCGCGGCGGACCCCAAGCATAGCGGCTACATCAAGGTCCGCATCCGCGAGATCCTAGCCCGTGCGGCTGCCGTGCTTGATGTCCTCACCGGCCAAGGTCCAAGGTTCCTCGGCGCCCCTGAGATGATTCGTCTACGCGACGCGCCAGAGCCCGGATTAGACCTGTTGCCCGAGCAACCCAACGCCTTAAAGGCTGCCCGATCGCTTGCCCCCTGAGACAGCGGCACAGCTCAACCTTGAGGCGACGCGGCCGGGCACCAGGCCATCTCAGCTTGGCCCAAACAACAGCCAGATGATCAAACCAAACAGGGGCAACAGCAAGATCAAGACGACCCAAAGCACCTTACCCAAGGTGCTCGCATTGCTCTGTACGATCTTGATGAAGGCATACACAACGATGATCAGATGTAACAGGCCGAGTAGGCCACCAACTTCGATACCCACCACCGATTTCTCTCCGAGTCACTAAAGAGCCGACACCATGTCTCAGGCCGTGATCCTCGTCAACCATCGCGCCGGCGCCAGCCTCGGTTAGCAGTCCCCAGCGCCTATGCTAACCTGAGTGTTTTTCGGCAGCGCGCCAACACAGAGCGCCGAGGTAAAGGCAGTATGGCAGTGCGTACCTTCGATAGCATCGTGATCGGCACCGGCCCCGCTGGTGAGGGCGCGGCGATGAGACTGGCCAAGGCTGAACAGCGGGTCGCGGTGATTGAGGCCCATGACCAGGTCGGTGGCGGCTGCACCCATTGGGGCACCATCCCCAGCAAGGCGCTGCGCCACTCGATCCAGATGCTCGCCGACTATCGCCGCAACCCGCTGTTTCAGCACACCCGGGATCAGGTCGAGGTCGAATTCCCCGACCTGCTGCGCGCCGCCGACTCGGTGATCGATCGCCAAGTGCGCACCCGCTATCGGTATTACCAGCGCAACCGGGTCGAGCTATTGTTTGGCCACGCCCGCTTCGTCGATCCACATCAGGTACAGGTGCAACGTCCAGATGGCGTTGCCGAGTTGATCGAGGCCGAGCACATCGTCATCGCCACCGGCTCGCGTCCCTATCATCCGCCGGATGTCGATTTCAGCCATCCGCGCATCCACGACAGCGATTCCATCCTCAAGCTCGCGCATACGCCGCGCAGCCTGACCATCTATGGCGCCGGCGTCATCGGCTGCGAGTATGCCTCGATCATGGCCTGTCTCGACGTCAAGGTGAACCTGGTCGATACCCGCGACCGCCTCCTCTCGTTCCTCGACAACGAGATCACCGATGCCCTCAGCTACCACCTGCGCGAGCAAGGCGTGGTGATCCGCCATAATGAACGCTATGAGCGCGTCGAGGCAGATGACGACGGCGTGGTGCTGCACTGTGACTCGGGCAAGAAACTGAAGACCGATGCCCTACTCTGGGCCAACGGCCGCAGCGGCAATACCGAGGATCTGGGGCTGGAGGCGATCGGCCTAGAGCCGAATAAGCGCGGCCAGATCGAGGTCGACCAGTCCTATCGCACCGAGATCGACCACATCTTTGCCGTCGGCGATGTCGCCGGTCCACCGGCACTCGCCAGCGCCAGCTACGACCAGGGCCGATTTGTCGGCGCGGTGATCGCCAACGGCGAATGCGATTGGTCGCTGATCGACGCCTTCCCGACCGGCATCTATACGGTCCCCGAGATCAGTTCGATCGGCCGCACCGAGCGCGAACTCACCGCCGACAAGATCCCCTACGAGGTCGCCCAGGCCCACTTCAAGAGCATTGCCCGCGCCCAGATCACCGGCCATACGGTCGGCATGCTCAAGCTCTTGTTCCACCGCGAGACCAAGGCCATCCTCGGCATCCACTGCTTTGGCGAGCAGGCCTCGGAGATCGTCCATATTGGCCAGGCGATCATGTCGCAGCCCGGCGACGCCAACAACATCCAGTATTTTGCCGAGACCACCTTCAACTACCCGACCATGGCGGAGGCCTATCGGGTTGCCGCCCTGAACGGGCTCAACCGACTCTTCTAACGCCCGGTGCGCATCGCCACTCCGGACGATGAAGCCATTGTTGCAGGCCCAGCATGTACCAGCTACTCAGTCTCTCGCGCGCGGCGCGGCTCGCCGGGGTGACCCGATCCGAGATCCAAAAACAGATTCGCCAAGGCGCGATGCCCACCTTCGAGGGCCAGGTCGCGATTAACGACCTGCTGCGCGTCTACCCCAGCGTCAGCCTGGAGAAGAGCGGCGATCTCGAGCGCGTCGAGCAGATCAAGGCCGATGCCATCCCGCGCACGCATGACGAGGACACGCGGCTGCCGAGTCAGGAGGTATTGGTCAGCCGCATCCAATCGCTAGCGCGGGCGCTGGTGCAGCGCGTCGCCCGTGTCGATGCGCTCGAGGCCCTGCTCGACGAGACCCAACAGCGGCTCGACGCACTCACCACGGCGGACGCGCCGACGCCACAAGCCGACGCGGCCCTGCCAACCGTCGCCACCTTGGCGACCTGGCTCCGCGAGCGCCGCGCCAGCCTCGGCGATGAGCTGAATGAGGCCGCCCATGCCCAGTTATTGGCCAAGGACACCTTCCTACGCATCATGTCGGCCAGCGTCAAGATGATCCCATCTGGCCATGAGTTCTTCGTCGACGGCAACGAGTCCATCCTCGAGGCCGCGGTGCGCTCGGGTCTGCGGCTGAACTATGGCTGCGCCAATGGCAACTGCGGCGCCTGCAAGGCGCGGCTGATCAGTGGCGAGGTGTATCGGATACGCGACCACGACTATGTGCTCAGTGAGCGTGAGAAGCAGATGGGTTACCTACTCAGTTGCTCGCACACGGCGGTCACGGACATCCAGCTTGAAGCCGCCGAGGCGCATTCGCCCGCCGATCTACCGGAGCAGGAGATCCAGGCGCAGATCCGCAAGCTAGAGCCCCAGGGAGACGACCTCATGCTGGTGCATGTGCAGACGCCACGCACCAATACGCTCCGTTTCATGGCCGGACAGCGTGTGCGACTGGCGCTTGACGGCGATCCAGAGGCACAGCGATCAGAAGCGGGCGATCTCACGAAGGAGTTACCCATCGCCAGTTGCCCCTGCAATGGACGCAATCTGCTGTTCTTGATTCGGCGCGGCGCGGATGCCTTCAGCAGCGCCGTCTTCAAGACCCTGAAACCCCGCCAGGCGGTGACCCTAACCGGCCCCCATGGTGACTTCGTGCTCGCCGAGGACGCCACCGAGCCGGCGGTCTTCATTGCCCTCGGAGACGGGATCGCACCGGTGAAGAGCCTCATCGAGCACGCGGTCTCGATCGACAGCATCGAGGCCTTCCACCTGTACTGGTCGGTGCCGGCCACGGAGATGCATGATCACCAGCCTTGGTGCCGCGCATTACGCGAAACCCTGGACAATTTCGCCTACACTCCGCTCGTTGATGCCAGCGGCGATGATCTCCTGGCGTTACTCGCATCTGACCTTAAGGATCTGAGCAGGGTGCGCTACTATATTGCCGGCCCTAGCCATGCAGCGGCGGCCGTGACCGAAGCACTGTTGCGGTCAGGCATCCCCCAGGCGCGCATCGCCACCGAGGGGCTGGACGAAACGCCCTGAGCCGAGGCTCAAGCGGCGCTCTTTGCTAGCATCGATCATCCTGTATGCTGTTTGCCGAGGTCAGTGGGACGACCTACTTGAACAACGGCAACAGGGGCGCGAAATAACACAATTGGCTTGGGTGTTGTGGCGCTAGTGTGCGGCAGCAGAGAGACTAGCCAAGGATTTGATACAGATTCTGATGGTAGCAGCAACGTTAGAACGGCAAGACCCCCTCAGTCCGGATGCGCATTCCGACGCCGCGCGATGGTATCTTCTGCAATCGCGTCCCAATCAGGTAGAGCGTGCCGAGGAGAATCTGGTGCGACAGGGGTACACGACCTTCCTGCCGCGTTATTCCGTGCATCGCGTCCGCCGCGGCCGGCGCACGCAGGTCGAGACCGCCCTCTTCCCGAATTATCTATTCATTCGCCTCAGCCGCTGGTCGGACAACTGGTATCCGCTACGTTCGACGCGCGGTGTGTCTCGGCTGGTGACCTTTGGCGCCGACCCCCTACCAGTCCCGGATAGCCTCATCGAAGCGATTCGCGAACGCATCGAGCAGGGTCAGGTCGAACCCGTGTTTAAGCCCGGCGAGCGCGTCGAACTCATCGATGGACCGTTTTGTGGGCTCGAAGCAATCTTCGCCGCCCAACATGACGAAGAACGGGTGGTGCTGCTCATCGAGATGCTCCATCGCCAACTGCGCGTGACCACGCCGATCGGCAGCATCCGCAAAAGCGGCTAACTCAGGAGTCAGCGACATTCGAGGAGCTTTTGCGAAAGCATGCAGCATTGCCGGGATCGAGGATTTCCACTTCCACGATCTTCGGCACACCTGCGCCGCCTGGCTAGTTAGCGCCGGAGCGCCACTCGCCGAGATCCGAGATCTCCTAGGCCACAGCACGATCCAGATGACCGAACGCTACGCGCATCTGGCACCCGAAACCCTCAGAACCACCGTCGCCCGCTTTGAGTCACGATTTGGTCACGCTGACCCAAAGATCGAGCAGGAGGCCCTATGAAGATACTGCAAGTAATTGATTTAAATGGTGCGCGAGGGGGGACTCGAACCCCCACGGGTTTCCCCACTGGAACCTAAATCCAGCGCGTCTACCAATTCCGCCACCCGCGCATGAGACGAGGCCTTACACCAAACCGGCGCTAAGCCGACACCAGGCGGCTCTAGTGTAGCGGTTTTCAGGGCCTGTGGTCACGCACTGAGATTAGGTTCCAGTATGATGTTAATCAGGTGACATGGAGATCACATCAAGCTCGGTATCCGCCGGTAGCTCGCGAATCCATAGATCAAGCGCGCCCAGCTCCTCGGGCAAGTCTGCACTCGCTTGCTTGGCAGCGGCTCGATCTTGGTAAAGGCTGTGGATCAGCACGAACCAGGGGCGCCCGCGAAAGGTCTCCTCACGGAGATAGACCTGATCCGGCAAGGGACTGCGGGCGATGAAGTCATCGAGCAGCTCGCGGCTGTAAAAGCCAATCAGCTGCAAGGCATAGGGACGATCGTCAACAAGGAGCCGCCCAGAGGTTGAGGCCGGCATCGTCCGCGCAGCTGACATAGAATTGCCAGCGCCCTCACTAGTCTTCTGCGCTTCGTTGGCTAACTCAGTGTTTGGCTCAGTGTTTGGCTCAGTGTTTGGTTCATCCTCCATGGTCTGACGTGGGCGGAGGGCGGGGGCTGAAAACTCGCGCGCGAGACGTTGGTAGTGGCGATCGATTTCGTCTAGACGACGATCGCTCAAGCGGCGATCAATGAGCGCATTCACCAAGGCTTCGACGGACTGGCTATCCTGGATCTTCTCAGCCTGGGTCTCATCGGCCTGGATCTGATCTTCCTGGATCTGATCGGCCTGAGTCGTCTCTCGCTTGTCTGCCGGTACGGGTCCAGCGGTCTGCACCAATGCTGGCTCTGTCGGAGCAGTCGTCGCTCGCGCCGCCGCGGGGGCAAAGGCAGACTCAGGCTCCAGCTCAGGCAGCCCTGCAACAAGCCCTCCCCCAGCCTCTGAATCCTCGATACCGGCATCATCTCCCTGCTTCGTCATCGCCGTAACCGAGGCCTCAGCCATCGTCTCTTCAGACATCTTGGCCGCTGACACATCCATCCGCGGCACACTCGGTTCTAGTGCCTCGATCTCAGGGATTGGGTTTTCAGGTGCGCTCGACGCAAGTGCGGCTGGAACTTGATCGACCGTTGCCGAGCGCCCGGCCAGGGCATCTAGTCGCGGAATCACAGGCTCAATTGATCGCTCAATTGGGGGTTCAATTGGTGGCCCAATTGGCGGCTCGATTGGCGGCTCAATTGGTGGCCCAATTGGTGGCTCAATTGATGGCTCTCCGTTGGTCTGGCCCTTGGGCGGCTGATCCGTTACGACAGTCGCAGAGGCCGCTATGGGTCGCGTCAGGGATGCGGCAGTGGTCGTGCTGCTCGGCTCCATGGCCGCCACAGCACCGCTCTTTGCCTTGATCTCGTTGACATCGACGATCAAGCTTGCGAGATGCTTGCGCAATACAGCAAGCTGCCCCTCCATCGCCTCTTGCTCTAACAGGCTTGGCGGCACGGTTTCAACCCCCTCGACGGTGGGAGAGGCAGGCATCGACCCTTGAAGCTGAGCGACTTGCTGCTGCAACTGCTCAAGCCTGGCACTCATGGCACTCATGCCATGATCCGTATTTCTCAGCTGAAACTGCTGAATGCCAACCGAGAGGGTTGCCAGGAGTATCATTAATGCCGTTACCAATGCGATTCCCATGCGATGGCGCTTGACCAAGGCGGTAAGCTCGCCGCGCTGGGTCTCGAGCGCTCGATGCAACTGTGTCGCCGAGCGCCGCCGCTCGTCATCAACCCCCGCAATGCGCTCAACGAGCGAGCTTTGCAGGGTTTCCATGCGTGCATCCGGTCGCTGCCGAGCGGTATTCGCATCCGGATCAGGCAGCAGAGGATTATCGCCCGAGGCCTCGTGGTGCAGAAAGCCAGCAACGTCCGGCGGACGTTCCGAATTAGGATCAGATGGATGAGCCATCGGCTCGGGCTCCTCATAAAGTCTGCTGTAAGCCCTCCATCATCGGCCAGGATGGCGCCGCTGCCAAGACCAGCGGAGGCTGTTCAGCGCGGTTAGCGGCCCTTGGACCTGACTCAGCTCAAGATTGACCAGCATCAATTACGGAAAGATACGCCCTGATCAGCATCATACAATGGTCGGTTTTTATCGCTTTCGACCCAACCAATACCACTTCTCATGCGCAGCCGCATTGACCCAGGCTCGGCGGCAGCGCTTCCAACAGTTGATCGGGATCTGACACCGATTGATCGACATCACGAGGACCTTCGATGGATTTAGCAACAAAAACGGCACTGGTCACCGGCGCTAACTCTGGGCTCGGCAAGGCGGTCTCGCGGGCGCTAGCCGCTCGCGGCGCACGCGTGCTGATGCTGGTGCGGGATCAGCAGCGCGGCGAGACCGCCCTCGCCGAACTCAAGGCTGCAACCGGTAACGACCAGCTCGAACTCTTGGTCGCGGACCTGAGGTCGCAAGCCCAAGTCCGCCGCCTGGCCAACGCGGTCAGCGAGAAGGCGCCGCGGCTCGATTTCTTAGTCAACAATGCCGCAACCGCCTACCCCAAGCGCTGCCTGAGCGAGGATGGCATCGAATGCACGCTAGCGGTCAATCATCTCGCACCCTTCCTGCTCACCAACCTCCTGCTCGATCCGCTCAAGGCCGCGGCGCCATCGCGGATCATTAACGTCGGAACACGCATCAACTATGCCATGGAACTCGGCGATCTGAACTGGGAAGGTCGCTCGTTCCGCATGATGCGCGCCTATATCGAGTCAAAACTCGGTATGCTGCACGTCACGCGTCAGCTCGCAAAGCAGCTCAAGGGCACGGGTGTCACCGTCAACTGCGTCTTTCCGGGGGTATTCAAGTCAAACCTAGGCGGCACCGACGGTGCTCAGGGCCTATTCTGGAAATCCGTCAGCTTGCTGCTCGGCTGGACCCTGGCACAGCCTGAGCAGGCCGCGGAACGCGTCCTCTATCTGCTCGAATCCCCCGAGGTCGCCGATGTGAGTGGCGAATATTTCGGTGATTGCCGCATCATCTCAATGCCGGCTCAAGCGCGCGATCCGGCGGCCAATGCCCGCGTCTGGGAGATCAGCGAGCGCCTTGCCAATCTCGACGAGCGCTAGACAAGAGCTAGACAAGAGCTAGACGAGCGCTAGACGAGCGCTAAGAGATAGGCATGGCTAAAGTATCAGCCCCAGTGAACAACCTGGAAAAATTCTCGGTGGTCAGCTCGGCGATCTCCGCGACCGACAGACCGCGCAGTGCCGCAAGCTGTTCGGCAACATGGACGACAAAACCTGGCTCGTTCTTTTTGCCCCGGTGCGGCACAGGCGCAAGGTAGGGTGAGTCGGTCTCGATCAGCAAGCGCTCTAAGGGGACCGAGCGTGCGACCTGACGCAGGGGCTCGGCGTTCTTGAAGGTCAAGATGCCCGAAAATGAGATATAAAACCCGAGATCAAGCGCTTGCTTTGCCATCTCCCAAGTCTCCGTGAAGCAATGCATGACCCCGCCGACGGCATCGGCACCAGTGTCACGCATGATCCTGATGGTATCGTCGCGGGCATCCCTGGTATGGATGATCAAGGGCTTTCCAACCCTCCTTGCGGCCTCGATGTGAGTGCTAAAGCGCTGTCGCTGCCAATCCAGATCACCCGCGTTGTAGTGATAGTCGAGCCCGGTCTCGCCGATCGCAACTACCGCTGGATCGGCCCCAAGTCGAGCCAGATCCGCAACCGAAGGCTCGTCGTCACAGCGCTCGCTGGGATGGACGCCGACTGAAACCGAGATATTCGGATAGGCGCTGACCAAACGGCGCATCGCCTCGTAATGCTCAAGGTCGATGCAGACGCAGAGCATGTGCTGAACACCGGCCTCAGTCGCTCGTGCCAGCATGTGGCTAAAATCGCCCGCGTAGGGGGTCAGGTCAACACGATCGAGGTGGCAGTGAGAATCAACGAACATAAACCATCAACATTAGAACTATCAATATTAAGTCGGTGAGACCGGCGACAAGCCTGCTCTCAGCAGGTCGTCGCGCGGCTCAAAAGGACCGCTGATCAACAGCGGCTCACATCGTATGAGTCGGACGCTGGGCGTCGGCACCTGTTGACAAGTATTGCTCGAACTTGCGTCGGATATCATTCTTTTCCTGTTCCTTGAACTGGATGCCAACGCCCGCCGCGCGGTTGCCTTCGGCACCGATGGGGGTGACCCAGACCACCTGGCCAGCAACCGGGATGCGATCAGGCTCATCCAACAACTGCACTAACAGAAACAGCTCATCGCCGAGTTGGTAAGGTTGATTGGTCGGCACGAAGAGGCCTCCATTCTTGATGAACGGCATGTAGGCCGCATGCAACGCCCGGCGATCCTTAATGACCAGGCTAAGGATGCGGCGGCGTCCCTCAGGCTGCTGACCGGTTCGCTCTGATTGCGCGATGGAAACCACCTCCTGAAAAATCTTATCTGACGTCTTCGCCAGACCAGTGGACGCGGACTGAAGCTGCATCTAGGTCGCGGACCTAGCCAACCAGGCCCAACGGACCAGCAGGGCCTCAAACAGGATCTGTCTATTCAGGGGCGCATCGATTGACGCCCGTGCTTGCAGCAGAACCTGCAAAAACCGATGCGCAGCGGCCAACTCGAGCTGCGCGGCCAGCGCCACAAGGGCATGACGCGCGCCGAGATTGATGATGCGTGCATGCGTTGGGTCAACCGCTAAACGCAACATATCCAGCAGGCCATCAATCATCGCGCCAAGTGCCAGCGATGGCTCATGCCGCTGCCAATCATTGGCTACCGCGAGTGGATCACGCTCGCCACGCGCAACATTGATCAAATCATCCAACAGCGCCTGGCGCTGCTCCAATGCCCCCGCCTCCGCTAACGCCAATGCACGCAAGGGAGCACCCTGGGCCAAAGCCAAACAGCGCGCCGCGGAGACAACCGTCGATGCGCCTTGCGACAGCAGCCGCGCCTCAAGCCAGGGCAGTGCCCGTGCCGCCGGCGGCGAGGTCAAGTTGATCTGCTGGCAACGACTACGGATGGTCTGACTCAGACGTTGCGGCTGTTCGGTGATCAGTATCCAGACCGTCGACTCGACGGGTTCCTCCAAGGTCTTCAAGAGGCTATTGGCAGCAAACAGATTCATCGCATCCGCGGGCACAACCATCAAGACTTTTGTCGCGCCTCGCATTGGTGTCAAGGTCTCGCGGGCACAGAGCTGACGGACCTGCTCAGCCCGAATCTCACCGCTGGCCGCATCCGCATCCGGCTCGAGCAACAGTCGGTCTGGATGATGCCCGGTCGCGAACAGATGACAGTCAGCACAGGTCCCGCAGGGATTTCCATCCGCATCCGGCGCGGTACAGAGCAACAGCCGTGCAAAATGGTCAGCGAGGAGCCGCTTGCCAACCCCCGAGGGTCCAGTGATGAGCAAGGCCTGACCAAGCCGGGCATGACGATGGGCCTCGCGCAACCGCAGCCAGGTCGCATCGAGCCATGGCGGCATCGGCTCCAGCAGCGGCGTTGAGGCGGCCAGCTGTCGCACGGACTCAGGCGCCCCCGAGTAAGCGTTGGGTCACGCAGGCCTTAACCTCAGCGGCGACCGCAGCCTCGGTTTGCTCGGCATGGATCAGACAGACGCGCTCGGATGAGCGCTCGGCGATTTCTTGATAGGCCGCTCGCACACGCTCGAAAAAGGCCAGATCCTCGGCCTCGAAACGATCCGGCGCCGAGCGCTGTCTGGCGCGCGCTAAGCCACTGGTAACCGACAGATCGAACAAGAGGGTCAGATCGGGCCGCAGACCACGCTGGACGAAGCGCTCTAACGCCTCGATCCGCGACCGATCCAACCCGCGTCCACCACCTTGATAGGCATAGGTGGCATCGGTAAAGCGGTCGCAGACCACCCAGCGTCCAGCGGCCAATGCCGGCTCGATGCACAGCCTCAGATGATCGGCGCGCGCGGCAAAGACCAGCAACAGCTCTGCGTCCGCGGACAGCCCAGCATTCGCCGAATCCAGCAACAGCGCACGCATCCGCTCCGCGGCCACCGTGCCTCCCGGCTCGCGCGTCACCAACGGATCAATCCCCTGCCCCCGCAGCCAGTCGACTAGGCGCTTGAGCTGCGTCGTCTTGCCCGCGCCTTCACCGCCTTCTAGGGTGATAAAACGGCCGCGGTCCACAGCCTGCCTAGACGATTTCACCGCAGTCGCCGAGATCGAGGCAGTCGCCATCATGGCTGCTCCCGCGAACGCGCTTCGATCATCTCGCAACGCCCACCGAGCTGGTACTTGCGCACGGCACAGTTATGCTCGCTCAGCGTCGCCGAAAAGTGATGGCTGCCATCGCCACGGGCAACGAAGTACAAGGCATCGCCCGGCGCTGGATGCAAGGCCGCATGGATCGCCTCGCGCCCCGGCAGCGCAATCGGGGTCGGTGGCAGCCCGTCGATCACATAGGTATTGTAGGCTGTCTTTTGGCGCAGATCCTGACGTCGGATATTGCCGTCGTAGGCATCACCCATGCCGTAGATCACGGTCGGATCGGTCTGCAAACGCATGCCTTGCCGCAGCCGCCGAATGAACACCCCGGCAATATCCGGGCGCTCCTCGGCAAGTCCAGTCTCCTTTTCGATGATCGAGGCGAGGATCAGCGCCTCGTAAGGCGTTTCGAGCGGCAAGCCCTCAGCGCGCTGCTCCCATTCCTCGGTCAGCACCTGTTTCATCCGCGCATGGGCGCGTTTCAACAGGGCGACATCGGTGCTCTTGCGCGCGACTAGATAGGTATCTGGAAACAGCCAGCCCTCAGGATGCTCATCCTCGATACCCAGCCGCCGCATCAGCTCAGCATCTGACAATCCGCTCAGCTCATGCTTGAGCACCTCATGATCCGCAAGGCTATCGACCGCGTCGCGAAAGGTTCGACCTTCGATCAGGGTCACCGGATATTGCACTGAGCGACCACTCGCGAACAACCTCAATAGGTCCAGCGGACGCATGCCATCAACAAGCGCATATTCGCCAGCCTTGATCTGATCCTGCAAGCGCTCCTGGTAGCTGAGGGCGATGAAGAAGTAAGGATCACTGATCAGGCCCTCATCCGTCAGCCGGGTCGCCAGTGCACGCAGTCGTGTGCCGGGGCGAATCGGGAACAGGATCTGCTTGGGCTGAGGCGACTGCTCAGCAGCAGGCTCTTCGGAGACAAGCGCGATCGGGGTTGCCAAGAAACGCTGGTACTCGAGCAAGAGTACAGCGGCAACCACGACGCCGACAAAGAGCAGCGACAAGAGACCAGAGAAGAAGGCTCTCACCAAAGGGACTCCGGTTGCAGCAGTTGCGCGCGAACCCGCTCGATCAACGGCCAAGGCAATAGGGACAGCTCAAAATCGCGACCGGCAAAGGAGCGAATTGGCCAGACGCCAATCAAGGCATTGGTCAAAAAGGCCCCTTGCGCCTTGACCAAATCATCCAGGGTCAGCCGCCGCTCTTGAACCCTGAGACCAGCCTCGCGCGCCAAGCGGAGCGTCTTTGAGCGCGCTGTGCCAGCGACACCACAGCGATCAATCATTGACGTCTGAAGCCCTTCCACCGTGACCAGGAACAGGTTGCTCATGGTACCGCAAACTAGCGCCCCTTCGGCATCAAGCATCAACCCCTCGGCGATGGCCGGCTCGCTCCATTCAGACCGAGCGAGCACCTGCTCAAGCCGATTCAGATGCTTGAGGCCCGCGAGCTGGGGATTGATTCCGAGCCGGGTGTCGCAGAGTCGAACACGAATGCCCTGCTCCGCTCGGCGGTCGGCAACGATGTCATCCCCGTCTCTAATCCTGCTCTGATCATCTAGTCGCTCATCAACGAACAGGATACGCGTCGGTTGTGGCTGTGGCGGCGGCCGATAACCCCGCGCGGAGGAACCCCGCGTTAGCATGATCTTGAGGCTGCCAACCTCAATGCCGCCAAGGAGCTGCCTGGCCTCGGCCTGCAACCGCCCCGGCGAGGGTAACGGTAACCTGAGCCGGGCGGCGCCAAGCGCGAGGCGGTCGAGATGATCGAGCCAGCAGCAGGGGCGTCCAAGGCGAACGGCGATGGTCTCGAATAGGCCATCACCATAGGCGAGGCCGCGATCCAAGATATCAATATCGAAGCGCGGCTCGCCATTGACGAGACAGCGTAACCGGCGTTGCCGCGACGCTAGGGCCTCAGGCAAGGCACCCGGCACCGATTGCGCGGCGCGGTTAGAGTCGCTTGAAGACGAGGGTACCGTTGGTGCCACCAAAGCCAAACGAGTTGCTCAAGGCCACGTCGATCTTCATCTCGCGCGCGGTATTCGGAACATAGTCCAGATCGCAGTCTGGGTCCGGCGTCTCGTAGTTGATGGTCGGCGGCGCAACCTGATCACGCATCGCAAGCAGGGTAAAGATCGCCTCGGCACCACCAGCTGCTCCGAGCATGTGCCCGGTCATCGACTTCGTGGAACTGACGGCCAATTCATAGGCCCTATCGCCAAAGGCACGCTTGATCCCCTTGGTCTCGGCGATGTCACCCGCCGGCGTCGAGGTGCCATGGGCATTGATGTAGTCGACTTCAGACGTATTGAGGCCGGCATCGGCCAGCGCCATCAGCA
>Ga0180436_10002722_pt1 | contig 16543 bp, 12 predicted proteins | sample SS_ome_2_FD_132434 | JGI IMG/M metagenome (GOLD analysis project Ga0180436, IMG submission 132434) | Hypersaline lake sediment archaeal communities from the Salton Sea, California, USA - SS_3_S_2 metaG | ecosystem: Environmental > Aquatic > Non-marine Saline and Alkaline > Hypersaline >...
CGCTCGCCGTCGATCAGCACCGCCTGGCCGATCCGCGCCTCGAACGGGTCGAGCGCCAGTTTAACGTCGATCGCGCCGCCGTCGAATTGCAACGCTTCCGCGAACAGGCCTTCCGGATCGGTCTTGAGATCGTCGATCCGCATCTGCCCGACGAAGGCATCGGGCAGGCCCGACGGCCCGGTCTCGACCAGGATCTTCGCATCGGCCGATAGCCGCAATGCCCGGCTGTCGAGCACGATATCGGTCACGTCCATCCGCTGCGCGTCGGGATCGTAGCTGAAGGCCATCCGCGCCGCCTCGAACCGCACCGGCGCCACATCCTCGGTCGGGTGCAGCGCACCGCGCCCCATTTCCAGCGACCCGCCGAGGATACCCAATTCGCCATCCGCCCCGATCGTGGACCGGAACGAACCCGAGATCGGCGCCTCGAGCACCGCAAGCCAAGCCAGCGCGGGCACCTGCAGCGCCAGTTCCGCGGCCGCGACATCGCGCACGGTCGCGCCGAAGGCCGCCGCGGACGATCCTTTTCGCGACGAAAATGTCAGTTCCGCGCTGGCGGGCGCCTGACCCGCCCCGGCCAGACGCATCGCAAGGCCCAGCGTCAGCGTCGTGTCGTCCTGCGCCAGAACGATCCGACCGGCGCCGTCGATCCGCGCACCGGGGCGCCGCGCATCGGTCAGCGACAATTGCAGGCCCTCTGCCTCCAGCCGCTCGATCCGGCGCAGGACCGGGCCGGCAAAGGCGCGGTCGATGGCGTCGATCACCTCCGAGATGGACCCCGCCGCAAAAGCCGCCTCGCCGCCCAGGCGCAGGCCGAAACTGCCGTCGGCGGCGCGCGCCAGCGTGACCGCGCCCTCCTCCAGCACGATCCGCCGCGGTTCCAGCCGGCCGGTCAACAGCGCGTCGAGATGCAGCGACAGCCTGAGCCGCGGCAGACGCAACAGCCGGCCGCGATCGGCGCCGGTCACGATCACCTCTTGCAGCACCACGCGCGGCACCAGATCGGTGTCGATGCGCAACGCCACCGCGCCGATCTCGACCGCCGCCTGACCGTCAAGCGCGGCATTGGCGCGGGCCTCGATCCGGTCCACCAGCCCTGCAGGGGCCGGCAAGGGCCGCCCGGCCAGGAGGATCGCTGCCAACAGCAACAGCCCGGCCAGAATGACGAACATCGCCGCCACGCGCCGCAAGCGGCGGCCCCACCGCCCTGCTGTCGCCGGTTCTTCCGTCATCCGCCTGCCTGTACCCCCGCCCAGCCCGGCCACGCGGCGGTCCCTTTATCTTTGCCTTGAGTGGATTAAAACACGAAAGGCAAGCCCGCAGCAAAAGGAACGCGCGATCATGATCGATGCCGGAGACAAGGCCCCCGATTTCACCCTGCCCCGCGACGGCGGCGGCACCGTTTCGCTGGCCGACCTGCTGCCCAGGACGGTCGTCCTTTATTTCTATCCCAAGGACGACACGCCGGGCTGCACCACCGAGGCGCTGGATTTCACCGCGCAGAAGGACGCGTTCGAGGCGGCGGGCGCCGTTGTCGTCGGCATCTCGAAGGACAGTGTCGCCAAGCACGACAAGTTCCGCGACAAGCACGGGCTGGGCGTGATCCTCGCCTCCGACGCCGAGGGCGACACCTGCGAACGCTACGGCACCTGGGTCGAGAAGAACATGTACGGCAAGACCTACATGGGTATCGAACGCGCGACCTTCGTCATCGGCGGCGACGGCACCATTCGGCGCGCCTGGCGCAAGGTGAAGGTCAAGGGCCATGTCGACGAGGTGCTGGACGCGGTGCGCGGGGCATGACCTGCCTGGCCGAAATGGCCGCCGAGGTGCTGCGCACGGCGGACGGGCGGGAAAAGACCGCGCTGGCGCGCCGTCATGCCGCCACCTGGTTCGAGGCCCGCGCGGCCGGCGCGCCGATCCCTGTCGGCACCGCCAGCCCGCCGGACAACCCCGCGCGGCCCGACCGGCCGGAACTGAAATCGCCCAGGGACGTGCCGCGCCGCAGGCCCGGCACGCCCGCCGGCCGCATCGCGCTTTTGCATGCCGTCGCGCATATCGAACTTAACGCCGTCGATCTGCACTGGGACATCATCGCGCGGTTCGGCCATGTGCCGATGCCCGCGGGGTTCTACGACGATTGGGTGAAGGCGGCGGATGAGGAAGCCAAGCATTTCAACCTGGTCTGCGACTGCCTCGAACGGATGGACAGCCATTACGGCGCCCTGCCCGCCCATGCCGGGATGTGGCGCGCCGCCGAAGACACGAAGGACGACCTTCTGGGCCGGCTTGCCGTGGTGCCGATGGTGCTGGAGGCACGCGGCCTCGACGTGACGCCCGGCATGATCGCGATCTTCGAGAAGGCCGGCGACACGGCCGCCGTCGACTCGCTCCGCACGATCTATGCCGAGGAGGTGGGCCATGTCGCCTATGGCTCCAAATGGTTCCACTTCCTGTGCGGACGGGCGGATTCGGACCCCAAGGAGGTATTCCACCGGCTGGTACGGCGGTATTTCCATGGCGCACTGAAACCGCCCTTCAACGAGGAGAAACGTGCGGAAGCGGGGATTCCGCCCGATTTCTACTGGCCTCTCGCCGAAGGGATGGAAGACGAACGGCTGAGGGACGCGGGCGCCTGATCGGCGGAAACCCGCCGAAACACTGCCCCTGCCCCCCACCTAACCCCTTGGCGGCGCAAGGACGTTGCTATCCGGCACTCCGGTTTGCTAACCATCTGCCACCGGCCGGAAATGGTCCGACAGAGATCGCGCCGGTGCCGCCTTGGGGAAGTGAGACGAGACACGTGCGACCGACCGAACGGATCCTGCACCGGCTTCACCATGCCGTTGCCCGGCGTTTTCCAGAACAACGTCTGTTCCTGCGTTCCGACAGCGGAACCCGGTTCATCCGCATCCCGCCGCTGACGCTGGCGGCCGTGATGGGCGGCAGCGCGCTGGTGCTTGGGTGGACGATCGTCGCGACCGCCTTCCTGATCATGGATTCGATCGGGTCGGATTCGGCCCGCGACCAGGCGCTGCGCGACCGCGCCGCCTACGAGGAACGGCTGGACCAACTGGCCCGCGAACGCGATGCGCGCGCGGCCGAGGCGGTCGCCGCGCAGGAACGGTTCTCGGCCGCCTTGGCGCAGGTTTCGACGATGCAGTCGGAATTGCTCGCCTCCGAGGAACGCCGGCGCGAACTCGAAAAGGGCATCCGCGTCATCCAGACGACGCTGCGCCGCACGATGGACGAACGCGACGCCGCACGCACCGAGGCCGTGGACCTTGCCGCCCGGCTCGCCGGGGACGCGCCACAGGCGGACACCGTCGATACCGCCGAGGTTCTGGCCACCCTGGGCTTCCTGTCCGACGCGCTTGGCCGCGCCGCCGAGGAACGCGATGCGCTGGCCCATGCCGCAAGCAGTGCGAAGGAGGAAGCCGAGCGCATCGCCTACGACACGCGGCTGAAACAGGAGGCGACGAACCGGCTGTTCGAACAGCTGGAGGATGCCGTCGCGATCTCGATGGAGCCGCTGGACAAGATGTTCTCGTCCGCCGGGATGGACCCGGACCGGATCATCGACCAGATCCGGCGCAGCTATTCCGGCGTCGGCGGCCCGCTGACGCCGATCGGCCTGTCGACCAAGGGCGGCGAGCTTCTGGGCCCCGAGGCGCAGCGCGCGGCGCGCATTCTCGACGGGTTCGACCAGTTGAACATGTACCGGATGGCGGTGGACAAGACGCCCTTCGCCTTCCCGCTGCGCACCTCCTACCGTTTCACCTCGGGCTTCGGCCAGCGCTGGGGGCGGCTGCATGCCGGCGTGGATTTCGCCGGCGCCTACGGCTCGCCCGTCTATGCCACCGCCGATGGCGTCGTCACCCATGCGGGCTGGCAATCGGGCTATGGCCGGCTGATCAAGATCAAGCACGATTTCGGCTTCGAAACACGTTTCGGACATTTGGCGCAAATTCGCGTCAAGGTCGGGGATAGGGTATCGCGCGGCGATAGGATCGGTGATATGGGGAACTCCGGCCGGTCCACGGGCCCGCACCTGCACTACGAGGTGCGCACCAGCGGCAAACCGGTCAATCCGATGACGTATATCAAGGCTGGACGGAATGTTTTCTAAGAGCAGGATCAACGAACCGGGACCGAAACAGGCGACGGAAGAGCAGCCGAAGACCGCCGGGGCGCCTGCCTCCAAGGCCTCCGACATGTCGGGCTATGGCGGTGCGTCCAAGGCCAAGCCGCCGGCCTCTGTCCTGTCCTCCGACCTGACCGTGATCGGCAACCTCAAGACGACCGGCGACATCCAGGTCGAGGGCACGATCGAGGGCGACATCCGCGCCCACCTTCTGACCGTTGGCGAAGGCGCCACCATCCGGGGCGAAATCGTGGCCGACGACATCGTCGTCAACGGCCGTGTCGTTGGCCGGGTGCGCGGCCTCAAGGTGCGCCTGACCTCGACCGCACGGGTCGAGGGCGACATCATCCACAAGACGATCGCCATCGAGTCGGGTGCCCATTTCGAAGGGTCCGTGCAGCGCCAGGACGATCCGCTGGGCCAGAACGCCGGCGCCGCCCGCGCCGCCCAGGCGCAGGCCAACGGCACCGCCACCCCGGCCCCGGCCCCGGCGGCAGCAGCCCCGCAGGCCACCGCCCCCGCCGCGAAACCGGCAGAGGCCGCCAAGAAGGAGTGATCCTTCCGCAGAACCGACCTTGCGGCGCCGCGCGTATCCCGCGCGGCGTCTTGCGTTTCAGGCCCGCGTTTTTCAGGCCTCGGGCGGCATCAGCCGGCGATACATGTGCCAGCTCGCGTGGCCAAGGACCGGCAGCACCACGAACAGGCCCAGAAACAGCGGTGTCATCCCCACGAAGACCAGCACCGCGATCACGCAGCCCCAGATCGTCATCGGCACCAGGTTCTGCAGCACGCTTTGCCATGACGTGATCATCGCGGTGACGAAGTCGAGTTCGTATTCCAGAAGCAGCGGCAGCCCGGTCACCGTGCTGGCGAACAGCACACCGGCAAAGCCCGCGCCGATCGCGGTGCCGATCAGCAGCATCAACGGGCCATTGCCCTGCAGCAGTACAGCGGGCGAGGTGCCCAGTTGTGCCGCCGCCTGCAGCCCGAGGAACAGCGCGAACAGCGCATGCGCGACGAAGATCCAGAACATGAACAGGACGACGATGATCGCCGCCATCGCCGGTATCTGGCGGTGCCGTTGCGCGAAGATGACGCCCAGCACCGCGCGCCAATCCAGCACCTCGCCTTTCTCGATCCGGCGGCTGACCTCGTAAAGGCCGACGGCGACGAAGGGACCGAGGATCGGGAAACCCACGAAGAACGGCACCATCCACCATTCCTCGCCCGCCGCGGCATAGACCTGGAAGATCACGTAGCCGCCCGCGACGTAGAAGGCGGAAAAGAAGATGCCGAAGGCCGGGGCCCGCAGAAAATCCGCCAGCCCAAGCTTCAGCACCTGCGGGATGTCGGCCAGCGCGACCGACCGGATATCAGGCAGCACCGATGGCCCGGCATCAGCGGGCGCATCGATGGATGTGTCGATTTCGGTATCCTGCATGAAGGCCCTCCCAAACCTTGCGCGCGCCGCGAAAGGCTAGGGTCTCGGGCGATTCCCGGCAAATGTTTGCTGCGGGCGCGCCGCTATTCTTCGGCGGTGGCGTCGGCCCGGCTTTTTCCGGCAACGTCCATCGCCAGCGTCGCGGCCATGAAGGCATCCAGATCGCCGTCCAGAACGCCCTGCGTGTCCGAGGTTTCATGGCCGGTGCGCAGATCCTTGACCATCTGGTAGGGCTGCAGAACGTAGGACCGGATCTGGTTGCCCCACCCGGCCGAGCCCTTGGCCTCGTGCGCCTCGGTGATCGCGGCGTTCCGGCGGTCCAGTTCCATCTGGTAAAGCCGCGATTTCAGGGCCTTCATGGCGATGTCGCGGTTCTGGTGCTGCGACTTTTCCGACGAGGTCACCACGATCCCCGTGGGAATATGGGTGATCCGCACGGCCGAGTCGGTGGTGTTCACGTGCTGGCCGCCCGCGCCGGACGACCGGTAGGTGTCGATCCGGATCTCCGAGGGGTTCACCTCGATCTCGATATTGTCGTCGACCACCGGATAGACCCAGACCGAAGCGAACGAGGTTTCGCGCGTGCCCTTCCCGAAGGGCGAAATCCGCACCAGCCGGTGCACGCCCGATTCCGATTTCAGCCAGCCATAGGCATTGGGCCCGGAAATCTTGTAGGCGACCGACTTGATGCCCGCCTCGGTGCCCGCTTCCTCGGATTGAAGTTCGACGTCGTAGCCGTGTTTCTCGGCCCAGCGGACATACATCCGCTGCAGCATCTGCGCCCAGTCGCAGGCTTCGGTGCCGCCGGCGCCGGCGTTGATTTCGAGGAACGTGTCGTTGCCGTCCGCCTCGCCGTCCAGAAGCGCCTCCAGCTCCTTTGCGGCGGCGACGCCCTGCAACTCCTTCAGCCCGGCCTCGGCCTCGGCCACGACCTCGTCGTCGCCCTCGGCCTCGCCCAGTTCGATCAGTTCGACACCGTCGTTCAGATCCTTCCTGATCTTCTCGTAGGTGGCGATCTTGTCGGCCAGCATCTGCCGGTCGCGCATCAGCTTCTGCGCGCGGGCCGGGTCCGACCACAGATCGCCGTCCTCGATCATCGCGTTCATCTCTTCCAGCCGATGCGGCGCGGTGTCCACATCCATCCGCTGGCCCAACAGGTCCAGGGATTTGCGGATCGCCTCGACGGTGTTCTGCACCTCTGCTCGCATGGGCGGGGACTTCCTGCTTTCTGGTATCAATGCGCGGTCATAACGGCTTGCCCCGATGCGGGCAAGCCGGGCCGGCGTCAGTAAAGCCCGCCGGAGCTGAGCGTGCCGAAATCCGCCTTGCGGGGAATGACGCGCTGTTCGCCGGTCGATGTGGTGATCGACTGGCCGCTGTAATCGCCCTCTTCGCCATAGGCGAACAGCGGCAGGTTCTGCGACATCGCGAAACCGCCGTCGATGAAGGCGCCGAACCCGTAGCCCGGGTCCTGGCCTTCGCGGAAATACTCGGCCACCACGAAATCGCCGCTGATGTCGTCGGGCAGGCGTTCGCCGGTGAACCGGTCGATCTTGATGAAACGGCCGCCCTCGGGCACCCGGAACTCGCCACCGCCGAATTTCTTGGCGGCCTCCGCCATGAAGGTCTGGAAGACCGGCCCGCAGGTATTGCCGCCGTAAACGCCCGATCCCAGGCTGCGCGGCTGATCGTATCCGATATAGCAGCCCGCCACGATGTTCGACGAATAGCCCACGAACCACACATCCTTGCTGTCGTTGGTGGTGCCGGTCTTGCCGGCCACGGGCACCGGCACGCGGATGCCGGCGCCGGTGCCGCGCTGCATCACGCCCTGCATCATCGAGGTCAGCTGATAGGCCGTGACCGGGTCCATCACCCGTTCGCGGTTCGACGCGATGCGCGGCAGCATGCCCGGTGTCAGCCGGTCGCGGTCGCAATCCATGCAGCGGCGCTGGTCATGGCGATAGATCGTCCGGCCCCAGCGGTCCTGCACCCGGTCGACCAGCGTGGGTTCCACCCGCTCGCCGCCATTGGCGAACATCGCGTAGGCCGCGACCATCTGGAACAGCGTCGTTTCCTGCGCGCCCAGCGAATTGGCCAGGAACGGCTGCATCGGGTCGTAGACGCCGAAATCCTCGGCATAGGCCGCGACCGTCTCCATCCCGATTTCCTCGGCGATGCGGATCGTCATCAGGTTGCGCGATTGTTCGATCCCGGTGCGCAGCGGCGTCGGGCCGTAATACTTGTTCGATGAATTCTTGGGCCGCCAGATGCCTTCGGCCGTCTCCACCTCGATCGGCGCGTCGATCACGATCGTCGCCGGGGTGAAGCCCGAATCCAGCGCCGCCGCATAGACGAAGGGCTTGAACGACGATCCGGGCTGCCGTTGCGCCTGGGTGGCGCGGTTGAAGACCGAATCCTGGTAGGAGAAGCCGCCCTGCATCGCCAGGACGCGACCGTTTTCCACGTCCATCGCCATGAAGGCACCCTGCACCTCGGGCACCTGCCGCAGGGACCAGCGGTCGAACTTGCCGTCGTCATCTGCCAGCGCCGCGACATGCACCACATCGCCCACCTGCAACAGGTCGCCCGCCACCCGTGCCTCGCCGCCCAGCGATCCGTCCTCGCGCAGCGGCCGGGCCCAGCGGACATCCTCGGCGGCGATCCAGTGCCCGTCCTCGTCGTCCTCGATGCCCTCGATGCCGATCCGCGCGTCGTTGTTGCCGACGCGCAGGACGACGGCGGCATACCAGCCCTCGATGTCGCGCGAAACCTCGGCCGATGCCAAGGCCGCGCGCCAATCCTGTTCCAGCGCCTCGGCCGGAATCGTCACGCCGGTCCCGCGCCAGACGCCCCGGTCGCGGTCATAGCTTTCCAGCGCCTCGCGCAGGGCGCCGGCGGCGACCTTCTGCATTTCGGGGTCGATCGTTGCGCGGATGGTCAGGCCGCCGCCGAAGAATTCCTCTTCCCCGAAGCTCTGGCTCAGCTGGCGGCGGATCTCGTCGGTGAAATAGTCACGCGGCGGCAGGCTGTCGCGGAAGGCCGGGAAATCACCGTTCTGCACGCTGCGCAGCGGCATCTCGCGCTCGGCGCGATAGGTCGCCTCGTCCAGATAGCCGTTCTGCCACATCTCGCGCAGCACGTAATTCCGCCGGTCCAGCAGGCGCTGTTTGGCATAGACCGGGTGATAGTCGCTTGGGGCCTTGGGCATCGCGGCCAGCATCGCCGCCTCGTGCGGTTCCAGTTCCGACAGCGTCTTGTTGAAATAGCTTTGCGCCGCGGCGGTCACGCCATAGCTGTTCTGACCCAGGAAGATCTCGTTGAGATAAAGCTCCAGGATCTTGTCCTTCGACAGCGTCTCTTCCAGCCGGGTGGCCAGGATCACTTCCTTGATCTTGCGCTCGATCCGACGGTCGCCCGACAGAAGGAAGTTCTTCATGACCTGCTGGGTGATCGTCGAGGCGCCGCGCAGGTTCTGGCCGCGCGACCGCGCCGCCTCGATCAGCGCCGCCGCGATACCGCGCGCGTCATAGCCCTTGTGCAGGTAGAAGTTCTTGTCCTCGGCCGAGATGAAGGCGTTTTTCACCAGGTCGGGGATTTCCTCGGCCGGGGTGAACAGGCGGCGCTCTTCGGCGAATTCGTCGATCATCCGGCCTTCGCCGGAATAGATGCGGCTGATCGTCTTGGGCGTGTAGTTCGCCAACCGTTCATGGCTGGGCAGATCCTGGCTGTAGACCCAGAACACGCCGCCCGCGGCCAGCGCGCCGAAGACGGCGCCATTGGTCGCGAAGCTGAACAGCGCGCCGAAGAAATTGAGGACGAAGCGGATCACGTGCGGGCAGCCTTTCGTTTGCGCGATTTCCTACACCGTTGGACGTAGCCCGGTCAAAACACCTTTGCTTGCATCGGCGGGTTTTACCGCCGCACCCGCGCCGCCTCGACCGCGTCGGCCCGCGCCCATGCCTCCAGCGCGATGCGGATCGCCTCTTGCATCCGGCCGCGCCATTCCGCATCGGTCAGCCGCTGCCGGTCGCGGCGCGACGACAGGAACCCCAGTTCCAGCAGAAGCGAGGGCATGTCCGGCGCCTTGAGAACCGAAAAGGCCGCGGCCTGGATCGGCTTGGCATGCAGCCGGATGCCGCCCTCGTCCATCGCCGCCACCAGCGCCTCGGCCAGACGGTCGGCCCGTGGCTGTGTCTCGGCCCGCGCAAGTTCGATCAGCACCGACGCGATCAGATCGTCGGCACCGCCCAGGTCGATCCCTGCCAACAGATCGTCGCGGTCGTGCCGTTCGGCCAGTTGCCGGGCCTGGGCATCGGGCGAGTCGAGGTTCAGCCGATAGATCGTCGCGCCCACGGCCACGCCGGAGGCCAGCGCATCGGCATGCAGCGACAGAAAGACATCGGCCTCGGCCTCGCGCGCGATGCGGATCCGCTGCGCCAGCGGGACGAAGACATCCTCCTCGCGCGTCATCACCACCTGCATGCCGGCGCGGCGCAAGACCTCGGCCAGTTCGCGACCGAAGGTCAGCATCAGATCCGCCTCGGTCAGGCCCGCCGCCTCGGCACCGGGATCGAGCCCGCCGTGACCGGGGTCGAGCGCCACGATCAGCGGCCCCTCGCCGCGCTGGCGCCGCTTGGCCGGCGGCAGGTCGACCGGTTGCGGCAGCCCCCAGGCGGGATCGGGTGCGGCGGCGGCGCGGGCGGCGAATTCCGCCGGGCTGGTCGGTGCCAGCACCACGCGGATACGCGCCGGCGCGGTTTCCTCGACCGCGGTGACGATTCGGTACGGCCCGTCCAGTTCCGCGACCAGCCGCGACCAGCCTTCGCGGAACCGCCCAACGCGCAGAGCGTCCACACGGTCGGACAGATCAAGCGCGGCGGGATCGGCGCCGCCATAATCGATCTCGCGCGCGTCAAGCACCAGCCTTGGCGGATCGTCCAGAACGAAGACGCGGTAGGGCACCGGCTGCGACAATCCCAGGTCCAGCGAAATGCCCTGCCCCGCATCGCGGATCGACGATTGCGCGGGGTCGAGCCGGGCCAGCGCAGACATTTCCTGCCCCATGGCCGGCGCGCCAAGCACCAGCCACAGCAAGGCCACCCGAAGAAGCCCCAAAACCTGCATCGCCGCCCCGTTCTTTTGCCCCAGCCTAGCGCAGACGATCCGCCGGGGCAAAGAAAGTGGCCCTACAAGGCGCGAAAGAACGCGGCCAGCCGTTCCAGTCCCTCGGCGATGTCGGCGGTCGACCGGGCATAGGAAAAGCGCAGCGTGCCAGCCCCGCGGACCGGGTCGAAATCCAGCCCCGGCGTCACCGCCACCCCGGCCCGGTCGAGGATGTCGCGCGCCAGCGTCAGGCTGTCATTCGTGCGGTCGGACACGTCGGCATAGACATAGAAGGCCCCGTCTGGGGGTGCGAAATCGGTGATGCCGGCACGGGGCAGACCGGCCAGCATCAATTCGCGGTTCTCGGCGTAGACGGCGCGGTTCGCCTCCAACTCCCCGGTGCAATCCAGCGCGGCCAGCGCGGCCACCTGGCTGGCATGCGGCGGACAGATGAACATGTTCTGCGCCAGCCGTTCGACGATGCGGATATGGTCCTCGGGCACGACCATCCAGCCCACGCGCCAGCCGGTCATCGAGAAATACTTGGAAAACGAGTTGATCACGTAGACATCGTCGGACACTTCCAGCGCCGACACGCCACGGCCCGCGTAATGCAGGCCGTGATAGATCTCGTCCGAGACGAAGGCCATGCCGCGTTCGGCAGCCGCGCCGATCAGGCCCGCCATCGCGTCGCGGTCCAGCATCGTGCCCGACGGGTTGCCGGGCGAGGCGACGATCAGCCCCGCGCAATCGTCCGGCAATTGGTCGGGGCGCGGCTGATAGCGGTCTTCCGGCGCGGTCGGGATGCCGACCGGCGTGAGCGACAGCGCCCGCAGGATCTGCCGGTAGGACGGATAGCCCGGCTCGCCCAGCGCCACCTTTTCGCCCGCGTCGAAGAGTGCGGTGAAGGCCAGCAGGAACCCGGCGGAAGAGCCGGAAGTGACGACCACGCGCGCGGGGTCCAGGTCGACCCCGTACCAATCGGCGTATAGCCGGGCGATGCGTGCCCGCAGTTCCGGCAGCCCCAGCGCCACCGTGTAACCCAGCGACCCTTCCTCCATCGCCCGGGCCAGCGCGGCGCGGGCGCCTGCCGGCGCCGGGGTGGCGGGCTGGCCCACCTCCATGTGGATGATGTGGCGCCCCTCCGCCTCGGCCGCCCTTGCGGCCTCCATCACATCCATCACGATGAAGGGATCGACGATCCCGCGTCTTGATGCCCGCACCGGCCTCTCCCTATGCTGCCGCGACCCTGCCCCGGTCTTTCCAGCCGCGGCGGATGCGGTCAAGGGCCGCGCCGTGCACACTTGCCAAATCCGCCCGCGGCCGGAATGGTCGCGGCATCGCAACGAACAGGACGCATGATGAGATTTTCCGCCCTCGCCCTCACCGCCTGCATGGCGCTTGCCACCCCGGCCGCGGCCACCGAGATCGACGCGATGACCGAGGCCGAGCGCGAGGCGTTCCGCGCCGAGGTCCGCGCCTACCTGCTGGACAACCCCGAAGTGCTGATGGAGGCGATCGCCGTCCTCGAATCCCGGCAGGCCGAACAGCAGGCGCAAAGCGACCAGCAACTGGTCGCACAGAACGCCGACGCGCTGTTCGACGACGGCCATTCCTGGGTCGGCGGCAACCCCGAGGGCAGCCTGACCATCGTGGAATTCGCCGATTACCGCTGCGGCTATTGCAAGAAGGCGCATCCCGAGGTCATGCGGCTGATCGAGGGCGACGGCGATATCCGCTACATCGTCAAGGAATTCCCGATCCTGGGCGAGCAATCGGTGCTGGCCTCGCGCTTTGCCGTCGCCGTGTTGCTGGAGGCCGGCAACGCGGCCTACGAGGAGGTGCATGACACCTTCTACACCGGCTTCCGCGGCGAGGTGACGGCCGCGTCGCTGGAACGCCTGGCGAAGGATGTGGGGCTGGACGCAGGTGCGGTTCTGGCGCGCATGGACACCGACGAGGTGACCGACATCCTGCGCGCAAACCAGGAACTGGGCCGCACGCTGGGCATTTCGGGCACCCCGACCTTCGTGATCGGGGACCAGCTGATCCGCGGCTATGTGCCCTTTGACGCGATGACCCAGATCGTGGAAGAGGTCCGCGGCTAAGCGACGATTTTTCTGCGAAAAATCGGTTTCGGGCGGTCCCGCCGCCCGATCTGCCCCCTACTCGGCCGCTTCCTTCGCCGCCTCGATCTCGGCGGCCTTCTTCTCGACCTGTTCGACGATATGGTCGATCATCTGGTCGTTCGACATCTTGTGGCTTTGCTTGCCCGCCAGATAAACCATGCCGGACCCGGCCCCGCCACCGGTGAAGCCGATATCGGTCAGCAGCGCCTCGCCCGGCCCGTTCACCACGCAGCCGATGATCGACAGGCTCATCGAGGTGGTGACATGGGCCAGCCGTTCCTCGAGGATCGAGACGGTCTTGATCACGTCGAAGCCCTGCCGCGCGCAGGACGGGCAGGAAATGATCGTCACGCCCCGGTGCCGCAGGCCCAGGGATTTCAGGATCTCGAAGCCGACCTTCACCTCTTCGACCGGATCGGCGGACAGCGAGACGCGGATCGTGTCGCCGATCCCCATCCACAGAAGATTGCCCAGCCCGATGGCCGATTTCACCGTGCCCGACACCAGGCCCCCCGCCTCGGTGATGCCCAGGTGAATGGGCGCGTCGGTCGCATCGGCCAGTTGTTGATAGGCGGCGGCGGCCAGGAACACGTCCGAGGCCTTCACGCTGATCTTGAATTCGTGGAAATCGTTGTCCTGCAACAGCTTGATATGGTCGAGCCCGCTTTCCACCATCGCCTCGGGGCAGGGTTCGCCGTATTTTTCCAGAAGATGCTTTTCCAGGCTGCCCGCGTTCACGCCGATACGGATCGAACAGCCGTGATCCTTCGCGGCGCGCACGACCTCGGTCACCCGCCTCGCATCGCCGATATTGCCCGGATTGATCCGAAGGCAGGCCGCGCCCGCCTCGGCCGCCTCGATGGCGCGGCGGTAGTGGAAATGGATGTCCGCCACGATCGGCACGGGGCTTTCGGCCACGATTTCGCGCAAGGCCGCGGTCGAGGACTCGTCCGGGGTCGAAACGCGGACGATGTCGGCCCCGGCCTCGGCGCAGCGCTGGATCTGCGCGACGGTCGCGCGCACGTCCGAACTGTCGGTATTCGTCATCGTCTGCACCGAGATCGGCGCATCGCCCCCGACCAGAACGTCGCCCACGCGGATCTGGCGCGACGGGCGCCGCTCGATGCTGCGCCAGGGGCGGATCGGGTTGTGCGACATGGATGTCACCCTTCGGTGGGAAAAGCCTTGCGGCACAGATAGCCGCGCAGGGCCAGCCCGACAACCGGCCGCGGGGACTATTCGTCCTCGCCGCGCCAGCTGGCCACGACGCTGGCCAGTTCCGGGTCGGCGGCCGGGTCGGCCACGGCATATTGCGTGGTCAGCGCATCCGGCGTCAGTTCGAGGTTCTTCACCACCGAATTGTCCGCCGAAGCGGGTCCGTATGTTTCGCCGTTCACCGCGAAATAGACCGCGGTCGAGTTGCCGGCACGCAGAAGCGGCGGCTCATCGGACGCCGGCAGCGCGAAGCGTTCGCCTGCGTCGAGGATCTTTTCAAGGATCACGGTGCCGTCGGCGGCGCTGACGCGCACCCAGGCGGGGCGCACCGCAAAGATTTCCACGCCGGGCGCGGCATCGGCGATCGTACGCGCCACCGGAACCTCTTCCACCGGTTCGGCCGCGGCCTCGGCCACAACGACCGGCTCGGGTCCGGGGTCGGCCAGGGCGCCGACCGTGCGCGGATCGATCGCCGCGATCGGCCCGTCGCGGGCGACCAGCACGGGCGCCTCAAGCGTCCGCGGCCGCGCGATCCGGTCCAGCGCGTCGGTGCCGGGCAGCGCGGGCGCAGCCTCGCCCAGATCGGGCGCGGCCATCGCGCCACCCGAAACGGGATCGATTTCGGCCACCACGCCCGGCGCTGTATCGACCGGCGCCAGTTGCACGCGCTGGACCTGCTGCAACACCGTCCAGCCGCCGAATCCCAGCCCGCCGGCGATCACCGCGAGGACCAGCATCGAGCCGATCGCCCCCGGTTCGACCTTGGACAGGAAGCTTTCGCCGCGCGGCACGAACGAGGCGTTCGGGTCGGCCAGCGGCTCGGCATGGGTGCGGCGCGGCTTCTTCTGGCCCGACGCGGCTTCGGACAGGCCATGCGCAACCTCGAACCCCGCCTCTTCGCAGAACCGCTGATAGGCCCATTCGGGTTCCAGCCCGAGGTAACGCGCATAGGACCGCACATAGCCCGCGATGAAGCCCGGCGTTTCGAAGGCCGAGGCATCGGCATTCTCGATCGCGGCGATATAGCTGGCCTTGATCTTCAGTTCGCGCTGGACATCGAGAAGGGATTTGGCAAGCGTCGCACGCTCGCCCCGCATGATATCGCCAAGGCGAAGATCATAGTCGTCGAAGCCTTTCGGCTTATCCTCGACATCCGTCGAAGGTATCGACCTCCGCCCGATCATGCGCCTGTCCCTGGCCCCTTAGAATCCCCGGCGATTCGCATCCCACCGCTCGCCGTGTTGTGAGATAAGTACCACAGGGCAAGGTTTCTTGCACCTGCAGAAGATCTCAGCCGGTCAGATCGGCGCGATTCAGCGCACAGCGGGTCCAGAGCTTGTCCATCGCCTTCACCAGGTGGTCGATCTGGCGGGCGTCGTGAACCGGCGAGGGGGTGAAGCGCAGCCGTTCGGTGCCGCGCGGCACGGTGGGGAAGTTGATCGGCTGCACGTAGATGCCGAAATCCTCCAGCAGCATGTCCGACAGCGCCTTGCAATGCTTGGGGTCGCCCACATGCACCGGCACGATATGGCTGCCATGGTCGATGATCGGCAGGCCCATGGCCTTCAGCCGGGTCTTGAGGATGCGGGCATGCAATTGCTGGGCATCGCGCAGGTGCTGCGCGGTCTTCAGCACGCGCACGCTGGCCGCCGCGCCCGCCGCCACCGCCGGCGGCAGCGAGGTGGTGAAGATGAAGCCCGGCGCATAGCTGCGCACCGCGTCGCACATCTTCGCGCTGGCCGCGATATAGCCGCCCATCACCCCATAGGCCTTGGCGAGCGTGCCGTTTATGATGTCGATCCGGCCCATCAGGCCGTCGCGTTCGGCAACGCCGGCACCGCGCGGCCCGTACATGCCCACCGCATGCACCTCGTCGATATAGGTCAGCGCGCCGAATTCGTCGGCCAGGTCGCAGATCGCCGCGATCGGGCCGAAATCGCCATCCATCGAATAGATCGATTCGAAGGCGATCAGCTTGGGCGCGGCCGGGTCGTCGGCCTCCAGAAGCGCGCGCAGATGCGCCAGGTCATTGTGCCGGAAGATCCGCTTGGCCCCGCCGTTGCGGCGGATCCCCTCGATCATCGAGGCGTGGTTCAACTCGTCGGAATAGATGATCAGGCCGGGAAACAGCTTGGGCAGGGTCGACAGCGTCGCGTCGTTGGCGATGTAGGCCGAGGTGAAGATCAGCGCGGCCTCTTTCTGGTGCAGGTCGGCAAGCTCCGCCTCCAGCCGCTTGTGATAGACCGTCGTGCCCGAGATGTTGCGCGTCCCGCCAGACCCGGCGCCGGTCGCGTCCAGCGCCTCGTGCATCGCGGCCAGAACCTCCGTGTTCTGCCCCATGCCCAGGTAATCGTTGCCGCACCACACGGTGATGTCGCGCTCGCTGCCGTCGGGCCGGCGCCACACCGCGTTGGGAAAGTCGCCCTTGCGCCGCTCGATGTCGATGAAGGTCCGGTAGCGGCCTTCATCGTGCAGCCGCTGGATGGCTTCGTCGAGTGCGCGGTCGTA
>Ga0180436_10002723_pt1 | contig 16537 bp, 13 predicted proteins | sample SS_ome_2_FD_132434 | JGI IMG/M metagenome (GOLD analysis project Ga0180436, IMG submission 132434) | Hypersaline lake sediment archaeal communities from the Salton Sea, California, USA - SS_3_S_2 metaG | ecosystem: Environmental > Aquatic > Non-marine Saline and Alkaline > Hypersaline >...
AACAGCCGCTGGTACTCGGGCTCCGGTATCTACAGGTTCGTCTGGCTGATGGTCGGCGCGCCCGTGCACGTCGCACACTGGGGCGTGAGCGTGACCACGCCCGAGGTCGCCGCTTCTGCCGCACTGGTGCGCTTGCAGACCCGAATCGAGAACGAGGGTGATGCGGCGCGGCCCGTGACCTTGGTCCAGCATATCCTCACCCCCGAGTGTACCGTGGCCGCCAAGGGCACAACCACCCAGGTCGTACCGGCGGGCGGCGACCTTGTCTTCCGCCAACGGCTGGAAGTCGCCGATCCCCTGCTCTGGTCGCCGGCTACACCTTCGCTGTACCGACTGGAGACCGAAGTATTGGTGGCGGGTAGCGCGGTCGACACTGCCTCAACGTCCTTCGGTATCCGCAGCATCTCGTTCAGCGCCAACGTGGGCTTCCTGCTCAACGGCGAGCCGACCTTGTTGCGGGGAGGATGTGTGCATCACGACAACGGGCCGCTAGGGGCAGCAAGCCACGCGAGGGCCGAGGCGCGGAAGGTCGAGCTGCACAAGGCCAACGGGTACAACGCCATCCGCTGCGCCCACAACCCACCCTCTCCCGCCTTCCTGGAAGCCTGCGACCGGCTGGGGATGCTGGTGATCGATGAAGCCTTTGACTGCTGGCGCGAGGGCAAGAACCCTCACGACTACCACGTCGCCTTTGACGACTGGTGGCAGCGCGACCTCGACAGCATGGTGCTGCGTGACCGCAACCACCCCAGCATCATCATGTGGTCCGTTGGCAACGAGGTAAAGGAGCGCGACGGTCGGGGCGGCGGAGGCGCGATTGCCGAGATGCTGGCGCACAGGGTGCGAGAGCTGGATCCCACGCGGCCCGTGACCGCCGCGATCTGCCTGGTCTCCGACGATGCGGGGGGTTGGGAAGCCACCGACGGTGTCTTCGTAGCCCTGGATGTGGGCGGCTACAACTACCGCGAGGTCCACTACCAGGGCGACCATGCCCGACACCCGGACCGCGTGATGGTCGGTCTGGAGTCGACGGCGATGGAGGCCCTTGAGCACTGGGAGGCGGTGGAGACCCTGCCTTACGTGATCGGAGATTTCGTGTGGACCTCACTGGACTACCTGGGTGAGGCAGGGATCGGGCGAGTGGAGATCGGTGACGAGGCCAAGGGCTTGGGCGTGTACCCCTGGCACCAGGCCAACTGCGGCGATCTGGACCTGTGTGGGTTCAAGCGGCCGCAGTCATTCTATCGCGACATCCTATGGGGGCGCGGACAGCCGCTCTACATGGCGGTCCACGAGCCGGTGCCCGAGGGAGAGGTCCGCGCCGTGAGCTACTGGGGATGGCCTCTGGTCAGACCGAGCTGGACCTGGCCGGAACACGAGGGGGAAACCCTCATCGTGGACGTCTACAGCGCCAGTGAACGGGTCGAGCTCCTCCTCAATGGGCGCTCGTTGGGTACCCTCCCCTCAGGGCGGACGGAACGCCACACGGCTACGTTCGAGGTGCCGTACGAGCCTGGGACGCTGCGCGCGGTCGGCTACAACGGCGAAGAACAGGCCGCCGAATGGGTGCTGGAGACGATTGGCCCCGCGGCGCGTCTGCGGCTGACACCGGATCGCGTCGAGCTCGATGGCCCCGACGACCTGAGCTTCGTCACAGTCGAGGCGGTCAATTCACAGGGCCGACTTGATCCCAACGCCGACTGCGAAGTGCGCTTTGTGGTCGAGGGAGAGGGCGAGATCGCAGCGGTGGGCAGCGGCAACCCAGTCACCGAGGAGTCCTATCGCGGGAACACCCGTCGCGCGTTCCACGGTCGCTGTCTGGTCGTGGTGAAGTCGTCCGGCACGCTGGGCACGACCACGCTGCGCGCGATGGCAGATGGGTTGGAGGCAGCGGAGGTCACGCTGAAGACGGTGGCTCGTCGCTTGGTCAGCACCAGCTGCAGGCTATAGGCTTCGGGCTCAGACTGCGATCATCGCATCAGTGTGGTGGCTGTGGTCTGGCACGATGATATATGCGAATACTATCCCAAATACCACATTCACAGCAGCGTAGATCCAGTACGCACTCTCTGGTTTTCCCTCGATTCCGTGTAGGAACGGTAGCAGTGGTGCAGCCGTGTTGTTCATTGCATGAAAGAACATCACAATAACGAGCTTCTTGCCGCTCGAATTGTACAACCAGGCATACACGACTGACACACTCGTAGTCATTGCCACGAAAGCTAGGAACGAGTATGCGCTGTGCAAATCACCCGCCATGAACCACAAGGGCAAGTGCCATGTGCCCCAGATCACACCAATGACTATACTTGCCGGTAGAACCCCGAGCCTCTCCTGTAGTGGTTCTTGCGCATAGCCCCGCCATCCGAATTCCTCTTGTCCTCCGCCAAGCAGCAACATGAGAACGAAGTATGGAATCGCCAGGACTGTCGGTGGTACAGAGCTCCCTGTCGGGAACAGCGTTTCCGCAACACTTAGGCCGACAGCGCGTGCCAGATAGTGAGATATCGCATGGATCAGCACCGGCAACGCCAACGCAATCACCGGGTACACCGGCTTGACTCGGAAATCAAGCGCTTGTCCTAGGAAAGCTCTCGTACCCTTCCAGCCCGAATCCCGGGCCACAAGCGTGATCGATGCCAACATGGGGGCGAAGGCCCCAATGACAACAGCCACTATCGAGTACTCGGTCACGCTGAAGGGCAGATCTACTCCTACTCCATCCAACACAGAAGGTATCCAGATCACCCAAGAATAGGCGAATGTCAGTAAGAAGTACTTCCATGGAGCTCTGTTTGTGTGGTGATTCTCCATCGATCTTTGTTAGTGCTCTCTCTTGTATGGGCCAGTGCGCAGGAGAACTCAAGTGCCTCCGCGCAGACTCCTGTCTCAGTGTGGCACACAGAAGTCTGAGGAGCGTGTGGGGCATATCGACCGACCAGCTGGTGCCAAGGTGGTACGTCAACTTGTCCTTCGTCCTCAGATAGTGCCCGGTCTTCCCGTGCTCTCAAGTTAGAGCGCGGTTAGACATCCCACGCCAAGCGGAAACGGATCGTCAGATTCCGGTCCGCGCTGGTCAGGCCGGCGGACTCCAATCCGGAGGCAGCGCCGAGGCGAGAGCTAGGCCGGGTAGATGACGGATCGGTCGTAACCGATGATCAACGGCTGTGGGCCACCCTCCGGCAGCAACTTTGCGAATGCCACCGGATCATAGGTGCGCCTGACGAAACACGCGTAGTGCGCGGGCACGACCGCCTTCAGGCCGAGATCCGCCGCCAACTTGACCACCCCATCGAAGAAGGGGAACTCGCCCTCGGTCGGGTGCATCGTGATGAGGCCGATCTCCGGCTTGAGCGCCGCCACCGGTGCCATCAGCTCAGGATGGTCGGCGAAGGTGTTGATGAGGTCCCCGGTGACGTAGACGCGCGCGCCGCCAATCTCGATCACGTACCCCAGGTGCTGGACACGTGGTGCACCGATACCCTCGGTGGGCACACCCTCGGGCGGCTTTGACCAGACTGCGTGGAGCGAGACCCCGCCCACCTCGATGGCGTCGCCCGCAGCGATCATAGTGAGACAGGTCCCCTCGAAGCCGGCGTCGGCCATCCGCGCCACGCTCTCCACCGGCCCGACGAAGCGGGCTGCGGGATGGGCTGCGCGAATCCGCTGGAGGGACTCGACACACGTGTGGTCGCCGTGATCGTGGGTCAGAAGCACCAGATCAGTCTCCATCGTGGCCTCATCCAGCGGCGCCGTCCGGTAGATGAACTTCTCTGCCGGGCGGTCGTTGGGGAAGTAGGGATCGGTCAGCACGGTGAAGCCTGAGGCGTCCTTCAGAGCGAACGAGTTCTGACCAAACCAGTGGATGCCGATGCTGCCGTCGGGGACGGCAACGTGGTTGAAGGGGTGCATGGGTCCTCCGCGTCTCTATTCTGATCCAGTGTCTGGGGTCTTGAGTCAGGTACAAGTGTCCCGGCTGGGTGCCCTCAGGCCGTGCCCGCGCCACTGACCGCGTCGGCCAGCGACGTCGCCAGCGCGCGGATGTCGATCTCGCGCAGGTTGGCCTCGCACACGGGGCCGACCCACTCAGCAGGCAAGCCACTCTCTCCGTGCAGTGCCCCCACCCAGGAGCCCACGGTCGTGCTGGTGGAGTCGGCGTCGCGGCCCAGCATGACCGTGACGGGGATCGCGTCCGGCTCACCGAGAGCGTAGACGAAGCCTGCCATCGCCAGCGGAATCTGCTCGGCGAAATAGCAGGTGATGTACATGCTGTCGCTGTCCGCCAGGGGATCGATGACCGGAGGAAGGGGCGCGTCGATCGCGCGCGGGGGCTCGGGACCACCATCGAAGGCCATCGGCGGCATGAGGACCTTGTCGTAGAGGCGCGTGGCCAGGTCCTGGACGCTGCGGGCTGCCTCAGCGATCTCGATGGCGCGTGTCAGCAGCGCCTTCGCCAGCGGACCGCAGAACGAGAGGACGGTCTCCACGAGCGTGTCGGCAGTCGCGCCCTCGCGCAGCCCCTCGGCCAGCCCAGCCTGCACAGCGCCAAGCAGATTGCGCTCCAAGGGCGCCTTCCAGATACGGCACAGGCGCCGCGCCTCCGCATCGGCGGCGGCGGGATCCCCCGCGTGGAGGATGCCCAGCGGCGTCCACCAGCCGATGCCGCCGCCCTGGAGGTAGGTGTCGCCGGCTTCCTCGGCGCTGACCTCGCCGCGCTCGACACGCCGCAACGCCTCGACGGCCGGCCCCCACCACCAGTCGAAGTTGGCGTTGGCCAGCAACCAATTGCCCAACACCCGCGGGGTTCGCGGCGCAGGCGTCTCCAGGAAGAACCTGGTGAAGTCCGCACGGATGAACGTGTCATCGGTGATGGTGCCTGGCGCCTCGTGCAGCGCGTAGCCAGCGTGCAGCTCCTCGATAATCCGCCACGGCTTGTGGTAGGGCAGCAGCCCCGTGATATCCCCCACGGTGCGGCGTATGCGGGCCGCGTGGTTGCCCTCCACCGGTCCGCCCATGGCGTCGCCGATCGCGGCGCCGATGTAGGCACCCAGCACACGGTCGCGGTTGGTCATACCCGTCCCCTCACAATCTCACGCCCATCCCTCGAAGCCTGGCCTGGAGCAGACTCACATCCAGCTCCCTCGGTGTGACCTCACCGGCGCTACAGAGCGCGGCGGCCGTGCCGGCGGCCTGGCCTACCTCCATCATATTCCCCATACTCTTGCCGGCGGCGTGGCCCAAGAACGTAGCCGACCCGCAGCGTCCGGCGACCAGCAGGTTCTCGATCTGCTTGGGCAGTAGGCTCCGGTAGGGATAGCCGAAGCCTGACGCCATCTCGCCGATGAAGAGCTGATTGGCATCGATGGCGCCGTACTTGCGGGCGACGACATCCGGGAAGTCAGGCGCCGTGCGCGCGTCCTCCACGGTCAGCACGTACTCGCCCACCAGCCGGCGTGTGTCGCGAACACCCGCGGTCTCCCCCACGCGCATCAGGTGGCAGTCCTCCAGACCAGGGATGCGCCTCTCACGCGCCAAGCGCACGAAGTCCACGGCCACCTGCAAGCCGGCGCGCTCCGCTACCGTCATGTCCTGCGGCTGCGTACCCTTCAGATCACCGATGTCACGCATCGCCCCGTTGTTCACGCCCAGTACGCCGGGGATCGTGGTCCGGTTGAAGCTGTACCAGGCGGCGACGGCATAGCCGTCGGCGGCAGCCTGATCGAGCAGTGCATTGTAGGCCGCGCGCTCCTCATCAAGATACGAGAGCAACCGATCCGGGTCGGTGTTGGCCAGCGCGAAGACCAGGCTGACGGGCATGGAGCGCCCGTCCTCCTCGCGTCCGACAACCATCTCGGCGCCGGCATGATAGGCGACATCACCATCGCCCGTAGCATCGACCGTCACATCGGCCGTAAAGACCTGTGTTCCGGATTTGGTCGTCACGACCACACCGCGCAGCGCGCTCTCCTGCATCACCACACCGGTGACAGGGCTGTAGAGCCGGTAGTGACAGCCGGCTTCCTCGAGCGCCTCGAACGCGGCCATCCGGATGGCCTCAGGCTGGATGTTGAGGCCATCACCATCGATCATGTTGGCGCGTCCAGGCACAGAGCCGTCGTCACCGTAACCCTGCACCTTGGCCACGAAGAGATCGTGGGCGCCGCCGCGCGGGCCACCATCCAGCAGCAGCCTGTTCATCGGCATCCAGGGACTGGTGGTCCCCACCCCGCCAAAGAAGCTCCGGGCCTCCAGCAACAGCGTGCGCACGCCGGCTATGGATGCGGCCACCGCGGCGCCGAGCCCCGCAGGTCCGCCGCCCGCCACGACCACGTCGTAGTGTGCGTCTGCCCGTGGGACAAGTCGCTCCATCTCGGATCTCGTCAGCATGTATCTCCCCCATTCAGCGCGGCGGTCCACGGCGTCGGCATCCGCCCCCATTCCGCAGTGACCTCGCGATAGTGTGTCAGCCCGTCTCGCTCCAGGTATGCGTGACCCGGCAGGAACTCATCTCCGAGACGATCAAGCCAGCCCTGCAACTGAAGCTCCAGCTCGGCGCGCAGCTCGGCGACCGACGGCTGGTCGATCAGATTGTCCAGCTGGTAGGGATCCTCGACGTTGTCGAAGAGCATCCAGGGGCCGCGGATGCTGCGCACGTAGGTGTGACGCAGCGTGCGCACGCCACGGTAGGCGGGCAGGCCCTGGGCGCGCAAGATGGCGAAGCTTACCGGTGCCGACAGGAACGCCGAATCGTCGTCCTCCATCGACTGTCTGCCCAAGAGATGCCCTGAGAAGTCGCGTCCCTGAACCGTATCCGGCGTCGCCAGCCCACACAGCGAGAGCAACGTCGGCATGATGTCCGGCGCGTCTACTAGCACGTCGGATCGACGGCCCTCCTTGCCGAACGCCTGCGGGTATCGCAGCAGGAACGGCACGCGGATCGACTCCTCGAACGGCACGACCTTGGTCCACATCCCCTGGCTATAGTGGCAGTCGCCGTGATCCGATGTGAAGACGAAGATCGTGTCCTCGGCGATGCCAGCGGTATCCAGCGTATCGAGAAGATCTCCCACACAATCGTCGATGGCGGCGATGTGGGCGTAGTAGCCGCGCAGGTCCTGAATGGCCTTGTCGCGCTTCTCCTCGGTCACATTCGGGCGGAGTTGGATCTCGCGATCCGAGAACAAGGCCTTGTACTCGTCGGGTACCAGACCGTAGGGATCGTGGGGCGTGCCCCACGAGAGCATCAGGAAAAACGGCCTGTCGGTGCCGGCGTGGTCGGCGATGTAGCCGCACGCATCCTGGGTTTGGGCGATGACGTCGTAGCCATCCCAGTGCTGGAGCTCGGGGGAGTCACCTTCGAAGTAGTGCGAATCGAGGTAGTTGTGATTGCACTCGAAGGCCTTCCAGTAGTCGAATCCCTGGTGGCTCTCAGGAGGAATCCACGCGCGCCGTCCACTGTAGGCACCGTCAGGGCTGCCGTTGAGGTGCCACTTGCCGATGTAGCCGGTGTCATAGCCGGCAGCACGGAAGACCTTGCCGATGGAGACGGCGTCATCGTCCAGATGGACGTCGTTGATATAGACACCGTGCGTGAGGGGATACTGACCGGTCAGCAGGCTGGCGCGGTAAGGGCAGCAGACGGGATGGCCCGAGAGCGCGTTAACGCAGTTCAGGCTCTCCCCGGCAAGGCGGTCAATTGTTGGCGTATGCGCGTTGGGGTCGCCCGCGTAGCCGGTGGCCTGTGCGCGCATCTGGTCGGCGAAGACAAAGACGACGTTGGGACGCGTCACTGTACCACTCCAAGTCTCTCCTGAGCCTGTGTGCTCTGCGGTCATCGCCGTGCGATGTCGCCGGCTCATTCCACCATCGGCAGGGCCACAGGCTCGTGGGTCTTGCCGGACCGGTACGCGGCCAACAGGACCTCCAGGTTGCGGCGCCCCTCCTCGCCGGGCACATCGGGCGTGCGACCTTCGAAGACCGCTTCCGCGAAGCGATCGAAGTAGACGCCGAAGCTGTTGCGGGTCAGCTCGGGGTCGAAGGTCAGCTCGGTCCACTCACCCGCGGGCACATCGTCGGCGCCGCCCTCCGAGTAGACGACCAGATCGCCATCCCGGAAGACGATCTGACCCTCGGTGCCAAAGATGCGGTTCCCGGTCGCCTGCGTGCCACGGATACCACTCCGCCGTCCGCCCGACGCGCAGGAACCAGCGAAGAAGGTGCCGACCGCTCCGTTGTCGAAGCGTAGCGAGACGGTGATGAAGTCCTCGACCTCCACGGGGGTCTTAAAGGTATCGTACTCAGCGAAGACGCGTGTCACCTCCAAGCCGGTCACATAGCGGATGCGGTACACGTCGTAGATGTAGTTCATCAGGAACACGCCGCCGCCCGACTCGGACTTGTGCCGGCGCCACGTCGTCTGCACGCGACCGGTGTAGCCCCCAGTCCAGTAGCTCGCGGGCTTGTTGGACGCGCCAAAGACCTGGGTCGCCATCACATCGCCGATGGCGCCGCTGGCTATCAGCTCGCGGGTCTTTTCGGTCGCGGGCTGATAGCGTGTGCCACCCTCCTTGGACGAGCAGAGCACGCCCGCACTCCGGCACGCCGAGATGAGCGCGTCCGCGTCTGCCAGCGTCGTGGCCATGGGCTTCTCGACGATCACGTGCTTGCCTGCCTCGGCCGCCTTGATCCCCAGCGGCACGTGCAGGTCGTGCGGCGTCGAGACGATGACCGCGTCCAGATCGGGATTGCCCAGCAGATCATCCAGGGACGTCGAACACGGTATACCGAACTCCTCCTCGAAGGACGCCGCAATTTGAGGCACTGGATCCATCCCCGCCACGGCCACCGACTTCTCGGTATGCTGCAGCAATCTCCCGGTGGACTTGTAGGCGATCTCGCCCAACCCAATCAGACCGAATCGCAGCTTCTCGGACACTGTCTAGCTCCCCATGTAGGTGTGGTACTTGGCGATGTGATGAGCGAGGACCGCAGCAGGGTCCTCGGGGTTGATGATCTCGACAGAGAAGAAGCCGGCGAAGCCATCACGGGCCAGCAAATCGAACATCCGCTGGTTCTCGGCATCGGAGACGTGGGCGTGGTCGTCCTGGGCCGTGAAGTGGACGTGGCGCACGTGTCCCCTGATGTGACCGTAGGCCTCGTCGACGCTTTGGCCACGCATCAGGTGGTGTCCCGTGTGCCACAGCACCGCCAGGTTCTCCGCGCCGGCCTTGTCCAGAATCCGGCGCGCCCACTGGCCCTTCATGTTGGTGTGGGTCTCGACGAGGACGGTGACGCCGTGCTCGCCGGCCCACCCATCGACAGCGGCATACGATTCCGCCGCGAGGCCGATCACCTTGTCACGCTGGGCCGGGTCCTCCGGCAGACCATCGCTGAATGTGCGGATCACCGGCGCACCCACCTGGGCTGCCAGCACGATGGCCCTGCGCAGCGTCTCTCGGTGCGGAAAGTGGTCGCCAGCATCCAGCGAGTTGAACTTCACGCTGGTGGCGATGCAGCTCGCGGCAATCCCGCCGTTCGCCAAGGTCCGGCGCGCTGCTGCCAGCTGCGCTGACGTGGCATCCAGCTCCAGACAGTGGCCATGGCCCCACTCCGTGCGGAACTCGATGCCCTCGTAGCCGTAGTGCTGCGCCGTCTCGACCAGCTCGTCAAGTGTCTGGTTAGGACAGACAGAGCTCATGAAACCAGGTCGCATCTCGATACCTCCCAGGCAGCCTATCGGTCGCCGGTATGCGGAGCGGCGCTACCGGGCTCCGCAGGCCTGGAGACTGGCCTGCATGTGACCGCGCGTCTCGGCCGCGATGGTGACGCACTGCTCCAACGTGTAGCCCTTTGCCTTAGTGCCGATCACCTCGAGGTCCACGGGGCCGTCATACCCGTGCTCGTGGAGGACGCGGATGTAGCCCACGAGATCGATGTCACCCCGCCCGTTGGCCTGGTTGTAGGGCTCGCCGGGGCTGGGTCCCGCGCCCACGCAATCGCGGATGTGCACGTGCCTGACGCGCGAGATCACTGCGGCAATCGCCTCGACGGGGTTCTCACCCGCGCGCCAGATGTGTGAGGGGTCCATGTCGATGCCGAAGGCCGGCGAGCTGATCGCCTCCATCGCACGCAGCGTGGTGGGCGTGTTGTAGACCGCGGCACGCACGTGCGCCTTGACGCAGAGCGTCACGCCGTAGCGCTCCGCCATCTGGGCGAGACTGCCTAACGAGTCAACCCTCTCCTGGAAGCTCTCCTCGTCATCGGAGACACCGCCGGGACCGCAGTTGATCACGGGTATCCCGATCTCATTGGCCGCCCGAAAGGCGGTCTCCATCGTCGCGGGATCCTGCGAAGGCTGCTCCATTGCCAGCAACTCCAGACCATAGGCCTCCGACAGCCTCCTGATCTCAGGCGCCAGCTCCTGCCAGCGCTCGAGCACGAGGTGCTCGCTCATCCCGTTGATGGCCGAGAGCTCGATTCCGTCATAGCCGGCCATCGCCGTGTACTTGAAGGCGGTCTCCAAATCGAAGGCGCCGAACAGAACAGAGTTTGCTCCGAGCTTCATCTCCTACTCCTCTCCTACAGTGGGAAGTGCACGCGCCGGCCTTCACGCGCCGACTGGTATGCCCCCAGCACCATCTCCACCGACACGCGACCGTCCTCAGCGGTGATCTCGGGCGCCGTGTCGTTCTTCAGGCAGTCAACGAACGATCTGGGCACACCCGCGATGCGTTCGCCATGTGCGGCCGGCAAGGGGATGCCCAGGTCCTGCCATTGGGGATCCTCCCGCGTGTAGAGCTTGAGTGCGACCGCGCCATCCGGAGCGTTGGCCGTCGAGACCGCGTCATCGTGGTTCTGGATCAGCACGCCCTGGTCACCGTAGATCTCCGTCGTGTTCTCCCCCGCCAGCGTGACTGACGAGTTGAGCAGTACCACCATCGCGCCACTCGCATACTTGTAGATAGCCACGCCGCAGTCATCGGGCGCCACGTCTGTGATGGTGTTCTCGATCTCGGCCATCACACTGATGGGTCGCCCCATCACCCAGTGGATGAAGTCGGTGGCGTGGGAGGCATCGTCCATGAACATCCCCTTATTCTTCTCGGGATCGATGTGCCAGGACGTTTTCCCATTGACGAAGCTGTCGCTGAAGAGCACGGGTATGCAGTGTCTGCGCCGCATCAGGCTGATGCGACCTAGTGCTCCGCTCTCGAGGATCGCCTTGATCCGCTGGTTGGATGGATCATGGCGCATCTGGTAGGCCATCATGAATCGCACACCGGCGGCCCCGGCCGCGGCGGTCATCCGGTCGCAATCGGCCAGCGTCAGCGCCATCGGCTTCTGACAGAGGATATCCTTGCCGGCCTGGGCGGCCGCGATTGCCATCTCGGGATGACGGTTGGTCTCGCACGTCACGATCACGCCCTGGACCTCGGGATCATTGAGCACATCCTCGATGTGCGGTGTGTAGCGCATGCCGTAGGCCTCGGCGGCCGTGGTCCCGCGCTCCTCGTCGTCGTCCCAGCACGAAACGAGGTTGACGTCATCATACGTGAGGATCCGCCGGCAATATGCCTGCGAGTGCCCGTGGGCAAAGCTGATCACACCGATACCGATTGGGGAAGTCATAGATCACTCCAAGTAGACAACAGACTTGGTCTCCAGCGAATCGATGGCAGCCTGCAGGACCTTCTGTGCGGCAAGGCCATCGGCGCCGGATGCATCGATTTCATCGGGCGACGCACCATCGGTCACCTGCTGTAGGAAGGTGTGGATACGGTTGCGGAAGGTATCCTCGAAGTCACGGTGCCCGCCAAAGACGGGGTTGGTGAATTGGAGCTTCTGGAAATCACCCGCCGGGAAGAGCGTCACCTGGCGCCACATATCCTCCAGCACGAAGCGCCCTTTGGTGCCGGCGACCTCGCATCGCTCCATAGGGTGCCCGCGCTCAATGTCATAGGAGCCGCTCAGCGTACCGACGGCGCCGTTGTTGAACTGCATGTTGAACGCAGCTGTTGACCATATCTTGCGGCCCGGCGCCTTGGTGGCAAAACACTGGACGGCGGAGACATCGCCACAGAAGTGACGCATGACGTCGACGGTGTGGGGATGCAGTGACTTGATCATGTAATGGGGCGAGGACTCATTGGGGTTCATGATCCACATCGCCATGTTCACAAAGAGCAGGTGCCCGAGCCGGCCCTCGTCCTGCCAGCGCTTGGCGATCATGGCTGCCTCGGTGAACCTGTGGTTGAGATCAATGCCGTAGCAGCGTCCGGTCTCCTTGCCCTTGGCAACCATCTCCTCGGCCCTGGCGATCACATTGCAGATCGGCTTCTCTCCCAGAACGTGACAGCCGGCCTCGAACGCCTGCAGCGTAGGCTCGTAGTGGTCGCTGCCGTTCTCGACGCCTCCGGTAGCCACGCTGCACACATCCGGCGCAAGCGCGTCGAGCATCTCCTGCGCGTCATAGAAGGCGGGCACGCCGTATGCCTCCGAGGCAGCATCCGCCCGCTGCTTGATGATGTCACACACACCGACCAGGTCGGCCAGCTCGTCCGCCTCGTGCAGCTTGGCGTGGCGATTGCCGATGGGTCCCATACCGATCACAGCGACTCGTAGTGTCATCTCAGTTCTCTCTCCTTACTGGTGGAAGTCACGACGTTAGGACGGTCAGACGTCTGCACGTTCGAACGCTACAGGGCTCCCGTGTCGCGCAGTCGGCTCGGGAATCTCATAGCCGTAGCGCAGCATAGCGGGCCCCAGGAAGTCATAGTAGTTGAGACCGTCGTCGCGACGCCATCGGGCTACCGCCTCACGGCGCACCGGAATGCGCGCCAGCTCGAAACCCAGGTAGTCCTCGAGCCGGTCCACGATCTCATCCCGGCGTAGCACGAAGTCCTCGAAGCGCACCTCAAGCCAGTTCTCGGGCTTGGGTGTGGCCGCCACCAGGTCATACTGGTACTTCCAGGAGATCGCTCGGCGGCGACGGGGGTCTTTGGTCACCGGATAGGCAACGCCGAAATCGCGAAGGTCGTCGGTCTTGTGAGCCCCGAGGATGCTGTCGCGCGGGTTGCGCGTCCACAGGATGTACTTGGCCTCGGGGAATCGGCGCACGATCCACGGCAGAGCCAACACGGTCTCGGGCAGCTTCCAGCCTTTGTGCGCGCTTCTGCTCGACAGCACGCTTGCCAGATAGCGATTCAGCGGAGTGGTGAAGGCATCGGGCACATCAGTTGCCATCGCCTCGTCCCAGTTCCAGCTGAGCCCACCCTCCCAGGTCACGTACCGAGCGAAGACCCGACAGGCATCGTACATGTCGTGCGCGGGTATCAGGTCCCCGGATCGGTTGAGCGGTTCGCCCATATGGACACCGCTCGCGTAGAGCGTGTGTGAGATCGCTCGCGTGCCCGAGTGTCCGCGACCGACCACGATGATCAGTGACATAGGCTACGCCAGGAGTCGGGGATCGCCGTGAACCCTCGGCAGCGCGTGCGGCTGCACCATCTCGCCGCCGGACTCGTATGACTGTATGGCTGCCCAGGTGTACTCCAGCCCGGCTAGCGCATCCCTACCAGAAGCTCGCAGCTTGTCCTTTGCCACACCGTTGGTCACGTCCTCCAAGAATGCGTGAATGCGATTGGGGAACGTCCCACTGAAGTCGCTAATGCCCGAGTTGAAGACCTCGGGCTCCGGCGCGGCTCCCAGCACCAGGTTCTCCGGCATCGCGGCGCCCTCGGCACCCGGCGACGGGAAGTAGGTGAGTTTCTCGATGCAGTTCTCAATACAGAAAGTGCCCCGTGTACCGGCGACCTCTACGCTCCACCATCCGCCCAGGCCGAAGGTGGCGTCACCGCGCTGGCTCAGAAGGTATCCCACCGCACCGCTCTGAAAGCGCATATGGATGCTGTTGATGGAGAGCATCAGGTCACCCGCTGACTTTCGGAAGCCGGGCCGATCCATAAAGGCCTGCACATGCGTGACATCTCCGCAGAAGTAGCGCATGACGCTGAAGGGGTGGTGCAGAAAGGCCTTGACGTGGAAGTAGGGGAACCCCTCCGACCGCGGCGCGCTGGTGTACTTGTAGGTGTACTCGCCGCCCTGGAAACCCATCTTGTGCAGGCAGTAAACCTGCTCGCCGATCTTGCCCGTGTCGATCAGCTCGCGTGCCCGGTCCGCGGTTGGCGTGAAATAGTGGTTGAGATTGACACCCAGGTAGAGGTCTTCCTGGAAAGCCTTCTCCACCATCTGACGCGCCTCGGCGATGTCATTGGAGATCGGCTTCTCGCACAGCACGTGTTTGCCCGCCTCGAGCGCCTCCATCGCCGGATCGAAATGCCAGCTGCCGTTCTCATAGCCGCCCGTCGTAACGTCGACGACGTCCAAATCCTCGTTGCGGAGCATGTCGTGCAAACTGTAGTATGCCGGCACGCCATACGTCTTCGCTGCCTCGTCCGCCCGTTCTTCGACAACGTCGCAGACTGCTACGAAGTCCGACAGATCATCCGCCGCGTGCGCCCGCGCGTGTATGTTGCCGATGCCGCGCATGCCTACTATGCCTACTCGCAAAGCCATGATTGTGCCTCCGTGATGGTTGTGGGGAGGGGATACGGCACCAAGAGATAGGGTCAGAACACCGACCCCGTTCCCTCTGTCCCTTTCCCATCTCCCTCAGTGGCGTATCCCTTGGTGTCCTATTCCTCAGCGCCTTCCACGTCCGCAGCCGCTTCCTCAACAGCGGGCTCTGCTGCAGGCGCGTCTTCCTCATCTGACGAATCCTTGTTACCGGCCTGGAGCTTGGCCGCCTGTCCCGGGTCCCCAATGTGCATCGTATCGTAGGCCTGCTGCGAGGTCTTGAAGGCTCCCAAGCCCTCGTGCCCGTGCCAGTCGCCCTGATGGTGGATCGGGTTGGGAAGACCGGTTTCCTCCTCGCGCTGTGCAATCCAGCGCTCCATCCGACCGCGGAGCAAGTCGACGACGCCGGGCTCCTGTTCCGCAAGGTTGTGGTTCTCGTCCGGGTCCTCCACCAAGTTGTACAGCTCCACAGGAGGCTTGAAGTGGAAGTCGGGCTCCAGCGCCACCATCAGCTTCCACTCGGGCGTGCGCCAGCCGTGCTTGCGCATCCACGTGCACTCCGTGATGTAGAACTCGCTGCGGTGCGAGACAACCTCGTCCCGCGCCATCGGTACCAGACTCTCGCCGTCGAAGTCGATCTCGGGGTCAATCCCGAGTAGCTCCATCAGCGTGGGGACAAGGTCGTATTGCTGGCAGAAGCCGCTGACACGCTTGCCGGCAGGAACCTTACCCGGATAGCGGATGATCATCGGCACGTGCAGCGTCACATCGTAGATGCCGTGATGGTCGAAGTAACAGTCGTGGTCGTAGAGCGTCTCACCGTGATCCGACGTGACCACGACGATGGTCTCATCCGCGATGCCCTTTGCCTCCAGCGCTTTGAAGATATTCTGGATCGCCGCGTCCATGTAGGCGATGGCGCCGTCGTACTGCGCGATCACGTAGTCCTTGTCGCTGATGCCCACCGGCATCCAGTTCGCGAAGTAGTCGCAGAAGGGCTTGAAGGCCATCACCGGATCCATCGAGGCGTTCTTGGGATCGAGCTCATCGCCGTGGTAGAAAATCCGCTCGAACGGGCCAGGTGGGAGGTAGGGTGAGTGGGGATCCATATGGCGCAGGAAGAGCAGGAAGGGCTTCTTCCCATCGGCAAGCCGCTCCAGCTCCGGGATCGCGACCTCGTTGAGGCACTCAGCCTTGTGCGATCGCCCGTCCTCGCCGGGCCCCCACCCGCTGAACTGCAAGTAGGTGTCAAAGCCGCGGGAGGCCGGGTTTCCCTTGAAGCCGACACACGTGCTGGTGTAGCCCTGATCACGCAGGATCTCCGCCAGCGTCCGTGCTTCGTCGCGCATCTGGCCCTTGTGCCGCAGCGCCACGACCTGCGTGGTGAAGACATCCATCCCGGTCAGCATGTTGGCGTATCCGCTGGTGGTGGGAATGTGCGGACTGTAGTAGCGCTCAAAGAGCGTACCGTCCTGCGCAAACCGGTCGATGTGCGGCGTCGTCAGCCGATCATAGCCATAGCAGCTCATATGGTCGGCCAAGAGCGAATCGACACCTACGATCAGTATGTTGGGCAGCTTCTTCTTCCTGGATGCCACAGTCTCCTCCTAGTCTGATGGTGGTTCGGCAGTGCGATCCGCCGGCACTGCCCCGAAACAATGATAGGTCTGCATAGCCCGAATCACGGCACCTACGTTCTCAGCAGGCGTCCCAGGATAGGCGCCGAAGACAAGCATGAGTCCGCCGCTTGGCGAACCTAGCGTACGCACGCACGACGCGACATGCCGGTCGATCTCCTCAGGCGTCCCAAAGACCGTGATGCTCTGCCGATCAATGTCCAGATCCACGGCAACCTTGCCCCAGGCCAGGTGTCTCAGGTTGCCGAGCCCATTGACCAGGTCCTGGGGATTCAGCACGGTTATCCCAGCGTCGATGAGGTCGGGGATGATATCAAGGATGTACC
>Ga0180436_10002724_pt1 | contig 16527 bp, 9 predicted proteins | sample SS_ome_2_FD_132434 | JGI IMG/M metagenome (GOLD analysis project Ga0180436, IMG submission 132434) | Hypersaline lake sediment archaeal communities from the Salton Sea, California, USA - SS_3_S_2 metaG | ecosystem: Environmental > Aquatic > Non-marine Saline and Alkaline > Hypersaline > Sediment...
CTCGATCCCCACCTTGCGGACCGTGCCATCTTCCAGGGGTAGGTCGACATAACCACCCGCACCGATGGCGATATCATACTGCGAGATCTGATAGCCCTTGGGCAGGTCGGGGTAGAAGTAATTCTTGCGGTCAAAGTAGGAGACCGGCAGGACTTCCGAGTGCAGGGCGCTGGCCAGAAGGGCGCCTTTTTCGATCACGGCCTGGTTGGGGACGGGCAGCACGCCGGGCTGTCCGGTGCAGACCGGGCAGATATTGGTGTTAGGCGGGTCCCCCCAGGAATCGGCCTTACAGGCGCAGAAGATCTTGCTGTTGGTTTTGAGCTGGATATGGATCTCTAGTCCGATGATGGCTTCATATTCGGTCATAATCATTCCTGATGGCTAAGTGGTTACATCACCCTTTTTTACCACAGTTTAACCCCTTCTCAGGGGTAGTTTTTTCAAAAGCTGTACCCCATATTATACTTGGAGTATAATCAGGGCATGAAGAAAACCACCTGGATCCTGGCTTTGGTCAGCCTGGTCGTGATTGGCGGTATGGCATTATCACTGACGAACAGCTCTTCGGTGATGGCCGCACCCAATCCCCAGATGACCAATTTTCCCACCCCAACCCCGGGTTCGGATGGCCGGATCATCTACGTTGTTCAGGAAGGCGATACCCTGTGGCGCATCGCAGCGGTAGCTGGTATTGATGTAGCCGACCTGCGAGATTTGAATTTCCTCGATGCTGACGATATCGTTTATGTTGGCATGCAGCTATTCCTGGGCCTGGGCGGACCCTCTGGGGATCAGCCTACGCAGGCTCCTGCCGCAACAGCGTTTGCCCCAGAACCGACTGTCACCTCTATCCCTGGTAACGGTTCTCTGTGCGTCCTGCTCTTTGAAGACCTGAACGGAGACAGCATGCGCCAGGAAGAGGAGATCAGCCTCTCGGGCGGTGCGATCAACATCAGCAATCGTGACGGCTCGATATCGATCACAGAAGACACGCCGGTACACGATCCGGATTCAGATACCGAGGATTATTACTGCGAGGATGGCCTGATGGAAGGGGATTACAACGTCAGTGTGGCTATCCCGGAGGGCTACAATCCCACCACTTCATTGAACGCTCCCATCACCCTGGTGCAGGGCGATATCACTTACCTGAACTTTGGAGCTCAAGCTGGCTCAGTAGTGATCGATGAGACTGCAAACCTACCTGAAACCACCGGCAGCACTCCGCTGCTGGGAATCTTTGGCATCGTACTTCTGCTGGGCGGGATAGGTTTGGGCGTGTATTCGATCTGGTTCCGGGGCAAGTAGTAAGTTGTAAGAAGTAATTAGATAACGATATCCACTTCCGAAGTCTTCAGGAAAGTATTTCACTCATTCTGATCCTGATCTGACTTTGGAAGTTTGTTTTTTTAATTAACCTCAGGCACCCGTGAAAGCCATATCATCGAGCGGAGCGCTGGGTGCAAACCAGCGCGCAGACGAGCTGCAAGGAAAGGACTGATGGCCTGAGAGGTGCTACTCACCTGTCATTGCGAAGATGCGAAGCATCCGCCTCCCAAACATTACTCTCCGAACCGTCTTCGGTGAGGAATAAACCCTGGAAGGGTTGATCCTTTCAATGAATGGACTGAAGTCCTCAGCAGGGCTGCGCTTCGCTTCGCCGATCGTCCCTGCGGGACGTTTCCACTAACCGCCCAACGGTTAAAACCGTGGGCTAAACTAAATGCAAACCTCCCTGAAGGGAGGTTTCTGATCCTAGATTATTAATTTGTGTGCGAAGACAATCTCGCTTGAGCGAGATTTGTATTGCCCTAGCCATGATTTTAATCATCGGGCACAAAAGGATTACCTCTTGATAACATTCCCCAATCTCTTCACCTCGCTCCTGTCGCTAACGCAGCCGCAATCGTCCCTGCAGGCCGGCACTTCCAACCAACTGTCATTGCGAGGATGCGAAGCATCCGCGGCAATCTGAACAAACTCAGACTGGGAACAAAATGATTGCACATAGTGTTTTGCGAGCAGTATCTTTCTACCCGCTGGGGATTTTTCGTTTTATAGGAAAATTGCAGAAGGATGTTGTACAGATTGCTTCGTCGCCTTCTCTTTGATCAGGCTCCTCGCATGACAGTCTAGTTTTTACTGACCCGTAATCGACTTACTAATTACCTTTTTCCGGTCAGGCCGCAGGCCGTCGGTCTCCCCATCCTGAGCGGTGCGCAGCAATGTCGAATGGCGGTCGGGCACGAAATGCCCATCCCGTCTGAATCCTGATGGCTATTCATAGCCATCAGGATGAGATTGATGCCATTCCCAGGCGCTGGCGATAATATCCGCCAGATCAGGCACTTCCGGTTCCCAGCCCAGTTCCTTTTTGATCTTTTCTGAACTCGCCACCAGGCGGGGGCTGTCTCCTGGCCTGCGGGGGGTCTCTTCAGCTGGAATGGGGTGACCGGTCACTTCGCGGGCGGTCTCGATCACTTCCCGGACCGAATAGCCTTTGCCGTTGCCCAGGTTGTAGACCAGCTTCTCTTCCTTCTCGAGGGCTTCCAGAGCCAGCAGATGAGCCGAGACCAGGTCGGCGATATGGATGTAATCCCGGATGCAGGTGCCGTCCGGAGTGGGGTAGTCGCTGCCGTAGATCTTGATGTCCTGACGCTGGCCGAGTGGGACCTGCAGCACGAGCGGGATCAGGTGCGATTCGGGTATGTGAGCTTCGCCCTGGTCCGGCAGGGCGCCGGCTGCGTTGAAGTAGCGCAGGGCCGCGAAGTGCAAACCGAAGATCTCCCTGTAGAACTCCAGCACTTCCTCGATCATCAGCTTGGTATGGCCGTAGACATTGACCGGTCCCAGGGGAGATGTCTCGGAGAGCGGCTGGTCGCTGGACTGGTAGACCGCGGCCGTGGAGGAGAGCACGAAGCGTTTCACCCTGGCACGAACCGCAGCATCGATCAAATTGACCGAGTTCATCAGGTTGTTCTGATAGAATTTGGGCGGCGTTTTCATGGATTCGCCAGCCTCAATGAAGGCCGCGAAATGCATCACCGCTTCAAAGGTGTCTGTAGCCAGGGCCGCTTGCAGATCCTCCGTGTTGGCCAGGTCTGCCTGGATGAATGTGGCCCCTTCCGGGACCGCCTGTTTATAGCCAGTCACCAGGGAATCGTAGACCGTTACCTGGTGCCCCGCTTCTAAAAGTTTCCGGACTGCCATCGATCCGATATAACCCGCTCCGCCGGTCAGGAAGATATTCATAGGGATCTATTCCTTGTTAAATGGTTTTCACTCATAGTCTAACATGATTAAGAGGACTTGGAGACCAGGTGAGAGGGGGACCTGGAGCACGCAGTCGCCCCGTACCAGGTCAGCTGTTCGTGAGGATGCCCATGACATTCGCTTCTGCGGAAATTTTACATTGCAGCTGGAAAACAGACCCTTGGCGAGGATCATTCAGGGCAGGGTAGGTTCTGGATAGGCCGGTAGCCGGGGCGTATGAACAGGCTAGCGACCTCTGGATTACCTTCCCGATAATATTGACAGATAAGCTAGGGCATCTTTTTAAGTTTAATGTCATCCAAGAGTTGACTCTGTACTCTAAGGCCGTCCTCATCCGTAGCTTCCAGATAGTATTCCAGAATTGCTGAATTGATATCTTTATACCCGTTAATACTGCGAGCGTTGAGGGTCCCTTGCCATAAGTTGCCTGATGCATTGATCAGGGAAGTGTTGTACCACTGGTTCTTTCCTTGCAGGCGATAGATCAGATAGGCAGAGCTGATCGGGTTTTCTCCATCAATCTTTGCTTTGATCGTGATTTGCTGTTGGGGGTTATCTCCCCAATAAAATTCCGTATGGGAAATCGTAATACCGGTGATGTATGGAGGATATGGAAGGTAAGCAACCTGCTCAGGAAGGCAGGTCGGAGAGACAGTTTGGTCTGATACCCAGCAGGCTTGGGTTTGATCTGGCACCTGGACTGCCCACCAGGTTTGATCAAGATTGCTCCCTATGATAGGCAGGTTATCACCTTCCAGCAGGTAAGTAACAGGAAGATGATAGGTGGTCGGGCCTAAGCGGCAGGTCGCATTCATAATGACTTCCGCTGCCGGATTGCATACAGTGGCTGTTAACTCAGGCTCTGGTGAATTTGCTTCTGAAATCTGACCGATATAAACGACAGATTGAGCTTCGGGTCCCCAGGTGCCATCTGTTCCCTGAGCGCGAACACATAGCAAATAAGTACCCGGTTCAGTTGGCGTCCAAAAATATTTTAGCGTTGCCAGCTTCTTCGAGGTGTTTGGATTTGCCGGGGAATCAACCACCTGACCATTAATGCTTAACTCTCCCCTGGCGATGCTTTCCTGATCGCTGATGTGATAGACGATCTCATAAGGTTCAAGTGGCAAATAACTCTCATTGAGAGGGGCATCAATCCAGGCTTGTGGTTGAGAATCGCCGAAGATAAATGTCTGAGCCGACTCTTCTGGGCTAGATGGGCCACAGCCTGAAAGCAGCAGCACTAAGAAAGTAAACGGGAGTACAAAGTATTTTTTCATAATCAAGCCTCATTTGCTGAACCGGATAGTTCATCACTAGCATCTGCAAATATTCAATGACAATTATGGTGCTTCTGGATTCTCAAAATCCCAGATATCTTGCCCGCCATCACTACATGGAACCCAGCTTTGTGTGCTGTCTTCACTATAGCAATACTCGGTTGCTTCCATATGGGATGTGCCATGGAAAAACAAATATTGGCTGTGAGTTGTGCGAATACAGCCTTGCTTATAGCTGCCATAGATCTGTTTTAATTTGATCGGGATATCAATGGATTGGTCGGGTTCCAGCCAGGGAATCTCAACCTGGACAGTCTCAAAAAGTGGTTCTTCCAATGGTGATCCTCCAAAAGCTCCATAACCCCGGTTGGCATTGCTGTTTGGATCTTGTGGATAAGGCAAATCATTAACAGTCAAATTATCCTGATATTTACAGAAATTTGCATATTCCCCGATTCGACTGTCGTTAAACCCGTCTACAGTGACGTTAAGTTGGGTTTTTCCTTTATACTCCTCAGATGCATTTATTGATTCGGGAGTATTCTTGCGGGTTACTCGAACAAACACATATCCAGGGAAATTCCCTGAACCTGGTGATGGATGGACAATGGTAGGTGGCTCAAAACATATTGGGAATAAACCGTAATGATCAGCAAGGTCGTAACAGCCTGGCTGGGCAAATATATAGGCTTCGTCCTTGGCAAATTGTTTTTGAATGAGCGCTCCGATTTGATCCTCGCAGACCTCCTCACAAAGATATTCTATTCCTTCCACATCGCTAAGAGAAGATAATTGGCTCTTGATGACAATCGTGATACCTTGCGCAGCAGCCTCATCAGAGTTTGGCAGATTGGCCGGTATGCCAGTAACATAGGTAACACCATAATCGACCCCGGCCCTAACAGCATCCCTGCATTTCTGGCTGTCATCACAATAAGGAATGGTCCATGAAATGCCATCGGCAATTTCTTGCTTGGCGTCATCGTATCCATTAACCACAACATCCCACCCAGCTGCCAGCATCGCCCAAAAACCAGAATCGGTGCAGGTCATATTTACCCCACATTCGACATAGGTGAGCGGGCAAACTTCCTGACCTGGCGAAAATTGTCCACTTGGGTCTTCATCGATGATCACACAAGCCCATTTGCTGCGAATTTCATAGCTTGGAGGTTGGTAGGTTTCCTCTAAGATTTCAATATCATACATGCTGGGAACTTCGGATGCCAAAGGTGGCTCATCAGATTCTCCATATGGCGTCAGGTGATGCATATTTACTGTATTGGAAATATCATTAAAGCCGCTCTCTTCCATCACGGATAAAACGCGGACCGATAAACTAAATGGTTCACCCCGGGGATAATCTTGAGCGAAATCAGGGTATTGGTAATTCTCTCCTGGTCCTGAGTAGTTTGGATAAATTGGATCCCCACCGTGATAAAGGATCTTTCCCAGATCAAGAAGGTAGGTGCCCTCATTTCCCCCTACGATTCCCTCTTTTACCGTTGAGGTGTAACACATTTTTAAAAGAGTTGGATTCGAATCTGTAAGACCGGGACCGTAAAAATCATTGGCCATAGCCAGGCAGATCTTATCCGTTTCGGATAGCGAGCTCGTTTGCCAGCGAATTTCATATTTCTGCTGATCTAAAGGGATTATGAAATCTCCCAAAATGGTCATTTCATGCACCCACTCTCCCACGCCCCCATCCGTGCAGCCGCCTTCGCCTTCAACGGAACAGACGGTTAATACTGTGCGGTGTACGTAGCGATCGAGGGCTCCGACATAGATCAGTTCCGCTCCCTTCCAGCCCCAGATCTCCATGTGGACATTAATATCAGTGAGCTCCTTTATCTCCACCAGATTATCTAGATAAGTGTCCAGGTTGAATCTAACCCCTGAACCGGGCAAAAACATACGATCACCTTCAGGCACCCGAATTGCTTGAGAGTCGTTGATCTGAACATAAAGATAGGCGGTGTCGACGTTAATGGGCAATACCAAATCACCCAGCTCATCAATCTTTGGATTTGTAGCCAGGCCAAAACGACCACTTATACATTTGGACTGGTCCAGTAAAAAAGAAATAGGAGCACCAGCACTTTCACCGTAAACATTAAAAGTGGCGGCATAATAACTAACCACGCCATATTGATCATTATCCTCAAATGTCCAGCTATCGCTGTCTTTATTTGAAGCCCCATATGGCGGAAGGGTTACGATCCTCTCGAAATCCCCGCCTTCCCGGGAGCGGTAAATGAAATAGCCATCTTCCTGATCAGCATAGGTCAAATAGTGGAGGGATAAATCTACTGAACAGCCATTAACATGGCCGACGATTTCGGGAGCTGGCGGAATATGACCCTCTTCGCCTTCGGATCCAGGTGGACTGATTTGTTCGGGATCTGCCTGGGTTAATTCCTGATCAGGAGCAACAGAACCAATAGAATCCTTTAGGCTGGAATTCTTTATGTAAAATCTTAAGTCATGGATGAAATTCCAACTGGGGGGTTCTTTTGATTCCATATCTGAGACAGGAAGAGTTTCTGTCTCAGCTGATATTTCGACCAGTGGTTCGTAAACGGGGATGATATTTGATTTGGCGGCAGGGTCGGCTGCGTTGGGAATGATGATCTGGCTGCCGGGTACAAGGGCTATTTCTGGATCAAGTTCGGGGTTGGCTTGCTGGAGTTCATCGATTGAAAGGCCTCTTTCCTGAGAAATCTGTTCCCAGGTATGCCCTTCTTCAACAATAAGAGGTGAACCAGTTTGGATAGCGGGTCCTGCTTCAATCAATACTGGTTTGGATATTCCTGTCCTGCCGGATACATCCATCGCTCGGACGACCAGGATGAATTTTCCGGAGTTTCCCGGTTGCCAATCCCAGAGGTTGAGGTAGTGCTCATTTGAAGATTCAGCACTGATTTCTTGTGTATCGTACAATGTGTCATTGATGAATAATTCAACCCTGGAGATAGGCTCAACCCCGTAGGCAGCAATCTGGATGGGGATGGCATAATTGAGCGGCCAGCCAGTTTGATTGCCGGGATGCGTGATCCGGACCTGGATAGGTGTTGAACCAGTCGGCAATTGTTCATCTATGGATGGAATTTGCCGGAATCCATAATAGGCAGCGAAAACCAGTGTTAAGAAAATTGCGATTCCAATAATGACGATCACTAACCGTTTTTTTGTTGTTGTCACGCCTTTTCTCCTTCTATGACTGGCAGCGATGCCCGGTTAATATATTTGAAATGTAATTGAGATTCTCTTTCTTAACCCTGCTTCATTATTTGTACCATTCTTTATCTTAAAGATGTTGTTAGATTCGGGTAGGGGGGACTGTCCTGACCCGATCGGGGCGGAACCTCGCTGCCGATCACGACTGAAGACCGACGACGGAGGACCGAAAATCGATTGTTGAATCTTGCTCTTACTACTTACACCTTACACCTTACACCTTACTCCTTACTCCTTGTTCCTCACACCTTACGCCTTACCCTTTACTCCCCGTCCCCCAGGTCCCCCGGTCACCAAATCTCCACCTCAATGGGAGTGTCCGTGATGCTCGCCGCCTGAGGAGGCCGGGCCCAGGTATCTCCAGAACCCTTCACCCTCGGCTGAGCGGATGGCGATCAGTGAGGCCAGCCAGGTGGTGAGTGGTACGGCGGCGATCAGACCCAGCGAGCCAACCATTGTCCGCACCACTTCTTCCGCGACATATTCCAGGTTGAGCAGGTATCCGACCTCAGCCCCGGAGATCGAAAAGAGCAGGAACATGGGCAGGCCAGCACAGCGGCAGCGGTGGCGATGATGAAAGGTGGTCCTTTTTGTTCTGGAGGAGATGCCTTCATTAAACCATAGATCTGGCCTCGCTCTGCCTGTAAACCCTGTTTTTTTGGCTGTCCTGACCCGATTGGGGCGGACCCTCGCAGCCGCTTGCGACGGCAGGCAGGCTGCAACTACTATCGGCTTTCCCCTAACTACTCAATAAACGCGGACGAGTTTTTTCTCACTTCCCCTGTAGTTTGCTTTCGGCCCATAAAGAAAGTTTATTACCTATCGGATGTATAATATTTTTAATCGGGAGGAAAATCCCATGAAATTTCTTAGGCAAACCCAATTCCTGCTAATTCTATCTCTGGCGGCATTCACAATCGGCGCTTGCAGTCCATCCTCAGCACTTTCGGAGGAGGAGGAAATCGCTACTATGGTCGCCCAGACCCAGACAGCGGCCGCACCGCGCCTGGAAAGCCCAGAGGCCAGTGAGGGGATAGCGAACGATGTCCCGCCAGAGACAGTTGCGGGCGATCTTCAACCTTTAAGCCCTGAAGAATGTGAGCAGCTGGCAGGGTTCATGATCAATCGCATGTTCATCCCTCCAGTTGAGCAGCGGGAGATTGCCGTCGAACGTCTGGGGGAAACTGGTTATGGCTGCCAGGCGATCGGAATAGGTGACGGGAATATGTTTCCCGACATGATGGTCCTCGAAGATGCCATGGGCGGGATCCTGGGGGAACTGGGCTGGACTGAGGATCGGTCTGCGCCGGCCTGCCTGGGGACAGGGGGTTGGGGGCCAGGCGCCAGCAGCAGCTGCTATTTCCAGGCGGACGCCCTGTGCGAACTCTTTATCCACGTCGATCCGATCAACAAGGAGCTCTGCTCAGATGATGAACCCATCACAGCTTGTTTCGCGCAACTGCAGCCGGATCTGATCCTGTACACCGCTGAGCTCACCTGTGCTCGCGACATAAGTCCATCGCCGAAAGCGCTCGAGTCAGACCTGATGCGGATCGAGTTCGAACCGGGAGCGATCCGGGCCTACGCCCTGGGGGAGGTGGCCGCTGGCGGGTTCGATCACTATATGCTCTACGCCATAGAAGGGCAGGAGATGACTGTGAATTTACTGGATCGGGCGGATGAGAGCATCAGCCCCGACATAGCAACCCTGGTCATCTGGGGTGCCGAGGGAACGGTGTTGGTCTCAAGCCACGCTGACGCATTATTTTGGAGCGGTGAATTGCCCATTTCTCAAGATTACTTCATCGATGTTAAATCAAACGGCGACAAGCCGGAGCCCTATACCCTGGAAATCATCATTCCTCCCGCACAAACGGATTCATCTGTCGAATACAGGAACACCGAATTCGGATTTGGCGTCTATCTGCCAGGAAGCTGGGAAGGATTCTCGATCCTGATCGATAATTGGCAAGGTTCCAACAGCCAGGGCACAGCCGTGGCCCAGGGTCCACTGATCTCCATTCATCACCCCGCGTCAACGGCACAGCAGCCCAGGCAGGATATCCCGATCATGGTGATCACTTTCAAGCAATGGGAGCAGCTGCAGAGAGTGGAATGGAATGTCAGCGCTGCGCCTATCGGTCCAAGTGAGTTAGGCCGAAACAGTCATTATGTATTTGCCCTCCCACCGCGTTACAACTACGCCTACCTGGAAGGCTGGGAAGAAGTTGAACAGATCCTTCAAGGCGATCCTTTGGTGACCTTTGAACCAACCGTGGTCCCCTAGTCAGAGGAAAGAAGACTAGATGCTCGCTGGCGCTCGCGACGGAAGACCGAGGACCGGTTATTCGTTTCACTCGTGACCGGGGTGGCTGATCGGCTGTCTGCCATGTCCGGTTCCCAGGACCAAATTATCTGTCAAAATAACGGATGCTATGCTTTCATCCCGGTGGTAGGATAGGTGTGGAAGCACTTATCCGGAGGTTTGCATGCCAGTACAGATAAACAAAAGAATGGGTGTTGTTGAATGGTTATTACTGATCTTATTATCGCTTGTGTGGGGTGGATCGTTCTTCTTCATTGAAGTGATGCTGACCCAATGGCAGCCGCTCACGATCGTCCTGGGGCGGGTGAGTATCGCGGCAGTGGTCCTGAACATCGTGGTCCGATTCTCTGGCCATCGTATGCCTGCCGATCTGAAGGTCTGGGGCACATTCCTATTTATGGGGTTGATCAATAACCTGATCCCTTTCAGCCTGATCTCCTTTGGACAGACCCAGATCTCCAGTTCACTGGCGTCGATCCTTAACGCGACCACCCCGGTCTGGACGGTCCTGTTGGCCCATTTCCTGACCAAGGATGAGATCCTGACGAAAAATCGATTTGCGGGAGTGATCGCAGGTGTGATTGGTGTGGTGATCATGATTGGTTGGGATGCCCTGGGCGGATTAGGCATTAACGTCCTGGCCCAGCTGGCTGTGATCGGCGCAGCCATTTCCTATGGGTTTGCAGGGATCTACGGCAAGCGCTTCAAGGATCTCCCGGCTATTGTGACTGCGACAGGTCAGATCACTGGAACCGCATTGCTGGCTTTCCCCATCACAATGATCGTCGATCGGCCCTGGAATTACACTGCACCGGGGATGAATGTCTGGGGCGCTCTCTTGGCTCTGGCGCTGATCAGCACAGCTTTCGCCTATATCCTCTATTTCCGGCTGCTGACAACAGCAGGGGCAACCAATTTGCTGCTGGTGACATTCCTGGTCCCTGTCAGCGCGATCTTGCTGGGAACCCTCATCCTGGGTGAGCAGCTTCTCCTCAGGCATATTCTGGGTATGATCATGATCGGTTTGAGCCTGGCCGCAATTGATGGGCGAGTGTTGGGATTGTTCAGGAGGAATATTGTTTCGGCGAGGTCTTAGGTTTGCATCACTGAGCGGCCGGATGGTGCTGAGCGGCCGGATGGTGCTGAGCGGTGATGGGGGAGTGGAGAGGGTATGATGAGACTGAAAATTGACTGTATGCAGGGGCGCCCCACTGGGTTACTTGTATTTATAACAAGGAATCTCACCGCCTGTACTGTCATTGCGAGGAGCCTGTAAGGCGACGTGGCAATCTCAACAGGATAATTCTGAAAATTGCCAGTTCAACGGCTTATTGATATTTCTGTGAGATTCAATAAAGATTGCCATCCAGCTTCTGCCCTCAGCACTGTGCATCCTCGCAAAGACAGGTTGCGGGTAGAAAACGTCCACGGATGTGGTTGCTCGATGCCAACTTATTGGGGGAAAACCCGCTGGGCTGATCGGCCGGATGGTGCTGAGCGCCGATGGGGGACAGGAGACCGGATGCTCGCTGGCGCTGGCGACCGGGGATAAAAGACAGGTTGCTTGTTCTTTCCCCCGGCGGTTAAAACCGGGAGCAAGTTCAGATCAAACCTCATTGAAGGAAGGTTCCCAACATCCAGCGAAGTATGTCCGTCTCACGGAGAAGTCCCCAATCTGAGACAAATTAGTCTGTACACTGAAGACTATTCTACTTCTAACTCCTTGCTCTTTATTCTATCCCGAGCAAAGACTAAAGGCTCAGAACTTCCCATCTTCGTATACTAGGCAGGTACGGCCGAGCAAATGGAAAGGTGTTCTGGTTTCTCGATAATGCTATCGTACAACGCGGGAAGGAATACTTGAAATCCAGCTTGAAATCGTCTATATTGAGGAGAAGATCAAATCATCAATAATGTTCCAATCTTGATATGATTTGGGTAATTCCTTTATTTTTAGTTGAATTGAATATATTTTATTCGTGCCCGAATGGCGATCAATGACGAGTTTATTTCCCTGTTGAAGTAAATCGAGCAGGCAGAGATCATTTTGCATGGATAAAGGAGGAGCAGAGATGATTGGCAAACGATACTATTGGCTGATGATCCTTGTTGGAATAGCCTTGCTGCTGAGCGGGTGTGAACCTGAAAAAGAGTCTTCCTGTAATTCGAACTGTAAGCGTTTTAGTGAAATGACTGTCGGTTGCGATGGAACATTTGTCTGCAATACAGATTGTATGAAGTGCAGGAACCCGGATTGTCCCGAAGAAGAAGATTGCGTTTGCCCGGAGGAAGTCAAGCAGGAGGATCCGGTTGTTGAACATCTCCAACTTATCCATCTGGAGGGAGGCGTATACATCGATCAGAATGGCAATGGAACTCAGGATGAGGGAGAACAGACTGCCGGGGAAGGAATCACGATAAATTTGGTGGATCAAAACTGTCAGGAGGACTGTGCTCCAGCTGGTTCCGCCACGACGGATCAAGAAGGAAATTACTCCATTGATGTCGAAGCTGAGGATGGACAAGTGTTTAGGATCGATATTGATTGGGAAAATTCACCATCGCCTATCTTGCCCTGGTCACTGATGTATGATACTCAGGGTCTTGATATAACTTTTGATAATATCTCTGGAAGTACGGAACAAGATACCGAAATTTTGATGCAAATCCCGGTTATTTCCAGTGGATTTATGATCCCTGATGAGCTGGATGATCCTTTGTGCACTATGACCCGCAACCCGGCTGAAAATCCGGCAGGTGATATTGAATCTGTTGCTGTGAGATTTGCACCTGATGGTTTCTGGGAGTTGGAGATTTATCCGGTAGAATTCATTGGGCTGGATGCCGCCAGTGTGGCCTTATTTGTCGCTCATGGTGAGAGCCTCTGGTTGTGGCATTTGAGTCCTGAAGGTGAGTTGGATGCTGGATTGCTTGATCAATCTTCAAGCCAGGGAAATCCTGAAATTCTGCCTTCTGATGCAGTTGTAGAGATCAGCGGAAACAGCTGGTTTTTTAGATTCCCAATAACTCCCCCCGGTGCAGCAGAACCGTTAGCACCATGTGAAATTCGGCTATTTCACCAACCAGTGGAAGGCGGCGTGATGACCTATGACTCCGTCGAAACCGGCCCGTTGATGAGGGACAAGTTATGGTTTTTTGAAACCTGGAAAATAAGAACAGATCAGAATTGACCAGGGGGCAAAACTGGTCTGAGAAACGAAGTCAGTGTCCATGTTTTCCTAAAGACTCCCCTTTTGTGGAAGATAAATGAAGGATACCTGTGTGAATTGCAGGTATCCTTCTCTCAGGGTTTCCCAGATCCAAAACCCACAATCCACAATAATAAAACCATGGAAACCAACCTAACTCTGATCCACACTTAGATCATCTTCATCTGGATGGTGGTCATGCACACCTTCGAGGAAATCTCGCACGGAATCATGGAGTTGGACCTGGGGCGGATCTAGGTGACTCGCAAGAAATATCTCCGGGCTGCTAACGGGATCTCAATCCTGAATCTGGCTACCCTGGTATTGATGATTCTCGGCCTGCCAATTGGCTATTACTTGGCTCTGTTCACCTCGGCTGTGATCGACGTCTGGAAAACGCACCTGACCCATTATTTTCTGTCGGTAGACTAAGACTTGGTCGCCATACGTCTTACGCCTTACACCTTTCTCTGTCCTGAGCGAAGCCGAAGACCCCCGTCCTTTCTTCTCCAAGTCTCCTGGTCACCTTACGCTCATGTTACAATCCCCTTAAATGAAGACAAAAAACTCCCCTGTTTTGATATTGATCTTGTTTACAACCGCTGCTCTAAGCGGATGCAATCTGCCTTTTGGCCAGCCGAAGGAACCTCCTATTCCGCCTACCCAGGAGCTCAATCTGCTGGCGACCCTGACCCAGGATGCCATCGAGCATGATGTTCAGGAAACGCTCACTGCTCCAACGATCACCATTTCTCCAACCACTACGCTGACATCCCTCCCACCGGAGACGATCAGCCCCTCTGCAACTGCCTGGTCATCCGCCACCAGTGAGGTCAAATTTCGCACTGGGGGCACGATCGCATATTTTCAAAACGCTATCAAGGCTGGGGAACAGCAGACTTTTACAGTGGAGGCTGGTGAGGGCCAAACTTTGATCGCTTCGGTCTCTTCGGGTGGAAATCAGGTCATCTTGGAGATCAAGGATCTGGTCCAGGGCGAGGTATTGGTGCCCCTCTCGGATGAAGCGAAATCAGTCCAGTTGAGATTGCCGTGGACCGGGGAGTACCAGATCACGCTTACCAGCCCAGAGGATCTGGATTACTTCTTCTCTATCGAAGTGCCCGCCAACGTGGTTGTCTCTCCGGGAATGGGAGCTTCTGTGGTCAATGGGACCATCAATGTTCATACAGAGTTTCACCCAGATGTTTTCACCCGGGTGCGCTACCTGATGCAGCTTCAGGAAGAAAGTGTGCTGAATGTCTCGCTTGGCTACCAGGCCAGTGATGGACTGGTATTGGCGCTGACAGGAGCTGAGAACGGCCAACCCTATTTACGCCATGAGGTTCAGTCACTTGTGATCGACAATTTTATCGTTCCGGTTTCGCAAAGTTATTATCTTGATGTTTATTCGATAGCAGGAGTATCAGCGGCGTTTTCGATCACGGTTTCTGTGAGGTAGAAGACGAAATCTGCCGTGGGGTAATTCGAATATCGCGTCTATCGATGATGAAGATCATACTTTGATATCCATTATTCAATTATTGCTTACAGGAGAAAAAATGCCTTTTGACCCACAAGTCATTCGAGACCGATTCCCAGGATTAAAACGCCAGGCCATTTTCCTGGATAATCCAGCGGGAACCCAAATTGTTCAAAGATCCCTTGATCGGATTAATGATTATCTGATCAACACAAATGCCAATCATGAAGGCGTTTTCGCCACCAGCCGCGAGTCGGATGCTGTGATAGAACAGGCCCGACAGGCTTCAGCGTATTTTCTAAACGCTCCCCGGTCGGAGGAGATAACCTTTGGGCCCAATATGACCAGCCTGACGCTCAATATCAGTCGTTCTATTGCCCGAACGATGGAACCGGGGGACACGATCGCGGTCACCCGCCTGGATCATGATGCCAATATCACACCCTGGACTCTGATTGCGGCTGATTGCGGCTGCGAAGTCGCCTGGGTTGATTTTGACGTTGAAGATGGCCGGCTGAAAATGGACTCCTATCAAGAAGCGCTGGAAAAGAAACCGAAAATGGTGGCTCTGGGATACGCCTCTAATGCATTGGGCACCATCAACCCGGTCAAACAGATGACCAAAATGGCTCATGATGCCGGGGCTCTGGTCTATGTCGATGCTGTCCAGTATGCTCCCCACGGGCCGATCGATGTCCAGGATCTGGATGTGGATTTTTTGGTCTGCTCAGCGTATAAATTTTACGGGCCACATGTTGGTATCCTGTATGGGCGCTATGATCTGCTGGATGAGATGATGGCTTATAAAGTCCGTCCGGCGTCTGATAAGCTGCCCTGGAAGTTTGAGACTGGCACCCCCAATTTCGAAGGTATTTCTGGCGTGTTAGGCGCCCTGGAGTATTTTGCCTGGCTGGGTACAGAATTCGGTGGTGGTTTCAACCCGGTCTATGAGAAAGATTTTGCAGGCCAGGCTCTGAATCTCAAACTGGGTCTGGCAGCAGTGCAGGAATATGAGTATCAACTATCGCGGAAGTTGCTTGAAACTCTGGCAGAAGTACCTGGCCTGCGGATCTATGGGCTGGATGATCCCCAGGAAGTGGAGGAACGAGTACCTACCTTTGCGGTGAATTTGGAAGGTGTCCATCCCCATCAACTGGCCAAGCAGCTGGATCAGCGCGACATCTACGTTTGGGACGGAAACTATTACGCCATCTGTGCCACTGAGCGCTTGGGAGTGGAAGATACCGGCGGCATGGTCCGTATCGGCGCTGCTCAATACAATACTCTGGAAGAGATCGACAGTTTGGGAGAGGCTTTGCTGGAGATCAGCAAGTCCTGATCCATTCCAGATATCCTTTCTGCTGCAGGTCGGCGCCAGCCCTGAATGTGGCGTTCATTCCCGACCAAAAGTGAGATTACCTCATTGCTCGCTGCGCTCCTGCTTTGCATTGATGTCCGACCCACTGTCATTGCGAGGAACGAATGCAGTGAGTGACGAAGCAATCTGAACGATATCCTTCTGGAATCATCCAATTTAACGAACCTATAATGCCGGGCAGAATAAAGAAAGCTCGTACATTAAGCAGTGCCTTCATTTCGGTCCCAGTCTGATTTAATTCAGATTGCCGCGTCGCCTTGCAGGCTCCTCGCAATGACAGGTTTGTGGAAGGAAACGTCCCGCAGGAAAAGTTTATCCTGAGCGAAGCCGAAGGATTCGGC
>Ga0180436_10002726_pt1 | contig 16519 bp, 17 predicted proteins | sample SS_ome_2_FD_132434 | JGI IMG/M metagenome (GOLD analysis project Ga0180436, IMG submission 132434) | Hypersaline lake sediment archaeal communities from the Salton Sea, California, USA - SS_3_S_2 metaG | ecosystem: Environmental > Aquatic > Non-marine Saline and Alkaline > Hypersaline >...
AATATCGCGTATGAAACCATCGAGAAGGCCGACGGCTCCCTGCCGCTGCTGGTACCGATGTCCGAGGTTGCCGGGCGTATGGCCGCCCAGGAAGGCGCCAAATTCCTGGAAATGCCTTCAGGCGGACGCGGCGTCCTGCTCGGCGGGGTTAAAGGCGTCGCCCCCGCTACCGTCGTCGTTATCGGCGGCGGCGTTGTCGGCATCAACGCGGCGAAGATGGCTGCCGGGCTCGGAGCCCAGGTCTACATCCTCGACACCAACCTCGACCGGCTGGCCTATCTCGACGACGTCATGCCCGCCAATGTATTCCCGATCATGTCCAACCCGGCGATCCTGAAAGAATATGTCGTCAAGGCCGACGTGGTGATCGGTGCGGTGCTGATTCCGGGCGCCAAGGCTCCCAAACTCGTTTCCAGGGAGATGCTGAAGGAGATGAAGGACGGCGCCGTACTCGTCGATGTCGCCATCGACCAGGAGGGCTGTTTCGAGACCTCCAAGGCGACAACCCACGCGGATCCGACCTACAAGGTGGACGGCGTTGTGCACTATTGCGTGGCCAACATGCCGGGCGCCGTTGCCCGCACATCCACCATCGCACTGACCAACGCGACGCTTCCGTACGCGGTCGAAATTGCCAATAAAGGCTGGAAAAAAGCGATGCAGGACAGCGAGGAGATCAGGCTCGGAGCCAACGTTATCGACGGACAGGTTACCTACAAGGCGGTTGCCGAGGCTTTCGACCTCGACTACACCCCTGTCGACAACTTCCTCTAGCCGTACGAAGTATTTTCTCAACCCATAACTCCGGTCGCGTTCGCCGCGGCCGGAGTTGTGGCTGCGCGCCCCGCTCTGGTACTTCCGCTGCGTTCCCGCTTGTGCCCCGGCGGAGGCGGCAAACAAAAAACCGAATAGATTCAGATTGTTAGTCATGGTAGGTACCCTGAAATACGCCTCACTGAGTGAACATGTATACCTTCACCTGCGCAAGCGGATGAACAGCGGTGACCTCACTCCGGGATCGACGATCAACATTGGTGAAATAGCGTCCGAACTCGGAATCAGCAAAACCCCGCTGAGGGACGCACTGATCCATCTCGAGTGCGAAGGCTTCGTGACGATCCTGCCGCGGCGCGGGGTTCTCGTCAATGAACTGTCCATGGACGATGTCAGGAAAGCCTACGATTCCATCGGCCTGATCGAGGCGTTTATCATCCGGGAATGTATCGACAAGATCACCGTCGACCACATCTCGACACTGGAAGAGATCAACCGGCGCATGATCGACCAGATCAGGCGCGAGGATTTCAGCGACCTGTTTGAGAACAACCTTGAATTCCACAACACGTTCCTGGAGATTTCCAGCAACGAAATGCTCAAGAAATTCATTTTGCCGATCAAACATCGCCTCTACGATTTTCCGAGGCAGAATTTTATCCCGAAGTGGGAACTGAGAAATTGCGAAGAACACGCCCGGATCATTGACTGCCTGAAAAAAAAGGATGGATCGGGAGCAGCCGACATCCTGCAGAACGTACACTGGTCTTTTGAATTTCAAAAAACATTTATTTTAGAGTTCTACAAATAAAAGTAATACATTCGAAATATCGAGCTTCCCGGCAGAAAGAGATCCGGAAATTAGAGGATCGAGTTATTCAGACTTGCATCTCTGCCGGTGATTATATAGAAGTATACGTTGGAATTTCGGTTCCGGAGTTCCAATACGACCTTTTTTACCTGGTACCCCACAGGCCGACTTGAGAAATTTTCAAGGTCGCCTTCATTCTACAAAGGAGACGCCGTGAGTATCGAGTTATTGACTTTCCTGTATTTCAGCTGCCTGTTCCTCGGCCTGTTTCTTGGTCTGCCCGTGGCCCTGGGACTGGGTGGAACAGCGGTCCTGTTCGCCGCTATTTTCGAGCCCCGCTCCCTTCTTGCCATCCCGTCCGCCTTTTACTACACCCCGTGGAACGGTGTGCTGGTGACGGTCCCCCTGTTCCTCTTCATGGGCAGCCTCATTCGCTTTTCAGGGATCGCTGAAGCCGCCTATGATGCGGTCTATAAGCTGATCGGACATATCGCCGGCGGTCTGGCCATGGGAACGGTCATGGTCTGTACCATTTTTGCGGCGATTACCGGCATCACCCCTCCCGCGACGATCACGATGGGCCAGATCGCGTATCCGTCCATGCTTAAATACAAATACAGCAAAGCGATTGCGATCGGCTCGATCGGCGCCGGCGGCGCGCTCGGCGCCCTGATTCCCCCCAGCGTTCCGTTCATCTTTTACGGATTGCTGGCCAAGGTTTCCATCGGCGGCCTGTTTCTCGGCGGGCTGATACCCGGCTTGATGCTGGCATCCTTCTATGTCATCTATATCGGCATCCGCTGCAAAATCCAGCCGCACATCGGACCGGCCCTGCCTGATGAGGAGAGCTTTTCTGTAAAAGAGAAGGTGATGGCGCTCTTCGGGATCTGGCCGTTTCTGATCCTGATCGTGATGGTTCTCGGCGCGATCTGGGGCGGTATCGCGACCCCGTCTGAGGCCGCCGCTTTTGGCGCAACCGGAGCCCTGCTCATCAACATCGTCTACCGGAAACTGACCTGGGAAGTCATGAAAAATTCCCTGGAGACAACGGTCAAGCTTACCGGTATGGGCCTCTGGATCCTCATCGGCGCCAATATCTATCTCAATATTTTCAACTCGCTGGGCTGCCAGGAACTCGTCACCTCCCTCGTGCTGAGCATGCCGGGCGGCGAAAACGGCATCCTGCTGATGATGATGTTCATCATCCTGCTGCTCGGCACGGTGATGGACGACTGGGCCATCATCATGCTCTGCACGCCGCTCTACATCCCGATCATCAATGAACTCGGCATCGACAAACTCTGGTTCGGCGTCCTGTTCATCGTGAACATTCAGATCGCTTACCTGACCCCCCCGTTCGGCTTCGTCCTCTTCTGGCTGAAAAGCGTGCTGCCGCCCGATGTCAGCATGGGCGACGTGTACAAATCGGTGGGTCCGTTCATCCTGCTTCAATTGCTCGGTCTGTCACTGATCTTCCTCTTTCCGGAGATCGCGACGTGGCTGCCGTCCAAACTCAACTGACAGGCAACGACAGAGAAAAAAACCATCGAGTAATCGGAGAAGACATAATGAAAACCTGGACCATAATCGTAAAAGTAATCGACCTGATATCCGAAATTTTCGGACGAATCGGCTGGGTCCTGCTGATGTATTGCATGCTGCTGGGCGTAACGGACGTATTCCTGCGCTATGTCATGAATACGCCGTCGCTGTGGATATCGACCACCGTCCAGGTGGCGATGGTTCTGATGGCCTGCGTCGGCGGCGTGTATGCCCTCAACGACAATGCGTTCGTTAAACTGGACCTGTTTTACGCCAATTTTTCCGCCAGGAAGAAGGCCATCTGCGACATCATCACCGTCGTGTTCACCTTCATGTTTCTTGTTGTCCTGGTCTGGAAAGGCTGGCAGGCGGGAATGATGTCCCTGAAGATGAAACAGGTTACACCGACGAGTATTCCGATCCCGATCTATCCGTTGAAGATATTTATCCCCATCGCCGGGTTCGTGATGATCCTGGTGGTATTGAAAAAGCTGGTCAACGACATTATCACTGTTATTAGCGGGAAAGCTCCGGTAACCGCTGCCAAGTAATTTTGCTCTCATACCGGAGGCAATCTGGAAAACATCCGATTCATGTTTACACGGCCCGAATAGACGGGCTGCAGGACAGTGGGGAATTCCCCGCGCACCTAAACCAAAACAAAAAAGGGAGGATGCAATGAAAAAACTCACAATGGGACTGGCAGCCGCTGCACTCGGTTGTTCTCTGCTCGTGAGCGGTTCCGCAATCGCCGCGGAAGAGTACGGTAAACCGGACAAGGTCACCAAATGGGTATTCCAGCCGTGCTTCGATTCATCCGACGCAGGATGGGCAAACGGCGTCATTCCATGGATCAAGGCCGTTGAAGAAGCTACGGAAGGAACTGTCCAGATCAAACTCGAGCCCGCGGGCGCCATCACCTCCGGTTCCGAGGCATTCGGTGCAACGATGGCCGGTATGATCGACGGATATGCCGGATGGGCCACCGTCTATGGCGGAGACATGCCGGAAGGCATGCTGGCTTTCGGGCTGGCCATGGGAGCGGCCAATCACCGTGACGCGTGGGCGGCCATGTTCGGTGATCCCAAATACCGGATCGGCGATCTCGTGCAGGAAGCTGCCGAGGAGCGCAACCTTCGCTGGGTAGGCTGGACCAGCCAGGGCCCCAACTCCATGTTCTCCAAGTTCCCGATCAATAAGCTTGAAGACCTTGCCGGTAAAAAAATGAGAGCAGGCGGCCCGCACGCGCTGTTCCATGCCGCCATGGGCGGGGCCCCGGTTTCCATGGGCGGCGGTGACATCTATACCGCAATCAAGCTCGGCACCATCGACGGAACCTACTGGGATACCGGCGGCATCGACGATATGGCCTTCCACGAAGTCATCAAATATGCAAGCCTTCCCGGCTGGTGTCCGGCACAGCATCAGGAAATCTATATCAACCTCGATCGCTGGAAGGAACTGAACCAGTGGCAGCGGGACAAGATCGACAGCATCTTCATGTCCACCTATTTCGAAACCTCACGTCTTCATTCTCTTGGCGTAAACGAAGCGCTTGATATCCTCAAGGATGCCGGCGGCGAAGTCATTGTCATGTCGGAGGAAGAGGTTGCCAGGATGCGGCAAAAGGCCATCGAAGAAGTCTGGCCGCAAGTTGCCGAGAAATCCGAGCGCAACGCCAAGGGCGTCGAGCTCTGGAAGCAGTTCCTCATGGATATCGGTGAACTGTAACCCCGGCTGACAGCAGCTGCCATACGCTGTAAGGCGTAAACCAAAACGAAGCACGTCCCGTTATCTGTTGCATGGGACGTGCTTTTCTTGTTGGTATTTCGGTAATCAGCCTGGGCGGGGACATGCTGCAGCGTGTCCCCGCCCTGCTGCTCCTACTGATGCCGCTCTACTGTGTGTTCTGATTCTTGACAACAAAAAGATGTTGACTTCTTCGCCACAAACTAATATCCTAGTACCCTAGGGTGCAAGTCAACATCCTTCCCCTTGTCTATAACGCAAATCAGGTATGAACGGTACTTCAGGTAATCAAGCCAGACGAACCAGACAGAAAACTACCAGAGAGGTTGAAATCATGGAAAAAATGACTTTTACCAGAATCAAGAATTTCATCAACGGCGAATGGGTTGAAGAACAGGGCGTCGAGTACGTACCGCTCTATAATCCCTCCACCGGTAAGGAGATCGGTGAGGTTCCGCTCTCTTCTGAAGAAACATCATTGAAAGCCGTTGACTCCAGCTATGCCGCCTACGGCAGCTGGCGAAAAATGTCGGTGAGCAAGCGCATGGGATTCCTGTTCGCGATGCGGCAGGCAATGATCGACAACGAGGAAGACCTGGCGATTTCCATCGCCGTGGACCAGGCAAAACATATCAGCGAGGCCCGCGGGGAGATCCGCCGGGTGATCGAGATAATTGAAGCAGCCTGCTCTATTCCGACCCTGATCCAGGGGGAAACCCTTGACGGTATCGCCAACAACATCAACGGCCGGGTGGTCAAACAGTCTCTCGGCGTGTTCGGCGGCGTCGCCCCGTTCAACTTCCCCGCCCTGGTTTTCGGCTGGTTCGTTCCGTATGCCATCGGCGTCGGCAATACCTTTATCTACAAGCCGTCAACCCAGTCCCCGCTGTTCATGCAGAAAATGGGCGATCTCTTCAACGAGATCGGCCTGCCTCCAGGAGTCGTCAATATCGTTCACGGCAACCGCTCCATCCCGGGAACCTGGTATGAAAACCCGAAGATGAGCGGCGTCTGCCTGGTCGGCTCCACCCCTACCGCCAAGAAGATGGCGGAAGCGTGCGGTCGCGGCGGCAAACGCTCGATGCTCCTGGGCGGCGCGAAGAACTTCCTGGTGGCGATGGAGGATCTCAACTGGGACGTGTTCATCGAAAACTTCCTGCACTCCTGCTACGGTTCCGCCGGTCAGCGCTGTCTTGCCGGGTCCATCGTCGCAGCCGTCCCGGAAATCTACGATGAACTGATCGAACGCGTTCTCGAGGCATCCAAAAAAGTCACCGTCGGCGATGCGATGAACCCCGATATCTACATGGGACCGGTCATCTCCGCAAAAGCCAAGGCCAACATCGAGAACTACATCGAGATCGGCATCGAGCAGGGCTCCCGCCTGGTGCTCGACGGCAGGAATCCGGAACTGCCGGAGGCGAACAGGAACGGTTACTTCGTCGGCCCGACGGTGTTCGCCGATGTAACGCCCTGCCGCAGGATAGCCAAAGAAGAAATTTTCGGACCAGTGGTATCGATCATGAAGATCAGAGATCTCGACGACGCGCTGCAGCTGATCCGGGACCAGGAATTCGGCAACGGCGCCTGCATCTTCACCCAGAACCAGTACTACACCGAGCAATTCATCTCGGAAGCCAATGTGGGCATGGTCGGCGTCAATGTCGGCATCTGCGCCCCGCACCCGTACCTGCCGTTCGGCGGCATCAAGGACTCCCATCTCGGCACCGACAAAGTCCAGGGCAAAGACGGCCTCGACTTCTTCACCCAGAACAAGGTCGCAACCATTCGCGTTTCACCCCCTGCCGGGGTCACCGAGGGCGGAGCGAAGCAGGATGGGGATAAATCCGTGCGCAGCTGTGTCGCGTCCTGATAGCGCGTTACCGGTATCGGCGCGGCGACGGATGGCTGAAAGCTCGGCGGGAGCTGCACTGCTCCCGCCGTTGCACGAACGCTCCCGTATCCGTCGTCACCCCGCAGGGAGGGACAGATCATGCTGAACGGCAACCGCTCGGGCAACCAGCTGCTGAGAATCCAGGTATACAATTATCTGCAGGAGCAGATGCGCATCGGCGCCCTGGAACCCGGAGCGGCAATCAGCGTGAAACGGATGCTCGATGAACTCGGCATCAGCAGGACCCCGCTCCGTGAAGCCCTTCTGATCCTGCAGGAACAGGGATTCGTGACGATCATGCCGCAGCGGGGCGTGGTTATCAACGCGATCACCATCGACGACGTGAAGGATATCTACGAGATCCTCGGCGGCATCGAATCGCGCATTTTCCTGTCGGTTTTCGACCGCATCGGAGAAAAACAGATCACCCGCTTCGACGAACAGAACCGGATAATCGAGGAATCCCTCACCGCCGGCGACATCGCCCGGCACAACCATGCCAATGTCCGGTTTCACGACGTCTTCCTGAGCCTTTCCGACAATCAACGAATGCTCAAGTATGTCGGAAACCTGAAAATGCAGCTCTACGATTTTCCGCGCCGTGATTACGGCAGGAAATGGAACGAGAAAAACCTCGATGAGCACAGAAATTTCCTCCAGCTCATCAGTGAAGGCCGGTCAGTCGAAGCCGCCGACTACCTGCGCGACGTTCACTGGGAGTTCAAGAATCCCGACTCATTCACCATTATCCCCAGTTGATCCGGTTCATCAGCCCAGCGCCACGAGCACCAGACCGGAGAAAATCACCGCGATCCCGACATATCGGGGCACGGAGCCCTTTTCCCCCAGCAGCATGATGCCGAGCAGGGCACCGACGGGGATCGACAGCTGCCGCAGTCCGACCACATAGCTGACATTCACGGCGTGGGTCATTGCCAGCAGGATAATACCGTACGTGGCCCCGATGGCCAGTCCGGTCATGAGGCCCGGACCGAGCAGCGTGCGCCCGTGCGCACGGATGTACCTGACGGATTCTCTTGAAAACGCCATAAATACCAGCAGCCACACCGCCGTAAAAATGCATTCCAGCACCAGGTAGAGCAGCGCCCGCATCCAGCCGGCGGCATCACCGGGCAGGAGCTTGAGCATGTTCATCCCGATATCGTCCAGGTAGGAATATCCCGCCGTGCCGACGGCGGCGACCAGGGCCAGGGCGCAGGAACCATTGAGGTAATTGGAAATCCTGAGATCGCGGAAGTTGTTCATCGGCAGGATAATCGCACCCGCCACGACCGCTGCGATCCCGAAGAGGGCAGATGCAGAAAGCTCGTCTCCTCTCCCCGCAACAAACGTGAGCATCACGACGATGACCACGGGAAGCGACCGGGCAAGCGGGTATGCTATGGCCAGTGCGCCGCGGGCATAAGCACCGGCAAGACCGGTATAGTATATGGCCTGAAAAAACCCGGCTGCCGCCAGTATGCCCCACAGGGACAACGGCATCCGGAGCATGAGATCGCCGGTCGTGAAAAACACCGGTGAAAACCACACGATGGTCCCCAGCGTCGCCAGCAGGAAGAACCCGATGGTCGGCGACCGTTTTTTGGAAAACAGGTTCCAACCCGCATGCATGCTGGCCGAGAGAACCACGAGTAGAGCGGCGGTGAGTGTCATACGGTATTTATCAAGGTGTCAATCGTGCTGTTTTACCGCGGACCCGCGTACGCCGCAGACGATGATCTATTCCCATGGCCGAACCATTAAGCCAGCAGCCCGTCCCAGCAGAGCTTTATACCCGAACAGAACAGAATCAGATACAGGTAGCGGTACAGGATTTTCTGGTTCACCTTGTGCAGCACCATATTTCCGAGTTTGACGCCGATCGGCGCCAGCGGCATCAGCACCAGTGACGTCAGGAAATTCTCCAGGTTGAGAAATCCCATCAGTGAATACGGCACCAGTTTCACGTAGTTCATCGCCGTGAAAAAAATGGCCATGGTCCCCATCAGCATCGTTTTTTCCATCTTCTGCGAAAAAAGATAGACTGAAGCAGGCGCCGCCCCGGCATGAATCTGGGTACTGGTAAAACCGGCGATCGTACCCCAGAAATAGCCGCCCCATTTCCCGAACACCAGTGCTTTCACCGTTTCCGGCCTGAACCAGTGGTCCAGGCAGAAGACAATGGCAATGATGCCGATGAGGAGACGCAGCATATCCTTGTCCAGGCGGCCCATCAGGATGGATGCGATGACGACGCCGACGATGCCCGCCGGGATGAGGATTCTGAGATGATGCGCTGCGAATGTACGGCGGAAATGATAGACAGCGAATAAATCCGCCAGACAGAGAATCGGCAGCAGGATGGCGGCCGCCTGTGCGGGATGAATGACAAAAGAGAGCATTGGCACCGCCAGGGTAACGATGCCCGGCCCCAACCCTCCTTTTCCCATGCCGAAAAGCAGGACGAGCGGGGCCGCAAGCACATAGAACAGGGGATCCTGAATGATGTTCATGAGACTCGGCTACCGTGCGCCCAAAGCGGTTTTTTTGCCGATACCGAGCTGCCGGCCGGCTTTGTCGGGCCGCTTCATTCCGGCATGCTGTGCAAGAACGGCCGCCAGGCTTTGCTGGACCCCTTCCGGGAACGACACGCTTCTTTTCTCCTCCATGCTGATATTCATCGCCAGGCATTCGTTTGTCGCCACGACCTCACCTGATCCCGCGTGCTGCATGGTGTGAAAATAGTGGACTCGTTTATGATCACAATCCAGCATTTGGGTGGTGATTGCAACTTCCTCATCAACATGCACTTCTTGGATATAATCCACATTCATGCCGAGAATATACACGGAGCAGCCCGATTGTTCCTTGTATTCAAAGCCGATCCCCCATTCCTCGAAAGCCGCCTCGGTCGCATAGTCGAACGCCATTACAAAATACGCCACGTTCAAATGCCCGTTGTGGTCGATCCATTCGGGCTTTATTTTCACCAGGTTCACCGGACAAGCCATCGCGCCGTTCCTCAGGGTTCTGCTGGAGGCGACCTTGAAAAGACAGGGTTTTAAACGAAAATCCTCATTGTTCAAGGCTGCCTAAAGCATGGGTTTCTCAATCTGCCTGGCGGGGGTCAGTTCCCGCATTCTCGAGAATACATCTACACCAATCTGATGGTAAACATCAAGGATATCGACCAGGACCCAGTTTTCCCTGATCAGGCCGTTTTCGCACCGCCAGAAATCGAGGCTGCGCATCGTAATTTCCTGACCCGACGGGGCGATTCCGAGCCAGCCGTCAGCGCTGATCCTGGCCCGCATGCCGGGCCAGGCAGTAAAGCCGACATAGTCTCCGTCGCCAAAGAGCGTCATATTTTCACCTCGGCCGCCCTCCCGGTCCGGCATCCCGTTCAGAAAAGGGATCTGGTGCCAGTTCCTGAAACCGGACAGACGCCGATTGCTGCCGATGCCGGCCGGGCCGTACCAGGTCATCTTCGGGTGCCAGTAGCGTTCGAGGTTCATGGCCTCGTGACCGCCCTCGGCATATTTCGACAGCGCGTCGAGCATGTCCCGGACGAGGACCAGGCTCCGGGTTGAACGTTCCTCGTCCCACGGCCCGGCAACGAATCCGTCCTGCGAAGCGGGGCCCGGAACCAGCCACTCGACCCCGAGGCTCGGAACCATCGGCCACGCACCCGCCTGCATCATCACCTGCGGTATATCCCACAGCGCCTGCATTTCAACGACTTTCCCACCATCAACGCGAAAAAATTCGGCAAAGCGCATCACGATCGGGTGCAGCGTCGGCGGAATGTCCAGCCACGCATGTTCGAACACACCGATATAGGAGCCGGCGCAGCCAACCCAGTCTCCCGTTTCGGCAGGTCCGGACATGACGATGTAATCCCGTCTCTCGAGATCGGGCAGGGCCTCGATCAGCGGCCGGTAAGCCCGCTCGTAGAGCTCGTCGGGACCGCTCATATCCTCAAAGGGAAAGGCGAGATGAATATCGCTCCGGGCGGAGAAAACCTCCCGCATTGCCGCCTGCAGCCCCTGTTGCTCGCAATCATAGAGGGCGTCACGAAATCTCTTTACAATCTCCTTGGCCTGTTGATAGACGTCTTGTTCCATGCCAACTCCTTCTCTATTTAGATGTTTTTGGTTTTTTCGTTTAAACGGCTGCTGCTGCAGCCTGCCGATATCACCTGTCCAGCCAGTCGAAAAGTGCCCGGGTCACCCGTTCCGGCTGCTCGAGCACAGGCAGGTGGCCTGCCTCTTCGACAATCTGCAGCGTACTGCCGGGTATGAGCTCATGCATCAATTCGTGGCGCTCCAACGGACAAAGACGATCTTCCCTGCCGCACAGCACAAGGGCCGGCACCCGGATCTTCGTCAGCACTTCACGATAATCCGCGCGTCGCTGCAGCGCTTTTGACTGGCGGATGAACACGTCGTTGCCCTGCCGCAGGGCCATATCCATGCACAATTCCAGTATCTGGTCCCGCTTTTCCCCTGCAGCCAGATACAGCGGTTTCATTTCCTCTGCCATCACCTGTCTCAGCCCGCCGCCCTGTACCTTTTCCATCTGCCGGTCGCGCCGAGCTTTGACCGCTTCTTTTTCGGTAAGCGGATTGGTATCCATCAGGGCAATGCGATCCACCCTGCCCGGGGCCTGGTTTACCACCTCCATTGCCACTATCCCTCCCATGGAGAGCCCGGCAAGGGCAAAACGCGGCGGTGCGTGGTCAAGGATTGCCGCTGCCAGTGCGGGTATGTTGTCATGACCGTTTATCGGAGCATGATGGATCGGCAGCGCTGCCGACAGCGGCCCGGCCAGGCCCGAGAAAAGGCGGCCGTCGCACATCATGCCCGGTAATAAAACGAGGGGGATTCTCATCGCTCTTCAACGCCTCCGGCGGACCTCCGCAACAACTTCACTCTGTGCTTTACAAGCGCATATAAAAACGTTACGATACCCGGTATTGCATACGTATTCAATCTATCTGTTCTACAACACACCGTCAAGACTATTTATCGGCAAGGAGACAAGCAATGACTAGACTGTCAGACAAGGTCGCAATCATTACCGGTGGTACCAAAGGCATCGGCTACGGAATCGCGGAAGAATTCATCAGAGAAGGCGCCAGGGTGGTCGTTACCGGGAGAAACGAGCAGACCGGCAATGCAGCCGCGGCCGGACTGAAAAAACTCGGTGATCAGGTGCTGTTTATCGCCGGCGATGTCGGCAACATCGACAGTCTCGACGCGTCCATCAGGCAAACGGTCGACCATTTCGGCAGACTCGACATCTATGTCGCGAACGCCGGCATCAACGACCCTGATAAAACCCACTTCCTCGATATCACCCCCGAGCAGTACGACAGAATCATGGACATCAATCTGCGCGGCATGTTTTTTGGCGGGCAGCGGGCGGCGCGGCAGATGGTGAAGCAGGGCGACGGCGGCGTATTGATCAACATGTCCTCGGTCAATGCCCATCTGGCGCTCGATTCCCAGATGGTCTACACGGCCAGCAAAGGGGCGATCCAGCAGCTGACCAAGGTGCAGGCGGTTGCACTTGCCCCGCACAACATCAAGGTTAACGCCATCGCCCCGGGCCCCATCGACACCGAGTTGATGCGCCGGGTCGGCTCGGACAAGCAGCTGATGAACACCATCTTGTCCCGAACCCCGATGGGACGCATCGGCACGCCGTCGGAATGCGGCCGGCTGGCGGTATTCCTCGCCTCCCCTGACTCCGACTTCATTTTCGGGCAGTCAATCTACAACGACGGCGGCAGGGGGTTTCAGGCATTCCCGACACCGGGGTATAAAACGCTGAGCGAAGAAGAGTACGAACTGTTCCAGCGTCTCAAGCAAGACAACGCTTGATTCGCAGAAGGCCGGCCGCTCTAGAGCAGCGCAGCGCCTTCTGCGAGAACCTTCAGTTTGGCGTAGGCGATGTCAGGGTCAACGGCGCCGTAGCCGGCAAAGGTGCCGAAACCGCAGTCCGTCCCCGCGATCACCCGGTCAGGGCCGACGATATCGGCAAATACGGCCAGGCGTTGGGCGACGAGCCGGGGATGTTCGATGAAATTGGTGGTTGAATCGACCAGCCCCGGCACCAGGACCTTGTCGTCGGGAATCTCCTTTCTGCGATTCTTGAATATTTCCCATTCGTGCGCGTGCCGCGGATTTGCGGCTTCAAAAAGGAGATAGCGGGCCCGGGTTTTCATGAGCGTCGCAAAAACGGCGTCCATGGAAATGTCACAGACATGGGGGCCTTCATAATTTCCCCAGCATATATGAAGCCGGATCCGCCCGGGATCGATTCCGTCAAGCGCCGCATTCAACACCTCCACGTGCGATTCCGCAATCTTGACAAAGTCCTGTTCTGCCAGATCACTGAACAGCATGTGCCGCGACAGCGCCAGGTCGGGACAGTCAATCTGCAGGAACAGGCCGGAATCCGCAATTTCCCGGTACTCCGCCTTCATTGCGCCGGCCAGCGCCGCCAGGTACTCGTCCCGGGTCGGGTAGCAGGCGTTGGGCAGAAAGAGGGAAACTACGCCCGGGGAGGCGGCGTTCATGAATCCCTCGGCGGCACCATGCCGTGCCATCGCGTCCTGCAGGTGGCGTATATCCCTCGCCAGCTCATCCTGTCCGCGATACGCAATCTTTCCGGTACACTGCGGCCGCGCATACGTCGGGGTGCCGCCGCTGCGGGCAAGCTTCTCCAGCAGTCCCGGAAACCGTTTCAGGTCGGCGGGTACATTGCGCGGGCTGTCCCCCGAAAAACCGGTGTATCGATCTTTCACGTAGGTCGCGTAGGAGATTTTCGACATCTCGCCGTCGCTGACGATATCGACCGCGCTGGCAACCTGCTTCTCGACCGCACCCGACGTTGCCGCCGCCATGCAGGCATCGAAACCGGCCTGATCATATGGCTCGTTTTTTTCCCGGAGAAACAGGTAGTCAACGACCTCCTGGGGCCTCGGCAGGGAACCGACGTGGGTGGTTTTGATTTTCGGCATCGATGCAACTCCGGTAAAGATTGAACTGCGATTGACTGCTTTGACGGGCATGAAGCGCTGCCGGGCCGGACAATGGGAGTGCTAGAACGTGACCGTCGGACCCGCCGGGTCAGCGGTGTCAATGACGCGGTACAGGCTTGCCTCGCCGGTCATTGCCGGAGCCAGTGAGCGGGATTCACCCGGCAGCACCCAGCAGGTATCGCCGGGGCCTAACACGGTCGTCCCGCCGTCCCAGGACAGTCTCCAGTGCCCATGCATAATCATCAAAATTTCATGGCGATCACTGGTATACGGCTCAGCGGAAATCGACTCGCGGCTGAGAAACTCGACCTCGAATCCCGGTTTATCGCGAAGCAGGCCGAATTCACCGATAACCCGGCATGGCACGTGTCTGGACAGTGAAAGCAAGTCCTGGCAGCGGGCCACATAGGCGCGGACAATTTCCTGTACCGGCGTCTCCGGGCAGGCGCTCAACGTATCCTCGGAGAGCGGCGGCATCGGCTTGACGCCTGGCGGCAGCTGCTCACCCGCCCGGGTGTTCACCAGCACACCGTTTTCGCCCAGGACAAGTCCATGGTCCCGGGCCGCCTGGATCACCTGCGGGGCCCAGATCACCCCGCCCCCCGCGTCGTCGCCGCCGAGAATCGACATGACCATGCCGTAATCGATCCCGACGTTTTCGAACCCCCTGAAGACTCCGGTCGGTATATTGAAGATGTCGCCTTCCTCGAGCAGCACCTCTCCGGCCGTGCCTTCGCGCCCCCAGAAGAAACGCCAGCGTCCCTTGAGGACGAAGAACACTTCCGCGGTGTGGTGGTAATGGAGGGAATTCGTGCACCCCGGAGGCTGACCGGCGGCGCCGATGTTAAATCCCGGCGTCTGCTCTATATGCACATGCTGGGCCGGGTTTTCCGACACGCCCCTGCCGATGATGCAGAAATTCTCTTTGCGGTCGGACCCGGGAGTATGGGTATCAATGAAGGCGATGCGGCACGGCTTCAGGTCCCCGTAACGAACGATGCGCGACTCCATTGACGGTGTCATGACGGTTACCCCGTTTGCAGGATGATCTGTTTCCACACAGAGGTCTCGTCGTAAACGACGTATTCCCTGCGCAGGCCCCAGGGGCCGAATTCCGCGTGGCAGGCGCCGAGGATATAGACTTCGGCGCCGGTCGGCGGGCCGAACGTTCCCCAGCCGTCATGCTTGCCGTACAGGCTCCAGCGCAGGGCTGCGCGCGGCGGCAACATGTCGTCGTTGCGGCCGATCTGGTGATCGATGGTGAATTGTGCATCCGGAAAACTGGCCCGCAAACCGATCCAGAAACGGTCTGCAGCATCGTGAGAATGGGCTGTTTTTCCGCCCGGATATTCGAGATGGCAGCCGCGGTCATACTCCTTCGGGATTACGGTCAAATCCGCAGCCATGATCCGGGACAGGATATCGGCGTACGCCTGGCCCCACTCGTTGTCGTTGCCGCGTCCGGTATACGGTCCGGGCCTGTCGTTTGCAGGAGTCAGCGGCCGGGTGCAGGATTCGGGGCCGCCTTCGCGTTCGATCAGGTCGATCGCGAACGCTTTCGGATCGATCCCCATCTGCCGCACGATCGCCCCCTGATCCCGAATCAGCCACTCGTCGTTGATCTGGTTGTTGAGCGCATGGCAATCGGCGATGATGCGGTACGTCAGTTTCCTGCCGGTGGCTTTACCAAAGACTCCGTCGCCCTGATGGGTCGCCGTCGACAGGATTCTATGGGAGGACAGCATGCCGCGGTCGGGGTCGCCGGACCAGATGACATCTTCCCCGAACAGCGTTCGATCGGGGAATTCGGCCAGGACCGCCATCGTTGACGCGATCACCCCCTGGTTGCCGACCGTAACGGACGGCGGGGACCGGACCACGATATCGGGGGAATAGTAGCGGTGCAGCGTCGCAATTCCCCGGTCTTCCCAAATTTCCTTCGTGATCCCGATTATATAATCGGGAAAATCCTTCCACCGCTCGTCAAAACCTTTCATGTCGTACCAATTACCTGGGGTTATCAGCCGTTTTTGAAGTTTAATTCAATGCGCATACCGGCCGGGTCATGGAGGAAAAGCTGTTCGATATTCCACCCGTCTACCGTCTCGTGCAGGTACTCGATGTTATGCTTCTCGAGCAGCGCTCTATACCCGTCAAAGCCCTCACAATCAAAGGCGAGATGATGCAGACAGCCGGTCGTTGTCTGGCGCAGTGCGGGCTGGGGCTGGTCAGCCCCGTCCGCCGTCACCAGGTGGATAAGCGGCCGGTTGTTCTTGTAGAGCCAGGCGCCGGCAAACGGGAAATCGGGACGCGGGCCCTCCTCGAACCCGAGCAGCTCACAGTAAAACTGGATAACCCGCTCTATATCCCCGGCATTGGCAACAATATTGAAGTGATCGAGCCCTTTTATCTTCATCTTTGCCTCGCTGAAACTGACTGTTGGTGTAACTTGGAACGTGATGCTAAACGATAAACACCATTCATCAGGATGGTAAAATTTCTCTGCGCCGTCACGTTCTGTAGGTATCAGAAAACGATTTGAACGTCTGGCCGGCCAGCTTCGCGAGGTCGACCGAATCGCTCATCAGCATCAGGAGCTGGTAGCCTTTTTCGTACTTCTTCCGGGCCTGCTCCCAGCTGCCGCCGACCGTTCCCAGGAATTTACCGGCTGTGGCGGTTTTTTCCTCGATCAGGGCTATCG
>Ga0180436_10002733_pt1 | contig 16509 bp, 12 predicted proteins | sample SS_ome_2_FD_132434 | JGI IMG/M metagenome (GOLD analysis project Ga0180436, IMG submission 132434) | Hypersaline lake sediment archaeal communities from the Salton Sea, California, USA - SS_3_S_2 metaG | ecosystem: Environmental > Aquatic > Non-marine Saline and Alkaline > Hypersaline >...
CGCCACGAAACGTCAGGATATCCCGGATCGGCAACGTCCACCCCCGAGGGCGACCCTTCAGGTCCGGCTGGTGCGAGAGACTAAGGTGCGTTTTGACCATACAGGGCCCCATCGTTGATAGCTCGGCATCGGACTCAATCGCGTCGAGCTTTTTCTGTGCTTCCGGTGTGTACTCCACCCCGTCCGCGCCGTACACCCTGGTCGCTATCGCAGAAACCTTCTCACGGAACCGATCCTTCTCGTCGTAGAGGAACCGAAACTCCCCCGTATCGCGGCAGGCATCGACCACCGCTTCCGCCAGATCCCGGGCGCCCTCTCCGCCGGAGAGCCAGTGCTTTGAGACCGCCACACGTGCTCCCGCCGCCTCGGCGGCGTCACGGACGATCCGTTCCTCTTCCGGCGAGTCCGTGGGAAAATGATTGATGCAAACCACCGGCGATACCCCGCTGAGCCGTACCGTTTCGATGTGTGCCACCAGATTTTCCACGCCCCGCGCGACCAATTCCGGAGCAGGCTGTGTGTAGATCTCGTCAAGAGCCTTTCCCGGCGCGACCCGTGGACCGCCACCGTGCATCTTTAACGCGCGAATCGTAGCGACGATCACCGCCGCATCGGGAGCGTTCCCGCTGAATCGGGCCTTGAGATTCCAGAACTTCTCGAAACCGATATCGGCACCGAAGCCGCTCTCCGTGACGTGGTATTCCGAGAGGGCAAGACCGATCCTGTCGGCAATGATCGACGATTGGCCGATGGCGATGTTGGCAAAGGGACCGGCGTGGACCAGAACCGGCTGACCTTCGATCGTTTGCATCAGTGTCGGATTTATCGCCTTTACCAGCAACGCGGTCATCGCGCCGTCCACTTCAAGGTCCGCGGTGGTCACGGGGCTTCCTTTTTTGTCGTACGCTACGACGATACGCCCGATACGACGGCGAAAATCCGCCAGGTCCGTTGTCACCGCCAGAATCGCCATGATCTCGGAGGATACGGTTATCTGAAACCGACTGGGCATCATAAACCCGTCCATCTTTCCGCCGATCCCGATAATGATCGATCGAAGCGCCTGCGCCGAGAAGTCGATCGCCCATCCGATCTCCAGCGCGTTCGGGTCGATATTGAGACGCGAGAGACCCCGTTTTTCGAGGAATGCGTCGGAGTAGTTGAACTCGTGCTGGAGCCGACTGGTGAGTGCCACCATTCCCAGATTGTGCGCGTTGGTGATCGCGTCGATATCACCAGTCAGACCAAGACTGAAATCGGTCATCGGCAGGCACTGCGATCGCCCGCCGCCGGCGGCGGACCCCTTGATATTGAACGTTGGTCCTCCCGAGGGCTGCCGTATCGCGCCGGATACGCGTTTACCGATCGCGCCGAGCCCCTGTACAAGACCCAGGGTGGTGGTGGTTTTCCCCTCGCCGAGCGGAGTGGGAGTGATCGCCGTGACGTCCACGAAGCGCGCCGATCTATGACCTCCGGTCCGTTCGACCACGGAGGCCTGGTCGACTTTGGCAAGGGATCGACCGTAGGGAATCAGCTCTCTTTCTTCTATCCCCATCGCCGCAGCGATGTCCGTGATCGGTTTTATCCATTCTTCTGCGCGCTGCGCGATCTCCCAGTCCGCCATCGTTGTCGGGTCCAGTGTATTCGGGTTCATGGTCTGAGTGTTTCAGGAGTTGCCCTGTTTTGCCAAGAGGTCGCGATACCCCCCCCACGCTTGACGACCGTTCCGCCCCGGCGTAGCTTGTGGTGGAAGGTAACAACAACGATGAAACGGATAACTATACAAACAGGCTTGCTGATATTGGTCCTGGCGGGAGTATTCGCCGGTGGAACACAGGAACGGACCGCACCCGGCGTCGGTCCTGAGGAGTGGGAGATACCGTTTCTCAATGTTCTAACCGGCCCGATCGCCGGCATCGGCGAGTATCTGCTCTGGGGAGCCGAACGCGCCGCCGAAGAGATCAACGCCGACGGCGGGATCAAGGGCGTCCCCCTTCGGATTCGCGCGATCGATACGGGTATGGACCCGAACGAAGGCGTCGTTCAGATGTCTCGTCTCGTGGAAAGTACGGCGATCGCCGCGCTCGGTCCGGTTCCGGAGCCGGTGATCCTGGCGGCGATGCCGATCGCTGTGGAAAACGGCTTTTTTTCGATGACCGCCACCACCTCCTACGAGTACGCGGAGCAGTTTTTCCCCTGGTCGATATCGTGGTTCGGCTCGACCGCAGCGACGCTTCCGCCGGCCGTTCGCGGGTGGGTTCGTGAGAACCCCGAGATCCGACGGGTGGTCCAGATCGTCGAAAACTACGGTCCCTGGCCCGGCATGGCCGACGCCCACGATATCGGACTCGAACAGGAAGGCGTAGAAATCCTCAATCGGATCGAGATCTCCCAGGACGTGGTTACCGTTGGACCGATCATCGTGCGTGCCCTGGAACTCGAACCGGACGGTATCGTTTTTGCGGCAAACGCGGAGAAAGTCGCGCGGATGATCGTCGAGCTGCGTAACCGCGGCTGGGACCGACCGGAACGGTTGCTCGTCTTCAACAGCGCCGACGACGTACCGCTGTATACGACCGGAGGATCCGCTCTGGACGGGGTCATGATCTATAACTACATCAATTCCGAGTACGAGTCTCCCCGATGGAACGCCTTCCGCGAGGCCTACGCCGCCGAGCACGGAGGTGTCGCACCGCCGAGTCTCTCAACCCATTACTACGATGCCGTCTACATGCTTGCTCGGGCGATTGAAGAAACCGGCGCTACCGGAGCGCCCGCGCGACTCCAGGAAGAGCGCCGCGCCGTGGCACAATACTGCGCCAACATCCAGGATTTCCAGGGTCTCCTCTTTACCTGGAGCATGTCCGACGGGGTCCCGACGGACAAGCCTCTGTACCTCTTCGAGATCAGGGACGGTACAAAGCACCTGGTCCGCGAGATGAGACCCGGCGATTTCTGATCGGACGGATCGAGACCGATGTGTTACACGGCGCGGATTCAACTGCCGGACGCCTACACCTTCAGTTTTGAGTACATCCAAACCTGGGAACGGGTCTCTCCGTATCGGGAACTCGCCCAGGTCAACGCCATGGCACGGCCGGTCGTTCCGGTCCTCACGATGGAGTCACCCCGCCGGTTTACCCCGATGCGCTGGCTCATGGTGCCCCCCTGGATCGATCGCAGCGATAAATTTCGCGAGCTGAAGATCTGGACCGCCAACGCCCGCATCGAGGACCTGGAACAGAAAAAACTCTACGGGAGTCTCACCTCCACCAACCGTTGTCTGGTGCTTTTCGCCGGTTTCTACGAGTGGCGTCACGAGGAGAACGGTAGCAAAACGAAGTACTACCTTACACTTCCCGAGGGGGCGCCGATGTTCCTCCCGGGTCTCTATCGAACCGGCCAGATCGACGGCGAGCCCTACACCTCCTGCAGCGTTTGTACGATGGAAGCACGGAACGTGATGCGCTACATCCACAACAACGCCCTTCGCCAACCGGTGGTGGTGGATTACGGAGATACGGAGGATCACCGCTCCTCCGGATCGGTGTGGCTCGATCCGTCGGTTCCACTGGCGGAGGCGCGGCAATCCGTACTGGACGGGGAGCGGTCGGCGGAGTTTGAGCCGTCGCCGGCGGTGACCGGCGGTCAGCAATCGTTTTTTTAGCGGACCAATTTTGAACGAAACCGATCCGTCAGTATCTTTTATGTGGGGACGTTACCGTGAAACGGTGGGTCTTCATACTGGGTATTCTTTTCGTGCTGCATCCGGTTATCCCGCAGGGCACCGGCGCGACCTGGGCTGATCTGACACTCAATCATCATATTCATGACGACTCGGGAAATCATCTCGTGTTTGTTCATCGCTGCGACGCAGACCTCCGTGTGGAGCCGATGATTGCAGTTTTCTCTAATTTCTCTCCCCGGCACGGCGTTCTCGGACATATTCTGGGAATATCGATACCCGTGATGGTTCCCGATTCGATCATCTCCATGCGGGCACGGATCGGAACCGAGTCCTATGATATTCTCCCGGTTCAGACGGCGATCGGCGCAAACGGCGATCGATTTGTTCTTATGAGTTTTTACATACTCACGCCGGAGATGCACTCCGCCCTGTACCGAGCGGAAACGGTGACCCTGACACTTCGCGGAAACACGTTCTCGTGTACGATTCGAAACGCCGAATACGTGACACACCTGGAACACGCCCTGCAAGCGGTAACATCCGAGCTTGCCGCCGTCAGAACGCTCCGCGGCGAGTTTACCGATCGATTTGGCGAGTATGTCCGGCGATAGAAGGGATATCGAGCGACCGATGGGAATCGAACCCACATCACCAGCTTGGAAGGCTGGGGTAATAGCCATTATACGACGGTCGCCTGTGGTGCGATACTCTACCGGCGCCCAACGGTTCTGTCAAGATTGTACGGGTTGTCAGAACTCGAAGTTGGCGTCCACGTCCAGGTCCGGTATCGCCTCCCACAGCGCCGTCAGGCCGATATCGATACTGCTTACCGAGTATTCGTACGCCCCGCGGGTATTTCGAATGCTGAGGAACCGGAGATTCGGTAGAACCGCGAGATCCGCAATGCCGTTGGTCACCGCGTCTTCCGCGATACCGTATGGGTCCGGTGGCGCCACGCCCAGGTAGTCCTGATCCGCCCGGATCTCTTCCAGATTCGCCATGGTAACCGCGTTTTGCGAAACCGGGAGAAGCGATACGACCTCGGGATTGCGGGAGATGTCGAGAAACCGCAGATTCGACAGCGTTGCCGCAATCGAGCCGAGTTCGTCGTTCCCACTCGACATCCCGACATTGATAAATGCTATCTCTTCTACACTCGTCGGTAACGAAGCGATGCCGGCGACTGAGGCGAACTCCGACAGGTTTACCCGCCGTAGAGGCGTATCGCTGAGAGGCGACAGGTCTACTCCGGGTCCGCCCCCGCCCTGATGGAGCTCCAGTTCCACGATCCCCGAGTTTGCCAGGGGGGAAAGCGACGAGATCTGCGAGAAACCGTAGAACCCGACAAACTCGATCTGTGCATACCCCGCAACAAGTCCCAGCGTCGTCTCATCCAGCGTCTCTCCCGCGGTAAACTCGAAACCGAACCCCGTTAGATTCGGGTATGACGCAATAAAGGATTCGATCGATGCCGGTGCCAGCGACTGAACGACCGTTAGAGAATCCGCCAGTTCAATCAGTTCATTCATCAGATCGTCGTCGGTGTAGGTGTTGCCGCCACCCCGAATATCGAGATGTTCTATCGGTCCGAGCCGCTCGATATCGGCCAGGGTGTCTATGTTGGCGTCTCGCGCTATCAACTCTTGCAGGGTCTGCTCATACATGAGCGAAAAATCGACGCCGGTCCCGGCGGTCCCGGATATATCGAGTCGCCGCAGATTGGGTAACGGCGGTATCGACTGTGCTACGGATGGCGCAAAACCGGCAACCTCGATCTCTTCAATACCGGTATGACCAAGAAAACCCGCCAGCGACACCGTACTCACGCCCATACCGTCCTGAAGTACAAACCGCCGAAGTCTGGGCAGATACACGACGCCGGTGAGATCACTCACCGGAAAATCGCTGTACCACAACCACAGCTCTTCGATATCCGTATTGTAGCGGGCACCCGATTCAAGGATCGCCTGTACCAATGGATTCGGATCGTCGTTTTCCGCCTCGATCAGGGCGATCACCTCTTCAATGGGCACTCGTGACTCCGGATCCGCCGGATTGTCAAACACGGGACGGTCAACCTGCGAAAAGGGGAAATCGCACGATCCAAGACCGATCGACGTGAGGCCCATGGCGAGCACCAGCGCTGCGTATCCGGTCCATCCGGTTGTTCGCATCATCGGAGCACCACCAGTCGGGAGCTATCATCCATGAGTCGCGATGCATCCTCCGCAACGACCCGCGGACGACTCACAAAAAATGGTTCTCCCGGAACGGCGTCGCCAAGAAGCGGCAGCAGATCGATCCGGTCCGCCAGTCGTACCGCCCCCGCGTACGGCCCGAGAACCAGCACGGTCTGCGTGCCCTGGGTCCCGTCGCCGGAGAATACCGCCTCCGCCACATCCATGAGGCGACCATAGCGTTCCCGCGCCCATCCACGGAGATAGACGTCGCCGGCCCGCCTGTTCTGGACAACCCGGATTGCCGAAACTACCGCCACAATTCCGCCCACGGCGATACTCGTCCACTGGATGAGCTCGAACAGCTCCGCCTCGTCGTAGGTATCGTTGGCCTCGTCGCGGAGGCGTACAACCTCCGCCGGATCGGTCTCCGCCAGGTAACGCCCGTATATCCCGTCGGCGTCATCGGTCGTACGTCCAACCACATCCGTCGCAAGCAAATAACCACCGTACCCGGCGATCCCTATTCCAAGCGCCCCTGTTGCATACGGCCACGGCCGGGAGCGGCGCGCCTCGTAGGTCTCATAGGTCCTCAGTGCGCTTTCGAGAGACCGCTGGAGCTGCGAAACCCGCAGATACTCCGACAACCCGAAGGTCTCTTCGATCACGTCCATATCACCAAGCAGAACCTGCGCATCCTCCCAGCGTTCTTCCGCAAGAAGCTGCGCCCAGCGGAGCTGCAGCATCAGCAGGTGCGCGGCTCCGTTTCGTTGGATCCGTTCGTTCAGCCGGGAATCCCCGATGTCCCTACTCTCCGCAAGCTCTCGACTCCGAGCGACAAATGTGAAGGGGCTACCGGCAGTGTACTCTCCATCGAGAGCGTACCGTCCCGGGGTATTCGCAATAAACTCTTCTTCCAGATCCCAGGCGGTCTCCAGTATTTCCTGTTCAATTGCCTGTTCCGCCCGGACTCCCGACGCATCGGGACCGAGCATTGCCGCACTTTGCGCCAGAGCCTCCCTGGCAACATCCAGATCACCGTACTGTCCGAGAAGGGACTCCGCCAGATCCTGGTGGACAGCGATCTCGTCAACACTTCCTACCAGCACGTTCGGTAGATCGAACACCACGTCCAGCGCTTCTCCGGGTCGTACGAGCCGGTCAGCACTGTAGATGAACTGTTCACCACGCCGACCGGATACGGAAATCTCCACGGTGCGGCGACCCACCAGAACCAGCGGTACCGCCTCGAGGGATTCACCGACGGGAATGCCGTCGATATACACCCGATAGGGGATATCCTGACGATTTGGTTGGAGCAGGATCGCACCGTAATCGACGCGGTATCCGAGAATCGCAGACGTCGAGAGAAGAACAAGCTCGTCCGCCGCATCGAGCACATCGAAATCACCAAAGGCTTCCCGCGTTTCTTCGCCGATGATTCGGCCCTGCTCGTTGCCGTAGACGGCGGCGGTCAGCGTGATGCGACCGTTCACATCACGCGCGACACGTCCAAAGACCACCGCGTCGATCCTGTTCTCCCGGGCGACGCGAGCAAGGCGCAGGGATCCGCGCTCCGCGTACGGATCGAAGGGCTCCACGTGGCGATAGTCGAACTGTCCGCTCAGTTGTGTGCTCAGCCGTATCGTCGACGACATCGCCGTCGCCAGCGAGTCCCATTGCGGATCGCCGCTATCGTTGACAAAGGGGATAACCGTGATGCTCTCCGCCTCGAGACGGACACCGTCCACGGTCTGAGCCCCGACGGCTCCTACCGCTATACCCAGGAGTACTATCGTTGTCCACAGCGACCGTACGCGCATTCACTCTCTCGAATCACCGTCGGGGGGACGGGTTTTTATGATGATCTGGTCACCACTGTCAGTATATATCGGAACGCCGAAGAGTTCATATCGTCCGAGATAGTCCGGGAGTCCCTCCCGCACGTCGCCGAGGGTCGCTCTGTAGTTCTGAAGTATCCGGTAATGCGTGACCGGGAGAACGATCGCCCGCGCCTCCCGACCGCCTTCCCGGAGTTTCTGTAGTGTTCCGTAGATCTCCGCGATGATCTCCTCGGCACGGGGCAGGGCGTCGCCCTGTTCGCGGGTACTGTCGGAATCCATGGAGCTGGCGCCGACGCGCTTCCGAACGCGCCGACGCAACCACCGACTATCAGCCGATGATCAGATCCAGCAGGTTGTAACGCTGAAAAATCGAGACCGTTATCAGCGATACCACTGCCATGATCTTGATCAGAATATCCAGCGAGGGCCCGACCGTATCCTTGAGAGGATCACCGACGGTGTCACCCACAACACCAGCATCGTGCGCTTCCGATCCTTTTCCTCCGTGGTTACCCTGTTCGATAAACTTTTTGGCGTTGTCCCAGGCGCCACCTGAGTTGGCGGTAAACAGCGCCAGCATAATCGCAGAAAGGGTCGTACCGATAAGAAGACCACCTACAAACTCCGGACCAAGCAGAAAGCCGCTTACTACCGGCGTCAGGACCGCGATAAGCGCGGGAACCTTCATCTCCTTGATACTTCCGGCGGAACTGATCTCGATACAGAGCTTATAGTCCGGTCGCGACTCACCCGTGAGGATAGCCGGATCCTCCCGGAACTGCCGTCGCACCTCGTCCACCATCTTTCGAGCGGCTTTGGCGACCGCCTCGATGAGGATACCGGAGAAGAGGAACGGAAGAGCGGCTCCCACGAGCCCCCCTGCGAGGGTAAGCGTATTGATCATGTCCAGCACCAGCACAAACTGGCCCATTGTGTTGGCAGGGCCGGCCTGGCTGTAGAGATAGCTCGCAAAAAGAGACAACGCCGCCAAAGCCGCCGATCCGATCGCAAAGCCTTTTCCTATCGCCGCCGTGGTGTTTCCGACGCTGTCGAGTTTGTCCGTGATCTCGCGAACGCGCGGATCAAGCTTGCTCATCTCGCTAATACCGCCGGCGTTGTCGGCGATCGGTCCGTACGTATCAACAGAGACCGTGGCAGCAACAAAACTCAACATCCCGATCGCCGCCATAGCCACGCCGTAGAGGCCGGCGATCGCATTGGCGCCGATAACAGCCGCGGCGAGTACGAGAATCGGATAAAACACCGACTTCATGCCGATTGCGAGACCCTGGGTGATGTTGAGGGCGTATCCCTGTCGACTCGCCGCGGAGATACCCTGAGTCGGACTGAAATCGTAGCTCGTAAAGTACTCCGCCAGTTGTCCGATCAGGATGCCCGCCACGATACCCAGCACCGCCGCCGCCCAGGGAGAGGCCCAACCGAGGCGGAACGCCAGGGCGCTCAGATCCGTGGTCGAGAAGAACCACCAGGTAATTACACCGGTGGAGATCAGCGTAAGGATCGCCGAAGTCCAGGTGGCGGTGTTGAGCTCGCGATGGGGATTGTCGCTCGCTTTTTTTGCGATCAGCGTAAAAATACCGATGACCGACGAGATGATTCCAAGCGCGGCAAAGATCATCGGATAGTTTATCAGCTTACCGACGAGCTCCGAGCTGATCGAAATCGCGGCGTCGCGAACGGTGTAGTACATGTACGCCGACAGAACAACGCTCGAGATAATCGCACCGACATAGCTCTCGAGAAGGTCCGCTCCGAGTCCTGCCACGTCACCCACGTTGTCACCCACGTTGTCGGCAATCGTTGCGGGATTACGAGGATCGTCCTCGGGAATATGCGCCTCGGTCTTACCGACCAGGTCCGCACCCATATCGGCAGCCTTCGTATAGATACCGCCGCCGACACGGTCAAACATGGCAATCACCGAACATCCCAGGGCGTACCCGGATACGGTCATCGTGAACGGAATAAAGTTGATTCCGAGCCAGTTCGTCACGATGATCAGATTCGACGTGTTGGTCTGACCCAGAACGATGCCGAAAACGAGATACACGATCCCGAGACCAAGAACGGCGAAGCCCGCAACGCTCAGCCCCATGACGCTCCCACCCTGAAATGCGACCTTCAGCGTGGCTCCCACATCGTAGGTCTCGCGCGCTCGGTTGGAAACCCGAACGTTTGAGATCGTTGCGATCTTCATTCCGATCCAGCCGGCAGATCCGCTCATCAACGCACCGAGGATAAAGGCGACGCCGGTATACCAGGACACAACGACCATCAATGCCGCCATAATGACAAGCGCAATGGAAAAGATGATCTTGTACTCGTGGTGGATAAACGCGTCGGCACCTTCCTGAATCGCCCCGGCGAGTTCAGCCATCAATTCGGTGCCGGTTCCCATACGTTTGACGGCGGAATAATTTACGGCGGCAAAACCGAGTGCGGCGATAACCGCGATTGCAACAAAACCAAGCATTATCACAACATCCTTACATGTGGGGTTTTAAAAAGGAACGACGTACATCGCCCCATGGTAGCCATGATAGCATTTTCACAAAGGTGCGTGCAATGATAGGTTTCAAAATATGATTCACCCCGACCACTACGACTGGACACGGTTCGTTCCGGATCACACGGCGGTACTCTGTTTTGTTCGCTCCGGGCGCCGGGTGCTCCTGATACGCAAGAAACGCGGCCTCGGCGCCGGCAAGATCAACGCTCCCGGGGGTAAGTGTGATCCCGGCGAACCGCCATACACCGCGGCGATTCGCGAGACCCAGGAAGAAGTGGGTATTCTCGCGGCGGATCTCCGCAATCACGGGGTCCTCCGGTTCGCCTTTTCCGATGGATACACTCTCAAGGTGTATATTTTTGTTGCGTATCGCCACGAAGGTTCCGCCGTTTCCACCGATGAAGCAGATCCTTTCTGGATCGATATCGCCGCGATTCCGTATGAAGAGATGTGGGAGGACGACCGGCACTGGTTGCCCCGCGTGCTTGCGGGGCACCGCGTGGAGTCGGAGATGCTCTTTCACCACGACGACATGATCGATTGGGATATCCGGTTTTCCGACGGTGTTCGTCTTCGCCGTACCTAAAGCGGCCCCTCGCAGTACCGGGCAAGAACGAACAAAACGTCGCTGAGGATGTTGATCCATCGAAGAATCGGTTCGGTCTCCGTCGTGTCCGTGAGAAATCGTACCAAATCCCGTTCACAACGCCGCGCGATCGTACGCGATCGGTCGATCTCCGCGGAGCAGATATCACGACCGGACAGCGCAAAATCGGTCATCGGCGGAACGAGTCTTTCGTATTCGGTCAGAATCGCTTCGAGACGGCGAGGCGCGTCGTCCAGCGCGGTTTGTCCCAGGGGTGAACCCCGATGGATCGCCGCAACGGCTCCGCCCAGCGTGAAACACTGCCGTTGAAACTCCTCCAGAATCGAAACGATCGACGATGGTCGTTCGCCGGAGACGCGACACTGCGCTTTTGCCACGCCAAGAGACGCCTGGAGCTCGTCTATTGACCCCAGCGCCGCGAAAACGGGGTGGTCTTTTGGAGTTCTGTTGGTATCGCCGGTATCGGATACGCCGCCGTCGCCGCGGCCGCTTCGTACAGAGAGAGATCCGTTCTCCAATAGACTCGTCCTGTTAATCAGTACTGGTTCTTGAAATCCTGTATAACCGCGTTCTCGCGCAGTTTGACCAGCGCTTTCTCCTGGATCTGCCGTACTCGCTCACGGGTAATACCGAGAAAACTTCCCGTCTCCTCCAGCGTATACGGTCCTTCACCGCCGAGCCCAAAGCGCAGCTTGATGATCTTCATCTCGCGCTCGCTCAACTGCGCCAGAACTTCCTCGATCGTATCCTGCAGCGTGAGGTCAAAAACGAAGTCAAAGGGCTGTTCGAGGTTCTCGTCTTCGATCAGATCCGACAGCCTGGTGTAGCTGTCATCGTCGATCGGAATGTCCAGGGAGGTCGTATCCTGCGAGAGGCGATGGATCTCCTCAACTCGATGTGTCGGGATATTCATGTATTCGGAGACTTCCGTCGCTTCCGGATCGCGACCGAGCTCCTGTGTCAGGTGTTTTGCTACGTAAAAACACTTCTTGATCGTATTGAGCATGTGAACGGGTATACGAATGACCCGACCTTTGTCCGCCAGGCTTTTGATGATCGCCTGCCGAATCCACCAGGTACCGTATGTCGAAAAACGGCACCCCTTGGTATAGTCAAAACGCTCCACCGCCTCGATGAGCCCGATGTTCCCTTCGTCGATGAGGTCGAGAAGGCTGAGCCCGCGATGTTGGTACTTCTTTGCAATCGACACAACCAGACGGAGGTTGGAGTTGATCATTCTCGTCTTGAACCGACGAAGTTCCTCTTCCAGTTCCGCTGCGTTCTCCTGATCCTTGTTGATCTCCTTCCGCAGCTCCTGGATGCGGCGTCCGATCTCCTGTTCCTCATCGACCGTGAGCAGCGGATACCGCGATATCTGGCGCAGGTAAAACGCAAGCGGATCACTCTCACTCTCGACAAGATCAACCGTATCCTGCCCATACGAGCGACTCGTCGCAGTCTCAGAGAACTCGTCGTATACTGGGTTGTCCATAGTGCCCCCGCAAGCCGTTTTGTGTTTGTTATTCAGCTTAACACATCGCGTTTTGTTTTGCCGCAAATTTCGAGAATTTTTTATCCTCTGGGGGCTGTTTCGGGGTCAACAAACGCATTTTCGCGCCAAACTGAGAAATAAAGGGCCGCGGCACCCTCAGATGGAGAAATCCCCACCGTTCCGATCACCGCTCCCGCGTCGACGGGATCCCCCACGGCAACGGCGATCGTTTCCTGACCACCGTAAACGTACACGTACTCCTGGGCCGTCTGAATAAGGACGACGTTGCCAAAACTCGAATGAGGACCCGCGTATACTACCCGGCCCGCGGCGATCGCCTGGACCGGCGTTCCCCGGTCCGCTCGAATCAGGAATCCCGGGAGTTTACCGGACATCCGCCGTCGTTCCCCCGCGACCGGCCAGGCGCCGCCACTTGAAAACGTGAGCGGTTCCGACGGACCGGTTACCGCCACGGCGATCGTCGTATCGGGACTGTTACCGACAGCATCGGTGCCGGTGTTTGTTTCGTTGGAACGCGCCTCCGTGGAGACCGCCAGTTCCTGACCGATACGGATACGACTGTCCGTGAGGCCGTTGATCTCGCGGAGCCGTTCGACATCGGTGCCGAACCGTTGCGCTATCCCGTAGAGCGTGTCACCGGCCCGTACCACGTACCGGTCCGGGATGACGAGAATCGTTCCAGGGAGCAGCACCTCCGGCGCCCCAATGTTGTTTACCTCCAGAAGTAACTCCACGGAGGTGTTGTACCGTCGCGCGATCGAGTACAGCGTGTCTCCGTCGGCAACCTCGTAGTTCATTGACTCGGCGCTCAACGACACCGAACAGAGAACGATAATCAGCACAATCGTCGTCGCGTATCTCATAGGTCTTCCTCTTTGAGAGTCGGCACAACGCTGTTTTTTATTGAGCAGGAACGCTCGCCACCGGAGCATGGTACGAAAAAAAACGGCGAGTGATCACTCACCCACCGTTTCCATCCTCGGGCTGAGAGGATTTGAACCTCCGACCTCACCGTCCCGAACGGCGCGCGCTAGCCCCTGCGCTACAGCCCGTATTCGTAGTAGCGAGACGATACCAAAGCACGTCTGCCGGGTCAACCCCGTTCATTGACACCCAGGGACCCCCGTGATAGCGTTTTCGCTCACATTCGATTCTATCTGAGAGGACAGTTTACCAACAATGGCGGAAAGCAAAAAAGGAGATGCAAAGGCGACGTCCCGGGACCGGGAGAAGCACGCGCCGCAGCACCGTAATCGCGGGATCTATATCGGCAGTATCATCATTCTTGTAATCGTCGTGGTCACGTTTATCGGCGCGCCGGTGGCACGTTCCGCCGCGGGATCGCAGCGTCTCGTGTTCGGCCGGTATAACGGCGAAGACATTCAATACCAGGCGGGCAACTTTTTTGCCCGGCAGTATCAGGTTATCGCACAGTCTCTCCGCGACAACGGCAATACGGGGAGCCTGGAGATGCAGCTTCGTCTCGCCTGGCGGGAAGCGTTCAACAGGACCGTTCTCCATACGGCGGTACTGCAGCAGATGGACCGGAGCGAGGCTCGCGTGAGTGAGGCACGGGTAGACGAGCTTATCGCCCAGGACCCGCGTTTTCAGATAAACGGACGGTTTGATTCGGACGAATACAGCAGCGTGTCCAGCCAGGAGCGCTTCAGTCTGCGCACATACCATCGCGAGACAGCGCTTTTTGATCTCTTTGTGAACGATGTTTTGAACGGAGTCCCCTCCACCGAGGCAGAACGGGAGTTTGTGGCGTCCATGGCAAGTCCGCAGCGGAGTTTTGAGATCGTTCGGTTTCCCTTTTCGGAGTTTCCCGATGAGCAGGTGGCGGCGTTCGGGAAGGACAATCCCGAGCTGTTTTCGCGCCTGCACCTGGCGATAGTCTCCCTTGCGGAGGAGAGCGAGGCCGAACAGATACGGGAACGCGCCGTTGCAGGAGAGCCCGTGTCCGACCTCGCTCGCACCTACTCGCGCGATCTCTACGCCGACCAGGGCGGCGAGATCGGCGTGTCCTGGTCCCACGAGATTCAGCGGGACCTCACGGATCCCGCGGAGATTTCGGCGCTTCTCTCCCTCACCGAGGGCGACGTAAGCCCGGTTCTCGAGACCGGTTCCGGATGGTCCTTCTTTCAGGCGCTGGCGGATCCGGTGGACTACGAAGAACAGGCCACACCGGAGCCCACGGAGGAATTGGCGTCGGAGCTGCGGGCATACATGGAGATCTACGAGCAGGGGCGCATCCAGGACTTTACCAGAGCGGGCGCGGAGGAGTTTGCCGCACTCGCTCGGGAGACCGGCTTTGAGGCAGCCCTCGAGGAAGGTGGCCGCGAGGCGATCGCTACCGGGTTTTTTCCGATCAACTACGGGAACGTGCAGCTGTTCGAGTCTGTTCAAGCCGCGGGAATCGAGGATCTCTCCGATGCCGCGTACCGGGAAGAGTTTTTTGTCGCCGCGTTCTCGCTCCAGGAGGATCAGGTAAGCGACCCCTTTGTTCTTCGTTCGTCCGTGGTAGTCATGAGACTCCTGGAAGAACGGGACGCGCCGGAATCCGATCGGAGCTTCGTGACCGATTTCTACGACATGATTACCCAGCGTTTTGTGGCTGATGAGATCGAAACCGCATACGTGGATCAGGAGAAGCTCGACGATCGATTCAACGAGTCTTTTAACCGCTACGTCCTCGGAACGGCAAACTAGGACGACCATCGATGGCCGCGGATGATCGACTCGTTCGACATCCCGGTCCCCGGGGAATATCGTTCTCCTTTGACGGCCGACGCCTCCTGGGCGACGATCCACGGAAGAGCCAGGAATCGCGGCTTCGCGCGGCGGCGACGCGCAGTACCGACGAGACCGGGGAGGTGCAAACGCTGGTATGCGTGTTTTCGCCCCTCCTGGGGTACGGACTCGGCGATTTTTGCGCGGCTCTCGGCCCGGGTAACGCGATACTCGTGGTCGAACTCGACCCGGTGCTGGCAACACTCCTGGATGATTCCCGGTCGGAGATTCCCCGTTCGCTCCAGGTAGCAACAGCGACAGGCTATTCCGATGCGGCCGCCGCGGTTCGCCGGTTTATCCATCGATTCGGTATTCGGCGGATTCGCGTCGTCCATCTCAGCGGCGGCGTTCGTCTTCATGCAGACCGATACCGGACCCTCACGGCATCACTGGAGGACCTGATCCGACGGTTCTGGCTCAATCGCGCCACGGAACTTCGTCTCAACCACCGCTGGATCGTAAATATCCTCCGGAACAGCACCCTCGATGCCCGCCCCGTGCGGGAGTTGTCCGAGCGAATCCGCCCGTCGGTTCTTCTCCTGGGCGCCGGGCCCGGCCTGGACACACACCTGGACTGGATCAGCGCGATGACGCGGCACCGGCGACGTCGAGCGTTCACCCTTATCGCGGTAGACACCGTTCTTGGAACGCTTGCCGCCCGGGATATCGTGCCGGACGTGATCTGGTCGATGGACGCACAACTGGTAAATGCCCGCGACTTTCTGCCGTGGCGCTGGGATGATGCGGCGATCGTGGCGGATCTCTCTGCGGCGACGAGTATCCTGCGCAGGGCCGCACCGGAAAACAGGTTTGTCTTTGCCACGCGGTACGCTGAACTGGGGCTCTTCTCGGATCCGGAATTGCGTCACCTCTTTACCGGGATCGATACGTACGAACCGCGGGGCTCCGTGGTTCCGTCGATCGCCGAGTATCTTATCGGCGCGACCGAGGTCGCACGCGTCCTATGCATTGGCGTCGATTTCTGGTACCGCTCGCCACGAAGTCATGCTCGCGCCTCCGCGATCGACCGGGCCTTTCGTCGGGAAATGACACGACTTCGTCGTCGTGACGGATTTGCGGAAGTGGAACAACGGCTCCGCGTCGAAACACGTCTCGAATCGGGACACGCCGCAAGCGCCGACGCAGCGCTGGTGGATCACGCGGAACAACTCCGGGCTCTCCTGCAGGATCGCACCAGGCGCGTCCTGTTGTGGGCGCGACTGCCCGCACCGGCGATGCCAACGGGTATGACCGAGATCACGCCGGAGGAGGCGACGGAGCTACTCGCCGACGACGATCTACGGGAGGGTTCCCTCGATCGTTCGCACCACGGGACTCCTCCGTCGGCGGCGACCTC
>Ga0180436_10002734_pt1 | contig 16509 bp, 12 predicted proteins | sample SS_ome_2_FD_132434 | JGI IMG/M metagenome (GOLD analysis project Ga0180436, IMG submission 132434) | Hypersaline lake sediment archaeal communities from the Salton Sea, California, USA - SS_3_S_2 metaG | ecosystem: Environmental > Aquatic > Non-marine Saline and Alkaline > Hypersaline >...
AAAGACGAGCTTGTGGTGGTCTACGTGGGTGGAGCCGGCGTAAACCTCAAAGCGGAGACACAAAACGAGGCGCTCGCCGATGTACTGCGTCTCCTCGCCGGAGAGTCCGTACAAACGAGAAAGGCCTACGTCGGTCCAGCCTCGGCAAAACCGGCGCCGAAACCGGCCCGGCCGGTGCGACCGAGCGTGGCCGCCGCAAAACCGGGTGCCCCCAAGAGCTCCAAGGGTGGCAAGAAACGCATCACGCCGCGGTACGGCGTGGTTGTAACAAACGAGCTCTTTCACAACGGAAACGTGGAAGCGTGGAAACGCATCATTCAGAGCTATCGGCTCAAGAACGAGGGGCTCGACGTCCTCATCTGGTACGAGAACGAGCGTATCAACGATATCAACGCGCTCTTCAAGTGGGGTAAGGTCAAACACGGTACGCCGATCATGATCAGCGTTGCCGGTGACGACATCAAGGACGTATCAAAACTCCAGCGCTACCTCTATGAGGGAGCCAGTCCGCGATTCGAGATGTTTCTCCGCGGCGGTATCGATCAACCGCTGGACCTCTTTTAGGAGACAGGAGCAGAGCGCATGAGTGCGATCATTCTATTCGATACCGAAAAAACGGTACCCGAACTCGACAGCAACGAGAGTCTTGGAAGCCGGGGAAACCGGGCGGTCTCCCTGGCAGGACTCGGGGTACCGGTTTGTCCCGGCCTCGTTATTCCTACCGACGCTCTCCAGGAGCTTCCCGACGATACAACATCGGACTGGGCTCTTCTCACCGACGGTGTGGAGAACATGCAGACGATCATGGGGAAGCGCTTCGCGGACCCGAAGAATCCGCTGCTCCTCAAGGTCGTGGAGAGTCCGATTCTTAACGTTCGGAGCTCGTTACCCTCGGTTCATCATGTGGGTCTGTGCGACAGCACCGTTGACGGCTTTGGTGCACAGGCGGGAGAGACCTTTGCATGGCAGGAGTACGCGTTTCTCATCTCCACGCTCATCAAGATGAAGATCGAGGTTGAGTCTGAAGACACGCAGTTCGTAAAGAAAGCGGAGGCGTTTCGGGACGAGCTGAAATCGGCCAAGCGAAAAACCTCGATCCAGAAACTCTTCGCCAGGCAAGACGGAATCCTGCCGGACGAGGTGTTTACCGATCCGTACTTCCAGATCTCCTGGGTAATCAAGCTGTTCCGCTCGGCGTACACGCTGAGCCCGACTCGCAACGATTCGGCGGTTATGATCCAGAGCATGGTGTACGGCAACCTGGACGACAAGAGCGCCGCCGGGTACTTCTACTCCCATAACATCATTACCGGTGAAGACGAGCTCCAGGGCGAGTACTTCCCCCGTGCCTTTGACGAGACCGCCAAGAACGGGAAAAAGCTTTCCGCACTCGAGAAGAAGCACTTTGCCGAGCTGGAGCGCATCGGACGAATCCTGGAGGATCACTATCGTGACCTTCGCTGGGTGCGGTTTGCGATCGAAAGCGGGACGCTCTGGCTGGTGGATCAGGCGGCAACACCCAACAAGACCACCCAGGCCGAGATCAAGACGCTCCTGGACCTGCACAAGCGCAAAATCGTCGATGAAAACTTTGTGATCGATGCGATTCAACCGGGCCGGCTGTCGGAGATTCTCCATCCCACCCTGGATCTTTCCTCGGTAAAGGGTAAAACCAAGCTGAGCGGCGGTATCGCCGGCTCCGTGGGAGCCGCGATCGGTCGTGTATTTTTCAACGCCGAGCGACTCGTCACCGCGTACCGGGAAGCACAACAGGCCGGCGAAGACACCAGTCTGATTCTGGCGATGCCGGCCACCTTTGCCGGTGACGTAAAAGGCATCGAGCTCGCCACCGGCGTCCTCTCGTCGGAGGGCGGATATGCGTCGCACGCTCCCGTTGTCGCGCGAAGCCTCGGCAAGGTTGCTCTGGTGCGACCGGACATACAGTTCAAGGCCAAGTCGATGACGATCGAGGGCAAAACGGTCAAAGAGGGCGACTACATCACCCTACAGGTACCGTACTATGAAGACCCGGATATCTACATCGGCAAGGGGTCTCTCACCAAGCCCACTCCCGAGGGCAGCGGGCTCCTGGAGCTCCTGGAACTGATTCAGACGCGCATCGACGATTTTGACGTCCACGCCAACGCGGACCAACCGCGGGACGCGGCGCTGGCGCTCAAGTTCGGCGCCCACGGTATCGGGCTCTGCCGGACGGAACACATGTTCTTTGACGAGAAGCGGATAAACCGCTTCCGATACATGATTCTCGCGGACTCGCCGGAGATGCGACAGAAAGCACTGGACGATCTCGAGAAGGACCAGACCAAGGACTTCTACGAACTGTTCAAGATCATGGACGGGTATCCGGTAACGATCCGGCTTCTGGACGCGCCGCTCCACGAGTTCCTTCCCTCAAGTAAGGAACAGATGGACGCCTTTATCAAGCAGGCGGTGGCGGATAAGACCGGTTTAACCCGGGCCCAGATCCTCTCGCAGGCAGCGTTCCTCGAGGAGTTCAACCCGATGCTCGGTCATCGCGGTATCCGTATCGCTATCTCCTATCCGGAGATCTACCGCATGCAGATCCACGCGATTTTCGAGGCGGCGTATAAGCTCAAGAAGGAAGGAAAGAATCCCAAGCCGGAGATCATGATCCCGCTGGTGATGACGCCGAACGAGCTCAAGATCATCCGGAACGGCAAGAGAATCGAAGGTAAGCAGATTCTCGGTATCCGGGACATGGAGGCGGAGGTCCGGGAGAAGTTCAAGATCGATCCGATCGACTATCGCGTGGGTACGATGATCGAGTTGCCGGCGGCAGCCCTCAACGCCGGAGAGATCGCGCGCTACGCGGACTTCTTCTCCTTTGGAACAAACGACCTGACGCAGACCACTTACGGTATCTCGCGGGATGACTTCAGCACGTTCTTCTCGGATTACAACGAGCTCGATATCCTGCCAAGCAACCCGTTCAAGGTGCTGCAACCACAGGTACGGGAGCTCGTAGCGACCGCCACGGGTCGAGGACGTATGGTTCGGCCGGACCTGACCGCGGGACTCTGCGGTGAGCACGGTGCGGAACCGGCAAATGTGGAGTTTCTCGAGGAGACCGGTCTCAACTACGTGTCGGTCTCGCCCTTCGGTATTCCGATAGCCAAACTGGCGATCGCGCAGATGAACATCAAGCGGGACGCCGCAAAGAACTGATGCACAAACCCGACCGGGTCATCCGGTCGGGTTTTTACTCCAGAACGTGCTCCACCAGCGCGTCGTATCCCTGCAGCAGATACATCTTGATCAGAGCCTCTGCGATAAACCTGGACTTTGGATACTGTGCCATCAGCAGAACGAGACTCTGTTCGCAAACACTCCGCGGAGACGAGTGGCCACCGTGGCCGTTGAAGTGCCGCCCGAAGAGAGCGCGCTTGATCGCCTGATCAAGAGCCTCCGCGCCGGAACGGTAGAGGCGGTACGCTTTTCGCTCCTCGCCGCCAAGAACCGCGTGGTCCTGTGCCTTGATCAGGGCGTTCTCGTAGAACCCCGTCGCAAAGGTCACCACCGCCTTTACCTGTACTCGTTGCCGGGCGCTGCCGGGCCAATCGAGGCAGGCTCTGAGATCGGCAATAAGCGCGTTGAGGCGGCGCACAGTGGTACGGTAGCGGTACCGGAGCGTGCCCTCGCTGCGCAGATAAAGATTGTCGAGGCCATAGGTGTAGTAGGCGTACACCTGATCCAGCAGAAGGTCAAAGAGTGATCCCATCCGTGCATGGAGCGCTACACTGTACCCGGAATCCTCTTCTGCATCCTGCCAGGGATCAATGTCGAAATCGAACTCACCCTGACGCATACCCACCGGTGAATCCGGCGGTTCTTCCCGCGCGGGGTCTGTCCCGTTGTTCTCCCGGAGGTGCGTAATCGCCACCTCGTATGCTTCGTTGAGACGGACCGTCATCGCGTGGGACCACTCACTGCGATCGATGTTGCGATCCGGGTGATACTGTTTGAGCAACCGCCGAAACGACACGCTCACGTCCTCGATCGTCGCCGGACGTTGCAGCTCAAGAATGTCGTAGGCCGCCGACAAATTCATCACTTTCTAATAGTACGTCATGATAAAACCCTGCACAATACTTTGCGTTTCGCGTCAATTTCGCGTTACTCTTAATACAGAAACGGAGGGACCGAATGGCACAAGTGAGTGAGCTGTTTCAGGCGTACAAAGACGGCAAGCTCCCCGGAGAGGGTGGCTACATCGTGAGCGTGTTCTTTCATCCGAGCATGAACTACACGCGATACGAGATGATCTCGTTCAGCAACGTGAAGGATATCTACCAGAACGAAGAAGGACTTACCTTCCAGGCGGAGGGCCGAAAAGTCTACGTACTCGTGGAACCGGCAAGCTATCCCAACCGGCACACCGAGCCGGCGTATCGTACCGATGCCGAACGGATCCCATACCGTCTCAAGGAGCTCGATACCCATACCACGCGGCGACAGGATACGATCTATATCGGGAAGGAACCGGTGGTTACCTACTCAAACTTTACCGTCCTCAAACCGGTGGGTCAGGACATCTCGTATGTGATGCACCCCACTGACGACGTTCGACAGACGATCGTGGAATTCTTTTTTAAGTCGCTCTGGAAACAGGCGAACGTCCCGCAGGGTGATGCCAAACAGGTTGCCGCCATGGTCGGTGCCGCCTGGGATAAGATCATCGTCCAGACGGAGTTCCACTAAAGCAACGGGATCCCGCCCCGACGACAGGCTTCGCGCTGGTCGTCGGGCCAGATGCTCGCCTGGATCTCACCGATGTGTGCTTTTCGGAGGAAGAGCATGGCCAGTCGCGACTGACCGATACCGCCGCCGATCGTGAGCGGGAGTTCACCCGCCAGAAGGCGACGGTGAAAGTAGAGCTCGCGACGTTCCCGGGCGTTCCGGATCGCAAGCTGCCGTTCCAGTGCCGTCGGATCCACGCGTATTCCCATCGACGACAGCTCAAAGGAGAGGTCCAGCAGACGGTTGTACACCAGGATATCGCCGTTGAGACCTGCGTATCCGTCGCCGCCGGGCGTTGACCAGTCGTCGTAGTCCGGCGCGCGACCGTCGTGGGGCTCGCCCGTGGAGAGATCACCACCGATCCCCAGTACAAACACCGCCCCGTACTCGCGACAGACCTGGAGTTCCCGCTCCTTCGGTGGAAGATCGGGAAAGCGACGCGCCAGATCCTCCGCGTGGACCACGGTTATCGTCTCCGGGAGCTCCGGAGTAAGTCCGTCAAACTCATAGCAGACGTATCGTTCCGTTCGACGGATCACGTCGTACACTTTCGCGACGATCTGCGTGAGAAAGTCCACGGTACGATGCGACTCGTCGATCACAAGCTCCCAGTCCCACTGGTCCACGTAGATCGAATGCAGGTTGTCCATCGCGTCGTCCGGCCGAACCGCGTTCATGTCGGTGTAGATCCCCTCCCCCACCTGAAAACCGAGGTCCGCCAGCGTCATTCGCTTCCATTTGGCCAGAGACTGCACGACCTCTGCCCGGGCACCGGCCATCGCACCGATACCAAAGCTCACCGGTTGCTCCACGCCATTGAGATCGTCGTTGATTCCCGTTCCGGCGAGGACAAAGAGCGGCGCCGTGACGCGAACCAGGTTGAGCTCGTATGCCAGGCTGCTCTGGAAGTGCTCCTTGATGAGGCCGATCGCGCGTTCGGTATGGCGTGCGTCAAGAATCGGGGTGTACCCGGACGGAAGGATCAGGTCCATTATCCCCGCTCCTCCGCGCCGAGCAGTCCGATGTGCCGCTCAAAATGTCCGCGAAGAATCTCCGCGTACTCCTCCTCGAGATCAAAGAGCGCATCGTAGAGCGCCGGCCGGAGCTCCGGATCGTTGAGGATGCCACCATAGGAGATGTGAAGCATCTGCCGCGCGTTCGCGTCTGTGAAGTAGCCGGGAAGATCCGCATCGGAGGTTTTCTCCAGGGGCGCCACCGCATCAAAGTCCGCGGTGATATGGTAGAAGGTGAGCGCCGTGGGATAGTACTCCCGCGCAAAGGCGTGAATGCGCCGGTACAGCGCCGGATCGTGGCGCGCGATCGTCAGGAGCGCCTCGAGCCAACTGGTCCCGGAGGTTTTGAGGTGGAGCCGGAGCCCCGTCTCACGTCCCACCGACGGAAACACGGAAAACTTGTCGCTCCCGGAATGCACGGAGATCTTGTACCCTCCGTACTCCCGGGCGATCGCGCAGTGGACACGAAACTGCCGGTCAAACTCCGACAGGTCGCCGATATAGTCGATCGCTTTCTGAAACTCGCCGATAAAGCGCGGCGCCAGGCTGTTGACCGTGACGCCTCGTTGTTGCAGCTCCCGGGCGATAAAGAGGTGGTGCGCCGGAAGCGTGGGGGTACTGGTCTCGTCGATCGATATCTCCAGGTCGTAGGCGCCGCCGGTGGCGCTATCCAGATGACGGTCCACCTCCCGACTGAAGTCGAGGGCGGGTCCGTACATCACGGCGCAACGCTGCGCCTCGAGCTCCGCTACGTGGATCGTCGCGGGGTGCCCCGTATCGCCGCCGACAATGAAGTCTCGGCCCGCGTAGTCGCGCTCCACCCGGGCGCGGAACTCCTCGTCCAGCGCGCGAAAACCCTCCTTCACCGCCTCTGCGTCCCAGTCCGCCACTTCCGGGCGCATCACCTCGGTCAGGTCCAGCGTTATCATCGGCATGGAGGCGACCAGGGCGGTATCGATGGCAGGAATATTCTTGAGATGGTCGCCATCCGCGCCGTAGCCGTCCCGGTAGCCCTCGCGGAACACGCCCCAGGTGGCGTTGCCGACCACATCGACAAACTCCCGGTGGATAAAGTCGTTCTCCCGGACACTCTGCTGCGCCAGCACGGGAGATACGGCAAACTTCCTGGCCGCCCGGATATGACCGGGGGTAGCGATCCCCAGGCGATCGCCCATTCCGATCGTAGTCCGCCGCTCCCGAAGCGAAAGGGGGCGCGACCACGGAAAGAGATCGTGGAGCGCCCGGGCGTTCTCCGTTGTGAGCTCGGCCAGCAGGAGTCGACCGTCTGCGTCGGGAGGGGCCTCCACGTCAAAGGCGGTGGTGGCGGCCCGCAGACCGCTCGCGTCGGCCTCCGGCCCTACCGCGGCAAACAGACGCCGCACCCGCTCCTCCGTGAATCGGGCTATCCCCCAGACCACGCCATCGCGCCACGCCAGCGAGCGGAGATAGACCTGTACCGGCGGTTTTCCGATGCGGGGACTCTCGGCATACCCAAGCGCCGCGATCCGTGCGGTAACCGTCGATTCTGCGTCGGGGTCGAATACGCCGTTCCGCCCAAGCAGATCAAGAAGTGCCGTCATGATTAAACCTCCCGCGGGACCCCTTCGATCCCGAAATAGTCATGCGCGTTGAACCAGCAGATATCCCGTACCATACCGCCGAGCAGCGCCATGTCGTTCGGCGCTTCTCCGGCATCCACCCAGCCACCGATCAGGTCCGCCAGGATCCGCCGAAAGTACTCGTGCCGGGGGAACGACAGAAAACTCCGTGAGTCCGTCAGCATTCCCACAAATCGACTCAGGAGACCGAGATTGGCAAGGCTCGTCATCTGTCGCATCATTCCGTCTTTCTGGTCGTTGAACCACCAGCCGGATCCGTGTTGCATCTTTCCCGGGACGGACCCGTCCTGAAAATCCCCGAGCATGGTGGCAAGCAGCTCGTTGTCATTGGGGTTGAGCCCGTAGAGTATCGTCTTCGGCAGAGCGTCGTCTCGGTCGAGCCGATCCAGAAAGCCCGCGAGCTTTACGGCAACCGGCCCGTCCACGATCGAATCAAAACCGCTGTCCGGGCCGAGGGCACGGTACATTCGCGTGTTCGTGTTTCGCAGCGCACCGATATGGAGTTGAAAGACCCAACCGCGCTCCGCGTACTCTCGGGCGAGAAACTCCAGCACCGCTGTGGCGAACGCCTCCGCGTCCTCCGCTTCCTGGGGATTGCCACGAAGCGTACTGGATAAAACCCCATTCAGTAGCCCCTCGGTGTAGCGGGTGTTCACCGGCAGGAGAAGGGCGTGGTCACTTACGCGGCACCCAACCTCCGCGAAGTAGTCAAGCCGGCGACGAAGCGCCTCCCGGAGGTCCTCAAAGGATTCGATCGCATCGAGCCCTGCCGCAACGGTAAGTTTCGCGATCCACGGCCGAAACACCGCAGGGTCCTGCACCGCCCAGGCCTTGTCCGGTCGAAAACTCGGTCGTACCACAACAGGATAGTCCGAATCCATCAGTATCCGGTGGTGCGAGAGGTCATCGGTGGGATCGTCGGTGGTTCCCACGTACCGTACGTTCATCCGTGTCAGCAGATTCCGAACAGAGAAATCCGGTCCCGCGATCTGCTCGTTCGCCCGCACCCAGATCTCCTCGGCCGTTGCAGTAGACAGGAGCGCATCGATCCCGAAGTACCGGCGGAGCTCCAGGTGGGTCCAGTGATATAGGGGGTTTCCGATCGTGGCGGGCACCGTCGCCGCCCAGGCGTCAAACCTCTCGCGCCAGGATGCGTCGCCGGTTACCAGGCGCTCGTCCACGCCGTTGCTCCGCAGGGCGCGCCACTTGTAGTGATCGCCCCCGAGCCAGATCTGCGCGATGTTCTCGAAGCGCGAATCCCCGGCTATCTGGTCCGGCGGGAGGTGGCAGTGGTAGTCATAGATCGGCATCCCCGCGGCGTACTCGTGGTAAAGGATCCGCGCGGGTTCCGTGTTCAGAAGAAAATCGTCGTCCAGAAAGGGCTTCATGCGGACCTCCTCAGATACTGCTTCAGATACTGTTTACCAGGTATCCCCCGTCCACGGGGAGCGTAACACCGGTGATAAACCCGCTCGCTGCGGGACTCGCGAGAAAGAGCGTGGCCCCTTCGATATCGTCGAGTTTCCCGAAGCGCCCGAAAGGAGTGCGGTCGATGATCGCCTGTCCCCGCGGCGTGAGCTCACCGGTCTCATCGTTGGCGATCAGGAGAGCCCGGTTCTGGTACCCCAGGAAGAACCCCGGGGCGATACCGTTGACGCGAATGCCGTGGGGAGCAAACTCGCGAGCGGCTCCCTCGGTGAGGTTGAGAACCGCCGACTTGGCGGCGTTGTACGCCCAGACGCCGGAGAGCGGCACGTAGCTCGTCATGGACGCCAGATTAATCACCGTTCCTCCTCGCCCCGCATCGATCCACCGCCGCGCAAAGAGCTTGAGAGGTATCACCAGGCCCGCCAGAAGGTTGAGCGACAGAACATCTTCGAACGTGGTGACATCGATGTCGACAAAGTCGCTTTTCCCACGGTTTCCACCGACACCGTTTACGAGGATCGTAGGCTCTCCGAGGGCGGCCACCGTCTCCTCCCAGGCAGAGGCAACCGCATCCTCCGACGCGGTGTCCACGGTGATCGCCGCGATCCGCGACGCGTCCAGGTCGTTCTCCGCGATGAGCGTATCCGCTGCGTCCTGAACGGGATGGTTGGTACCGCGACCCCAGATCGCTACACGGGCACCGGCTCGCGCCAGGACTGTAGCCATCGTGGACGGTAGCACCCCGGCTCCACCGGTAACAACGGCGATCTCCGTCTCGAGGGAGAACTTTGCCGATAGGTATTCGGTTGGTGTGTTCATACTTTATCCTTTCACGTGAATTACATGGATCCCGAATGACTCGAATCGCCGACACTCCTCCTCGTCGGCGTCGGTCACCAGGACCCCGATCTCTTGCGGTTCCGCAAAAACGCTGAACGCCTGTACCCCGATCTTGCGTCGGTCCACCAGCACCACCACCGTCCGGGCGGAGGCGATAGCATGGCGCTTGACCTCCGCCTCGATACTGTTCTGGGCGGAGAACCGTCCCTCCAGCGACACGCCGGAGGCACCGAGAAAGGCGTGATCGACCTGCACCTGCGCAAGCGTCAGATTTGTCCACGGACCGATAAAACTCCCCGCGTCATGCCGATATGATCCCCCCAGCGCCATGAGGGAGATCGATGCGCGATCCGCGAGAAGCGTAAGGACATCCAGTGAGTTGGTGACAACCCGCAACTCCATCTCCGCGATCGTCGAGGCAAACGCGGCACAGGTCGATCCGGAATCGATGTATACCGTCTCGCCGTGATGAAGAATCTCGCGCGCACCTGCGGCTATCGCCGCTTTGGAGCCGGTATTGGCGTCCTTCCGGGCGCTCAGAGAGAACCGCGGATCAAAGCGTTCGGCAGGGACAACAGCGCCGTGGGTTCGCTGCAGATAGCCCTGTTCTTCCAGAATAACGATATCTTTCCGGATCGTTACTTCGCTCACGTGGAGTCGTTCGCTCAGTTCGACCACCCGGACCGAATCGCGCACATTTAGAATCGCTCGTATCGCCTGACGTCGCTCCGTGGCAGTCACTTTTGTTTCCTTACTAAAAACACACTATAACAAAAGAAAACCTGGTGTCAAAGGGTGTGGTACAATCGGGTCATGCCGAACTCGGTGCTCCTCGCCCTGCGACGGATCTCGCTTCGACAACAGCAGCTGGTCGTGTTCGGAGGCGTTACCTTCGTGATGCTGATTCTCACCGTACTCACCCTGGACTATACCGCGCGATACTCCCGGGTGTTCGGATCGAACCTCAATCGTTACTTTCATATCCACGAGCTCCGGACCGGCCTCTCGGACATCCACGATGATCTCGAGCGGTACTTTCGGACCGGCGAGATCGCGGCGTTGAGCGAGGCGGAACGCCTGGCACCGTCGGTGTGGCGAAACTACCAGCAACTCGCTGAGTTCGGGTTTCTCGACCCGGACAGCCTCCACGAACTCCGGGCAACCTACTTCGGCCTGCGCCGATACGACACGGTGGTGCGGCTGGCGATTGCGGAATATCAGAACGACGTCGAATCGTACTACCGCAATTTTGAATACGCCGGTCGGGTTCGCGCGTACGTGGACCTGTATCTCGAACGGTTCTTTCAGATCCAACTCGAACTGGGGCGTCTCGGGTATTCCCGCGCACTGGACCAGCAGGAACGCATACGGTGGACCGCGATCGTTGGGATTGGCGTCGTAGCGCTCGGACTCGTCATGTTTGCCCTCTTCTTCTCCCGTTCCGTCGCAACCCCGCTGGAACGACTGGCTCGCGCCGCCCACGCTCTGTCGGAAGGCCATTTCGATCTTCCCGCGATCGATCTCCCGGATGGTCCGGAACTGCGAGAAGTGGCGGTCGCGTTCAATACGATGAGCTCCAATATCCGGCATCTCGTCCTCGACCTCAAGGACAAGCAGGAGATCGAGCGGCGGCTTCACCAGCAGGAACTCTCCAACGTCAGCATGGAACGACTGTTGCGGGAGTCGCAACTCGTGGCACTTCAGAGCCAGATGAATCCCCACTTCCTGTTTAATACGCTTAACAGCATCGCCCGAACCGCCACTATCGAGAATGCGGACCGAAGCCGCAGTCTCATTCAGGGTCTGTCGGTTGTTCTTCGTTACATCCTGCGAAATCCCCGCCGGAGCGTGGCGCTTTCCGAGGAGATGAGGATCGTGCAGGAATACCTGGCGTTACAAGCGGTACGGTTCGGGAGTCGCCTGACCAGCCTCGTTGAGATCGATCCCGCCGTGGAAGAAGCACAGATTCCGCCACTGATCCTGCAACCGCTCGTGGAAAACGCCGTGATTTACGGAATCGAACCGCTTGAATCGGGAGGACGCGTCTCCGTTATGGCGGACCGGGAGAAACCGCGGGACAATACCGGACGACTTCGCATCCACGTCGCGGACAACGGTGCGGGAATGCCCGCCGAAACGGTGTCCCACCTCCTTCAGGACCAGCCCGATACCGGTGGCCGATCCACCGAAGGCATCGGCATCCTCAATGTACGAGCAAGGCTGGAACTCTTTTTCGGCGATAGCCACGAATTCGCAATTCGGAGTTCGCCGGGAGAAGGGACCGATGTGTACCTGACGATCCCGCTCGCAACCGCCACCGAGACCTATGGACTGCACGCTGCTCATAGCTGACGACGAGCCCCTGGAGCGAGAAGCCCTGAGCACGCTGGCCCGACGAACCGCGTCGTCGGACACCAAAATCCTCGTGGCATCCTCGGGGACAGAGGCGCTCCAGTTTGCCCGGAGCGATCGAATCGACGCGGCGCTCCTGGACATAAAAATGCCCGGCCTCAACGGACTCGACGTGGCGGAGGAGATACGCAGCCTGTACCCGGAGGCAACGATCGTGTTTCTCTCGGCTTTCGACTACTTCGAGTACGCGCAGCGGGCGATTCGCCTGAAAGCATTCGACTATCTCGTGAAGCCGGTGGACGACGAGGCGGTCGAACGAGTGATTCGACGCGTTGTCGAGCGTGTGGCGCAATCGGAACCGACCGAGGCACGCCTCGAAGAAGCACGACGATTTCTCGAGTCTGCCGTATTTGATGATATCATCGCGGGCGACGCGGAAGACGATATCGTCCGGACCGCCTTTCGATTGCTGGAAATCACCGAAGCACCAGGCTTCGTGCTCGTCTTTCGCCCGCATTTCGATCGCTACGCGTTCCCGCTGGAGACCACCTCTCAACGACGAACGATCGTCGCACGGTTTCTGAACGCATTCCGGAATCGGGTCGGATCCGAGGTCGCCGATATTTTGGTACGGGCACATCCGGGTGACGGGTACGCGCTTCTTCTCGGGGTGCCGGAGGGCATGGAACGCGTGCTACGCGACGCGTTACGTGAGGCGACGGCTCGCGTCGGATGCGCCGGAACCGTCGCAATGATCGGGATACCCGGTAGCATCGACTCGATCGCCGGTGCTTTTACCACCGCTCGAACGTGCATTGCCGAATCCGATTCCGACTCCGATGAGGTTCTCCGAATTCTCGGTGACTGCGATATACACTCCCGTCCGCGAAGAAACAACGAACCACGAACGTCGATACGCATGGAGCAGGAACTGCTCGCGGCGATTCTCGATCGCGATATCGACCGTAGTCGCAGCGCCATGGAGGAAATCTGGCGGATCGTGTCCGTTTCATCATCGGACGAGTCTGAAGTCGTACGAAGGATCAGGTCGATCGTGGGATTTCTCGTCCACACGGTACGGCTGCGAGAAGAAATGATGTATACATGGTTACCTGTATACATGTCTGACACGTTTACATCTATACAGGCATTCAAGCGCGACGTCTTTGATGCGATCCTCACCCTTGCTAATCGTCCGCCCCACGTCTTCTCCAACCCCCTCGCCCATCGCATGCACGAGTTCATCGAAGCCCACTACGCCACCCAGATCGGCTTGCCCGACCTGGCAGACCATTGCGCACTGTCGGAAAGCCACTGCAGCCGAACCTTCAGTACGTTTTTTGGTGAATCCTTCACACGGCATCTGAACCGTCGACGGATCAATCGTGCGAAAGAACTCCTCATCGAAACCCGACGAACGATTGGCGATATCGCCCTTACGTCGGGATTTCGGGATCCCGCGTATTTTTCGCGAGTTTTCTTGCGTTTCGAAGGCGTAAGACCGGCGGAATACCGGTCAAATCACGCGGTTTAGCCGTCGTTGTGCATCGATTTCACGGTATTCGCAAGAAAGTACAATGCGCGTTCCGCGTTTCGGGAGGACAATACCATAAATCTTTACAAGGAGGATTCGATGAAAAAGCTTATTGTTATGCTTTCACTCCTGACTCTCGTCGCGTTCGGCGCGTTCGCGAGTGGTCAGGCGGAGCCGGCTGCGCCGGCGGCCGAGCAGGAGCAGATCGTTCTACGTCTCGCGGAAACCCACGCGCAGGACTACCCCACCACCCAGGGCGACTACGAGTTTGCGCGCCTGGTGGAAGAACGAACGGACGGTCGCATCACGGTTGAGGTGTACCACTCCTCACAGCTCGGTGAAGAGCGCGCGGTGATCGAGCAGGTACAGTTCGGCGCGATCGACATGACCCGTGTCTCCATCAGCCCCCTCGCAGCATTCAGCCCGGGCCTCGACGCCCTGCAGATGCCCTATCTCTACAACAGCGTGGAACACATGTGGAGCGTTCTCAAAGGCCCCATCGGCGACGAGATGCTCGCCAGTGTTGAGGATGCCGGATTTATCGGTCTTGCCTGGTACGAGTCCGGTGCCCGGTCGTTCTACAACTCGGTACGTCCGATCGAATCGATCGAAGACCTGGACGGTCTCAAGATCCGTGTTCAGGAAAGCCAGCTGATGGTTGGTCTGGTGGAAGCCCTGGGCGCAGTGGCAACTCCGATGCCCTTCGGTGAAGTCTACGGTGCGTTGCAGACCGGTGTTATCGACGGTGCGGAAAACAACTGGCCCAGCTATTACTCTACCAGTCACTACGAAGTGGCCAACTACTACACCCTCGACCGGCACACCCAGGTTCCGGAGATCCTGATCGCCAGCAAGATCACCATGGATCGGCTCAGCGCCGAGGACCAGGCGATCATCCGCCAGGCTGCCAAGGACTCGATCGACTTCCAGCGCGAGCGATGGGCCGAGTTTGTGGCCGTTTCCGAGGAAGCGATTCGAGCGAACGGAAACGTCATCACGGAACTCTCCCCGGAAGCTCTGGCGGATTTTCAGGCGGCGATGCAGCCCCTGTACGACGGTCTGAGCGACGAGGCGATGGCGGTGGTTGAGAGAATTCGCGCGGCGGACTGATCATATCACTGCTATACTGCGAATAACGTAAACGTCACTACGACCCGGTGGGACTCGTTCCACCGGGTCGTGCTGTACCGTTGGAGGTGCGTACACGATGAATGCGCTGGTAAAGACGCTGGATTCCATCTTTGATTCGATTTTCAAAGTCGCACTGGTAGCCGCACAGGTACTCCTCGTGGCTATGGTGGTTCTCATCGCCGCGAACGTTTTCATGCGGTATGTCCTCAACTCGGGAATCTTCTGGGCTGAGGAGATATCACTTGTTCTGGCGGTTTGGTTTATATTCATCGCGATGCCCCTGGGCGTGCGGAAGGGACTCCACATCAGCATCCACCTCTTCCGTAATCCCGCCGGGTGGCTCGACCGGACGCTCAACATCCTGAAATCGCTGGTAGAGATCACCGTTGGATTCGTCATCCTCCGTTACGGTTGGATTCTTATCCAGTTCACCAGTCGGTCCATAATGCCGGCCACGGAACTCCCGTCAGCCACGCTCTACCTGATCCTTCCGGTATCGGGGATCCTGATGCTCTACGAGGCGATCACCGATCTCGTAGGCCACGACACCGACAAAGAGGAGGCCCTCGATGCCTGATGTCGCGACCGCCTCAACGATCTTGCTGGTGACGTTCTTTGTTCTCCTCATCCTGCGCGTCCCGATCACCTTCACCCTGGCGATCGCGTCGATCGCCACCGCGATCTATCTCAATATTCCGCTTATGGCAATCGTGCAACGCATGGTACAGGGGGTCAAATCGTTTAGTCTGCTGGCAATTCCGTTCTTTATTCTCGCCGGCGAGATCATGAGCCAGGGAGGAATATCGCGACGGCTTATCGATTTTTCCAACGTAATCATCGGGCGTGTTCGCGGCGGGCTTGCTCAGGTCAACGTGCTCGCCAGTATGTTCTTCGGAGGGATATCCGGATCGGCCGTCGCCGACGTGAGCTCCATCGGGACGATCATGATCCCCGTGATGAAGCAGAAGGGCTACGACTCCGATTATTCCACCGCCGTCACCGTGACCAGCGCCTGCCAGGGAATCATCATTCCGCCGAGCCACAATATGATCATCTACTCCCTCGCCGCCGGCGGTGTATCCGTGGGCCGTCTTTTCCTCGGTGGATTTGTTCCCGGCGTTCTATTGGGAATCGCGCTCATGGTGATCAGTTACGTCATCGCCCTGAAACGAAACTACCCCAAAGAACGCAAGTACTCGCTGTCGGAGGCGCTCAAAACCACCCGCGATGCGATTCTTGGACTGCTCACGGCGGTCATTATCATCGGAGGCGTCATCTCCGGTGTGTTCACCGCCACCGAAAGCGCTGCGATCGCGGTAGTCTACGCATTTATCATCACGTTTTTTGTATACCGCGAGATTCCGCTCAAAGCGCTGTCGGGGATTCTGATCAACGCGCTCAAGACGCTCGCCATGGTAATGAGCCTGATCGCGGCGGCCAGTGCCTTTGGCTACCTTCTTGCGTTTCTCCAGATCCCGGCAAAGGCGACGCAGCTGCTCCTGGGAATCACGACGAATCGGGTAGCACTCCTCCTGTTGATTAACGCTTTGCTGTTGCTCCTGGGGATGATCATGGATATGGCGCCGCTTATCCTGATCACGACACCGATCCTGTATCCGGTCGTAGTGGGAGCGCTCGGCATGGATCCGGTGCACTTTGGGATTGTCATGATGCTCAACCTGGGCATCGGACTGGCTACACCGCCGGTGGGATCGGCGATGTTCGTGGGTTGCGCCGTGGGCAAGGTCACGATCGAAAAGGCGACCCGGGCGATGTTACCGTTTTACGTCACGATGATCGTGGTACTGATGAT
>Ga0180436_10002735_pt1 | contig 16505 bp, 15 predicted proteins | sample SS_ome_2_FD_132434 | JGI IMG/M metagenome (GOLD analysis project Ga0180436, IMG submission 132434) | Hypersaline lake sediment archaeal communities from the Salton Sea, California, USA - SS_3_S_2 metaG | ecosystem: Environmental > Aquatic > Non-marine Saline and Alkaline > Hypersaline >...
CTCCGCCTCGAGGAGGAGCTCCACCGTCGCGTCATCGGACAGGACGACGCGGTGACCGCGGTCGCGGACGCCATCCGGCGCTCCCGCGCCGGGCTGTCGGACCCGAACCGGCCGGTCGGCTCCTTCATCTTCCTCGGCCCCACGGGCGTGGGGAAGACCGAGACCGCCAAGGCGCTCGCCGCGCTCCTGTTCGACGACGAGGAGCGCATGGTGCGCATCGACATGTCCGAGTACATGGAGAAGCACGCCGTCGCCCGGCTCATCGGCGCGCCGCCCGGTTACGTCGGATTCGAGGAGGGCGGCCAGCTCACCGAGACCGTGCGCCGGCAGCCCTACGCCGTGCTGCTCTTCGACGAGATCGAGAAGGCCCACCCCGACGTGTTCAACGTTCTCCTGCAGCTGCTCGACGACGGTCGACTGACCGACGCCCACGGGCGCACCGTCGACTTCCGCAACGTCGTGGTCATCATGACCAGCAACGTCGGGAGTCCCTTCATCCTCGAGTCGACCCGTGCGGGGCGTCCGGCCGAGGCCATCCGCGACGAGGTGCTGCGGCTGCTGCAGCAGCAGTTCCGGCCCGAGTTCCTCAACCGCGTCGACGACATCATCGTGTTCCACGCCCTGGACGAGGCGCAGGTGGCGCGCATCGCGGAGCTGCAGCTCGACCGCCTGCGCGAGCGCCTGGCCGAACGCCGGGTGAGGCTGGAGCTCACGCCCGCCGCGCTCACGCAGCTTGCGCGCATCGGCTTCGACCCGGTGTTCGGCGCGCGGCCCCTCAAGCGGGCGCTGCAGCAGTACCTGGAGACGCCACTCGCGCGCCGCATTCTCGCCGGGGAGGTCCCCGACGGCAGCACCGTCGTCGTCGAACCCGGCGAGGCCGGCTTCGCCTTCGGCGTCCGCGAGCCCGCCGCCGCGAACTGACGCCGCAGCGCGGGTCGAGGCCGCGCCAAGGCGGCCGCGGGCCGGACGGCGCGCCGCGGGGCCGAGCGCGTCCCGGCCCCGCCGGGCGCACGTGATACCGTGCCGTCGTGGTCTTCCGCAAGCTCGCCAACCGAGCGGGATCGCCCGACGGGGCGGCTTCCGAACGGGGTGCCGCGGCCCCGGCCCTCGAGCTGGCCCACTCGGCGCTCGCCGAGGGCCGCTACGAGGCGGCCTTCGCCACGCTCGAAGGCGCCGCTCGGCGGCAGCGCGTGCGGGCCGTGCAGGCGCGCTACTGGTTGCACCTGGCGGCCTGCTACGCCCTGTATGGGCTGGATGGCCTGGAGAACGGCGTGCCCGCCCTCAAGGCGGCCGTGGCGGCGGATCCGCAGACGGTGTCCGACGCGCTCTACCAGGCCCTCTACTGGGAGTTCGACGCCTACCGCGGCGCCTCGGCGTCCGAGGTCAAGCGTGGGTTGCGGGCGATCGCCGGCGACCTGCCGCCCATCGCGGCGTACCACGCGGGCGCCGCGCTCCTCGCCGTCGGCGCCGAAAGGAGCGCCTTGCGGCGCCTGGAGTCGCTGAGCGACGACGCGCTGCCGGCCTACCTCGTGTGGCGGCGCTGGTCGCTGTTGGGCCAGGCGCAGGAGGCGCTCGGGGAGTGGGCGTCGGCCGCGATCGCCTACGGTGCCGCGGTCGACGGCGCGCCGGCGTCCGAGCGTGGGCCCGAGCTGCTGGCCTACGCCAGCTGCCTGCTCGAACTCGGTCGCATCGACGAGGTCCTCGCGGTTCTGGGCGACGTCGACGAGGGCGTGCTCGACGAGGTGGACGTCGGCCTCATGCGCTACGTGGAGGGGCGGGCCCAGCTCGAGGCGGGCAACCCCAACCGCGCCTACGAGCTCTTCGTCGAGGCCCGCGGGCTCGAGGCCGAGCCCGAGACGGGCTTCTCGTTGGCCTACGCGACCGGCCAGGCGCTCGTCGCCCTGCAGCGCTACGACGACGCGGTCGCGGTCCTGCGGGAGGCGGTCGCCGCCGCGCCCGCCGAGCACCGCGCGTTCGCCCAACACGAGGCGGCGATCGCCCTGATGGAGTCGGAGGCGCTCGACGACGCGGTGCCGCTGTTGGAGGAGGTCATCTCCGACCCCGGTTACCCGCACCGCGGCGAGGCCCTGGCCGACCTGGCGGACGTCCGCCTGCGCGCGGGCGACCTCGAGCAGGCCCGCAGCGACGCCGAGCGCGCGCTCGACCTCGGCGCGGTCGCCCCGGCGTGCCTCGTGCTCGGCGCCCTGGCCTTCGACTACTACCACCTCGACGAGGCCGTGCGCTGCTACGAGCAGGCCCTGGCCGCCAGCCAACCGGGCGACCCCGTCTGGGTCACCGCCCACCAGATGCTGGCCGACGTCCACGCTCAGCGCGGCGACGGGGCGGCGGACCGCGTGCTGCGCCACGCCCTCACGGCCCTGGAGTACACGGAGGCGGCGAGCGAGTGGCGGCTGCCGCTCGAGGCCCACGTCGAGCGGGCGCGTGCCCTGCTCGGCGGCCACGACCGCGTCCTGAACTGATGCCCCGCCGCGACGACGGCTCGCCGGGGGCCTGACGGTGGAGGGCCTGCTCCTCGCTGCGGCGCTGGCGCCGCTGCGTGCGCGGCTCCCCGCCCGGCATGCGGGCTGGCGCTTCGCCGACGCGACGACACTCGTGCTGCCGCTCGACGTCCCGGGGGCGGGCGCGTTGTGGCTGGAGCTGGCGCCGCCGGCGCCGCGACTGACGCTCGCCGCCGACGCGGGCGACGCGCGGCCCGGCCCGTTCACGCCGTTCCAGGCGCTGCTGCGGGCGCGTGCCGTCGGTGCGCTCGATGGGGCCGAGCAGGCGGCGCTCGACCGCCGCTGCACCCTGCGCTTCGGCGCCGGGACCGGGTTCGTGCCCACCCCCGCGGTGTGGCTCGAGGTCGAGTTGACCGGGCGCCACGCCAACGCCGTCCTGCGGGACGAGGCGGGTCGCATCCTGGGGGTGCTGCGGGAGGTCGGCGCCGACGTGAACCGCCACCGGCAGCTCCGCCCGGGCCTGCGCTACCGGCCGCCGCCCCCGTACGACAAGCTCGATCCGCGCGGGGCGTCGGAGGAGACGCTCACGGAGGCGCTGCGGGGCCGCCCGCTCGCCCGCGCGCACACCGTCGTCGACGGCATCGGACGCGAGCTCACGGCCGCCTGGGCTCGGTCGGCGGGGCTCGACGCCGGCGTGCCGCTCGAGGGTGCCGCCGTGGGGCGCGCCGTCGAGGTCCTGCGGCGGTTGGCGGCCGATCCGGCGGGCGTCCTCGCGACCTCGAGCGACGCCGCCGGCGACCGCGCAGGCGACCCGGCCGCGGCCCGCCGCGCGGACGCGCTGGCCGCCGCCCGCGACGCCGCGCGCGGCAGGATCTCGGACCGGCTCGCGCTGCTGCGCGCCCGGCTGCACGACGCGGATCGTGCCGAGGCCGCCGCCCGCGACGCCGCGAACCTGCGAGCCGAGGCCGACGTGCTGCTCGCGCACGCACGGCAGGTCGAACGAGGTGCCAGCGAGGCGGTCCTCCCTGGGTTCGACGGCGCGCCCGTACGCCTGCACCTGGCGCCCGACCTCGACGCGGCCGGGAACGCCCGGGCGCGCTACGAGCAGGCCCGCAAGCGTGAGGCGAGGGCCGAACGCGCACGCGCCCACCGCGCGGAGGTGGAGACGGAGTTGGCGCGGCTGAAGGCGGACGCCGGGCGGGTGGGGGAGCTCGACCTCGACGAGCTGGAGCGGTTGGCGCCGCCGCGGCGCCCGGCGCAGGGCCGGCGGGAGCGGAGGGACGCCGTGCCGGGGCTGCGGCTGCGCGACCCGCGGGGCTTCGAGGTGATCATCGGCCGCAACGCACGCGAGAACGACCTGGTCACCTTCAAGGTCGCCCGCAGCGAGGACGTGTGGCTGCACGCGCAGGGCTACCACGGCGCCCACGTCGTGGTCCGCGCCGAGGGGCGGGAGATCCCGTTCGACACGATCCGTTTCGCGGCCGAGTTGGCCGCTGGGCACAGCGAGGCCGGTCAGGGCGACAACGTGCCGGTCGACTATGCCCTGCGCAAGGACGTCTGGCGGCGCAAGGGCATGCCGCCCGGCGCCGTGCACTACGCGCGCCAGAAGACCGTGTTCGTCACGCCGAGGCGGCGGAGCGAGGTGGCGTAGGGGCGCGCCATGCGACCGGGACATTCGTCCCGGGTCGTTCGACGTGTGGTCGAATGTACTTGAGGTGCAGCAACAGCCAACAGCAGCCGCGTCGAGGGCTTCCGACTGCCGTACTGTCCGGCTGCGGGGGCGCATGCCGCGCCGCCCGGTTCCGTTCGCGTCCTGCAGACATCGTGCTGGGTGAGCGAGGGGAGGACGGTTCGGGTGTTCCGTGGGGTGACCGGTGGGGCCTGCCGCAGCGCGAGTCGGTGCGTCGGCCGGACCGGCCCCGTCGTTCTCGGGCTCGCCGGGAGGATCGACGTGGAGGCGCTCATGCGTGCACGGCGGATGGCGTGGGTTGTGCTGGTGATCCTTGCGACGCTGGCCGTGGCGAGCACGGTCGCTGCGCAGGCGGAGGACGAGGCGCGCGGACTCGTGGAGAGGCCCTGGACGACCGTGTTCGAGGTCTACGTGGAGGGTGGCACCAGGTACGCGGGCGAGGCGCGAAGCGACTTCGACGGCGCCTGCTCGGAGCCGGTGGACCTCATGTGGGTCTTCCGGCTGGAGGGGCTCGACAGCATCTTCGGGCGCGTCGCCGGAACGTGGACCACCTGTGCCCAAATCGAGTGGGGCGTCGACGCGGACGGTGCGCCGACGATGACCGGCATGCGGTACACGGACTGGGGGGGTCCGCTTTCGCTGCCTGACGGTAGCACCATCGATGCCGAGTCCACCTACGCCTGGGTGGGCTTCGACGCGGATGGGGGGTTCCCCACGTCCACCTTCTCCATCGCCAGCTCGGGCGGAGGTACCGGACGATTCGCCGGCGCGGAGCTGTTCGGTACGGTCTACTGCCGGCGGGAAGACCCCGATGCCATCGAGGCTGGCCTCGAGCCACAGCTCTGCGTCACACAGGGCATGGCCCACTACGACCCGCTCGCGGGCCGAGGCGAGTGAACGTGCCCGTGCCGCCGCGCGCGCGGACGGCGCACCCCGGGAGTCGCCGGTCCCGGTAGAATCCCCGGGTGACCACCGCCACGACGCTCCGCGCGACGACCCGGACGGCGCTCGGGCTCTCCGCGCTGCTCGTCGTCGTGCACGGCACCAACGACGCCTTCGCCGGGATGCTCTCGGCGTTGCTGCCGACCCTCCAGCTGCGCTTCGGCCTCAGCGAGACCTTCCTGGCCTTGCTCGTGGCGACCCTCTCGTTCAGCTCGTCGGTGACCCAGCCGCTCTTCGGCGTGCTGGCCGACCGCTGGGGCCGCCGGCGGACGGCGGCCGCCGGCGTCATCACCACCTCGTCGCTCTTGAGCCTGATGGCGGTCGCGCCGACCCCTTGGCTGCTCTTCCTGCTGCTGCTCTTCGGCGGCCTCGGTTCGGCCGCCTTTCACCCGGCCGGCACGGGCCTCGCGCGCAGCATCGGCGGGCGGCGCAAGGGCCTGGTGATGAGCGTCTTCAGCGCCGGCGGCACCGTGGGCGTGGCCGTGGGGCCGCTGATCATCGGCTGGCTGCTGATGACCGGCCACCTGGCGCTCTCCCCGCTGCTCATGATCCCGGGCGTGCTCGGAGGGCTCGCGCTCATCGTGTTCGTGCCGCCACAGCCGAGCCATCGCGGCCGCGGCGGGCCGCCGCTGCTCGACCTCTCGCTGCTGCGCGGCCCGGTGGGCCTGCTGTCGCTCTCGGGCATCCTGCGGGCGGTGTCCTTCGTGACCTTCATGAACGCGATGCCGCTCTACCTGGTGGCGCGCCACGGGCTCTCGCCCGACAACCCGGTGTTGTTCACGACCCTGACGCTCTTCAGCGTCTCGGCGGCGATCGGCGGCATCGTGGCCGGGGCGCTGGAGCGCCGCGCACCGCGCTCGCTGCTCATCGTCTCCAGCATGCTCGCCTCGCTCGTCCCCTTCGGCCTGTTGTTCGTGCTGGCGCCGGGCACGCCCGCCTACTTCGTGACGGTGGCCGCGGCGGGGGCGCTGGTGAATGCGGGCCTGCCGCTCATGGTCGTCGCCGCGCAGGACCTGGCGCCGCACGCCATGGGGGCCGCTTCCGGCCTGCTCATGGGTTTCACCTGGGGCACGGCGGGGTTGCTCTACGTCGGTGTCGGGGCGCTGCAGGAGAGCCTCGGCCTGCTGCCGGCGATGGCGCTCGCCTACGTGCTGATCGTGCCCGCCGGGGCCCTGGCGCGGGCGGTGATCCACCGCGAGGAGATGGCGGGGCGGGGCGCGTGAGGCGCGGCCGCCGCGCTCGCGGCGGCACGGGCGGGGCAGCGAAGGGGCCGCGGCGCTCGTGGCGCCGCGGCCCGCAGCAGGCCGGAACCGGGATCAGGCCTTGCCGGCCGATCCGAACACCTGGATGCGCTCGGCCACGACCTCGCGCATGAGGTCACGCGCGGGCCCGAGGATCTTGCGGGGGTCGAACTCCTTGGGCTTGGCGCCCAGCGTCTCGCGCACCGCGACCGTGAACGCCAGCCGCAGGTCGGTGTCGGTGTTGATCTTGGCGATGCCGTGCTGCACGGCCTCGCGCACGTCGTCCTCGTGGATCCCCGAGGCGTCCTTGAGCTGGCCGCCGGCGGCGTTGAGGCGCTCCACCAGGTAGGTCGGCACGCCCGAGGCCCCGTGCATGACGAGCGGGTGCGGCAAGATGGCCGCGATCTCGCGGATGCGCTTGTGGTCGATGTAGGGCCGGCCCTTGCCCTTGTTGGCGCCGTGGCTCGTACCGATGGCGACGGCCAGGAAGTCGGCGCCGGTGGCCGCCATGAAGCGCTCGGCCTCGTCGGGCTTCGTGAGGATGGCATCCTCGGCCGCGACGACCACGTGCTCCTCGACGCCGCCGAGGCGCCCGATCTCCGCCTCCACCGACACCCCGGCCGCGTGCGCGGCGTCGACGACCCGCTTGGTCTCGGCGATGTTGGTCGCCTCGTCCTCGTGCGACTTGTCGATCATGACGGAGGTGAAGCCGAGGCGGATGCAGCGCACGCAGCTCTCGAACGAGCTGCCGTGGTCCAGGTGAACGGCCACGGGCACGGTGGCCTCGCGCCCCATGCCGAGCACGAGGTCGACCAGCGGCTTGCCGCCGTACTTCAGCGCGCCCTCGGAGAGCGCCAGCAGCACCGGCGAGCGGGCGGCCTCGCAGGCCTCCAGGACCGCCTGCGTGATCTCGAGGTCGTTGGTGTTGAAGGCGCCCACGCCGTACTTGCCCGCGCGGGCGGCCTGCAGGATGTCGAGTCCGGTTGCGAGGGGCATGCGGGCAGTCTACCACCCGGTCCTGAGGTCGCTTTCCGCCGTGTCCCGCACGAGTTCGGCCCACCTGGCGTCCTCGGCGACGCCGCCGAGCGCCGCGGCCGCCGCGTCGGCCGCCGTGCGCACCGCGCCCGGCAGGTCCCACCTCGCGCGATCGCGTTCGCCGACCAGATTCGACACCGCCCGCAGCTCGGCGAACGGCACCCGCAGGCGCGCCGCGACCGCCGCGGCGGCGGCGCCCTCCATGCTCTCGATGGACACGTCGAAGCGCCGCTGCATGGCGGCACCGCGCTGGACGTCGGCGGTCACGGCATCGAGCGTGGCGAAGCGGCCGCGCGGCAGCCCGCTGGTCGAGGCGAGGAGGGCCGTCCAGAGGGCGTGCGTGGACACGGCGCGATCGGCGACCGGTCGCTCGCCGGGGCGGGCCGGCAGCAGCGGCACACGCAGGGCCTCGAAGTCGGCCCAGCCCTCGTCGCCCGCCACGCCGAGATCGAGTTCCAGGTCGACGTCGGCGAGCATCGCGTGCCCGATGCTGAGGAAGCTCCCCAGGTAGGCGCCGCCGACGCCCACCTGCAGGACCGCCGCCGGCCGGTGCGCGCGCAGCGCCCACGCCAGGCCGGCCGCCGAGCGGGCCTTGCCGACCCCCAGCGCCTGCACCACCACCTCGAGCCCCGCGAGCCGGCCGCCGACGGCCTCCGTCCAGCCGGTGTCGAACGAGGCGGCGCCCTGCAGCCGCGCGACCAGCGGCGCCACCTCGAACGGGGTCGCGGCGACGAGCAGCACGGGGCCGGCCCGCGCTGGGTCGGGGCGTCTCACGCGCCGGCGGGCGCGTCCAGGTCGAGGAGGGCGCGCACGTAGGCGGCGGCGTCGTAGGGTTGCAGGTCGTCCGCCTGCTCGCCCACGCCGACGAAGCGGATCGGGACGTCGAGCTCGCGGGCGATCGGCAAGAGGACGCCGCCCTTGCCGCTGCCGTCGAGCTTGGTGACCACGATGCCGCTCAGCCCGACGGCGTCGTGGAAGCGCCGCGCCTGCTCGAGGCCGTTCTGCCCCGTGACCGCGTCCAGCACCAACCAGGTCTCGCCGGGCTCGCCGGGATCCGCACGGTCGATGACGCGGCGGACCTTCTTGAGTTCCTCCATGAGGTTGTGCTTCGTGTGCAGCCGGCCCGCGGTATCGACCAGCAACAGGTCGGCACCCGAGTCCTGACGCCGCCGCGCCGCCTCGTACGCCACCGCGGCCGGGTCGCCGCCGTCGGGCCCTGTCGTGGTCGGGATGCCCAGGCGCTCGCCCCAGACGCCCAACTGCGCGCTGCCGGCGGCGCGGAAGGTGTCGCCCGCCGCGAACTCGACCCGCAGCCCGTGCCCCTGGTAGTAGCGGCCCAGCTTGGCGATCGTCGTGGTCTTGCCGACGCCGTTGACGCCGACGACCATGATCACGTGGCCGCGCACCGGCACCATGCTGCGCATCACGTCGAGGTCGAAGCCGACGCGACGCAGCTTGCGGCGGGTGCGGTCGCGCTCGAGCTGATCGAGCAGCGATTGCTCGAGCGCCTCGCGGAAGCTCACGCCGCGCTCCCGCGCGGCGCGCGTCTCCGCGACGACCTCGGCGGCCAGCTTGGCGCCGACGTCCGCCGCGATGAGCGCCAGCTCGAGGTCGTCCCAGTCGAGCTCCCAGTCGTCGCCCCGGCGGACCGCCCCGAAGGTGACGAGGGCGCGGGTCTTGCCCAGGCCCTGTCGCAGCCGGTCGAACCAGGCCACCCTCAGCTCCGCTCGGCCGGCACGGGTGGGCGACGCTTGCCCTTGGCCGCGGCGGCCTTGGCGGCCGCCTCCGCCTCCGCCTTGAGCCGCTCGGGATCGTCGTCGGGGAGCCCCTCCTGGATCGCCTGCAGCGCCTGGCCGAGGCGCGCGAGCGTGCGCCCGCGACCCATGATCGCCACCAGGTCGACCACGGCGGGCGCCTGGCTGGTCCCCGTCAGGGCCACGCGCAGGGGCATGAGCACCTTGCCCAGCGGCACGGCCTGCCGCTGCACGTAGTCGTGCAGCAGGTCGTCGATGGCGTCGTCGTCGAAGAACTCCAGGCGCGAGAACTCGCGTTCGAGGTCCTCCAGGTACGCCTGGCCGGCCGCCAACCGGCGCCGCGCGTCGGCGTCGTAGGCGATGCGCTCGACGTAGAAGTAGTCGGCCTGCTCGGCGAGTTCCGAGAGCGTCTCGGCCCGCGGCCGCAGGACGTCGACGACGTCGAGCAGGTAGTCCTCGTCGCTCGGGTCGTGACCGCGCGCGACGAGCCGGGGCGCCAGCCGCTCCGCGACGGCCTCCAGCGAGAGGACCTCGCGCAGGTAGCGCGCGTTGAGGTTGCGCAACCGCTTGAGGTCGAACACGGGGCCGCCGAGGGAGACGCGCTCGAGGTCGAACGCCGCCACGAACTCGTCGAGCGAGAAGACCTCGCGGCCGTCCGGCATGCTCCAACCCATCGTGGCGAGGAAGTTGACGAGCGCCTCGGGCAGGATCCCCTGCGCGCGGTACGACTCGGCGGAGGTGTCCATCTTGCGCTTGGAGATCTTGGTCTTGTTGGCGTCGGGGTTGCGCAGGAGTGGCAGGTGGGCGAACACCGGCGGTGCCCAGTCGAAGGCGCCGTACAGGAGCACGTGCAGCGGCGTCGACACCACCCACTCCTCGGCGCGCACGACGTGCGTGATGCCCATGAGGTGGTCGTCGATGACGTTGGCGAGGTGGTAGGTGGGGTAGCCGTCGCTCTTGAGCAGGACCGCGTCGCGGATCTCCGCGTTGGGTACCGACACGTCGCCGCGGAGCAGGTCGTGGAAGGTCGTGTGCCCGTCGTCGGGGGTGCGCAGGCGCACGACGTGCGGCTCGCCCGCCTCGGCGCGCCGGCGCTGTTCGGCCGGGTCGAGGTCGCGGCCGCGGCCGTCGTAGCCGGGGTCGATGCCGCGGCGCTGCTGCTCGAGGCGCATCGCGTCGAGTTCCTCGGCGGTTTCGAACGCGCGGTAGGCATGACCCCCCGCGAGCAGCCAATCGACGTGCTCGCGGTAGATCGCGAGCCGCTCGCTCTGACGGTAGGGGCCGTGGTCGCCACCGAGCCCGGGCCCCTCGTCGGGCGTCAGCCCCAGCCAGCGCAGGACCTCGATGATGCGCGCCTCGGCCGCGGCGACGTAGCGCGCGCGGTCGGTGTCCTCGACCCGCAGGACGAAGCGGCCGCCGTGCCTCTTGGCGAACGCGTAGTTGAACAGCGCGACGTAGGCGGTGCCGACGTGCGGGTCACCGGTGGGCGACGGGGCGATGCGGGTGACGACGGGCATGGGGCGCCTCCTACGGTCCTCCATGGTACCGCGGGGCGCTCAACCCAGGGCGAGCCGCGCGAGCGTGATGCCGGCGACCAGCCACAGGTAGGGCGCGAACACGCGGAATCGGCCGCGACGGAGCACGGCGAACAACACGAACAGGGCGGCGTAACCGACGCCGGCCGAGGCCAGGGTCATGCCGACGAGCGCGCCCCAGTCGAACTCGGCGCCGGCGATCTCGCCGACGGTCAGGACCGCCACCCCGGCGGACGCGAGCAGGTACATGAGGAACGACAGGCGCGGGGCCAGGTCGGCGGAGACGCCACGCCACAGCACCGCTGCGATCGTGGCGCCCGATCGCGAGATCCCGGGGACGACCGCCAGACCCTGGGCGGCGCCCGCGACCAGGGCGTCGACGAAAGTGAGGTCGTGCACGCTGGTCTTGGGTCCGCCGCGGGGCGCGGTCCACAGCATCACGCCGGTCGCGATCAGCGCCAGCGACACCGGCAGTGGGGCGTTCAGGGCCTCGAACACGGGGCGCAGCAGGAGGCCGATGACGACGGTGGGCAGGCTGCCGACGAGCACCAGCAGCGCCATGCGCCAGCCCTCGCCGCGCCGCGCCGCCGCCGAGCGCAGGCCCGCGAGGAAGCCCCCGGTGGCGGCGACCACGTCGCGCCACAGGAACGCCAGCACCGCCAGCAGCGTGCCGGTGTTCGTCGCGAAGGTGACGACCGCCGGCAGCTGCTCCCCCCAACCGAGGTGGTAGTTGGTCAGGACGAGGTGCCCCGAGCTCGACACCGGTAGGAACTCGGTGAGCCCCTGGACCGCGCCCAGGATCACGGCTTGCATCGCGTCCATCGGCATCCTCTCGCTCGTGGCGCAAGACGCGCGGCGCGGGGCTCGGGGCCGCGCGCCGCACCAGGGTTCGGGATGGGGCGTGGTGGGACCACGCCGGGGCGTCGCCTCAGCGCTTGCTGTACTGCGGGGCCCGCCGCGCCTTGCGCAGGCCGTACTTCTTGCTCTCCACGATGCGCGGGTCGCGGCTGAGGTAGCCGCCCGACTTCAGGGCCGGCCGGAAGTTGGGATCGACCTTGACGAGCGCCCGAGCGACGCCGAGCTTGATGGCGTCGGCCTGGCCGCTGGGGCCGCCGCCGGCCACCGTGATGAGCGCGTCGTAGCGCCCCGCGGTGTTCGTCACCTTGAGCGGTTCGAGCGCCTGCACGCCGACGAGGATGCCCCGGAAGTACTCCTGGAACTCCTTGCCGTTGACGGTGATGCGCCCCTGGCCGGGGCGCAGGAAGACGCGGGCGATCGCCGCCTTGCGGCGGCCGGTGCCGTAGTACTGTTCCATCAGCGGATCTCCAAGGGGGTGGGCACCTGAGCGGCGTGGGGGTGCGCCTCTCCGGCGTACACCTTCAGGCGGCGGATGAGCTTGCGCCCGAGGCGGTTCTTGGGGAGCATGCCCCAGACGGCCCGTTCGAGGACGCGCTCGGGATGCTTGTCGAGCATCTCGCGGGCGGTGGTGGTCTTCAGGCCACCCTGGTAGCCCGTGTAGCGGGTGTAGACCTTCTGGTCCAGCTTGCTCCCGCTGAAGACGACCTTGCCGGCGTTGACGACGATGACGAAGTCACCGCCGGCCTGATGCGGCGTGTAGTCGGGCTTGTGCTTGCCACGGAGCACGCTGGCGACCTGGGTCGCGAGGCGTCCGACGGTCTGGCCGGTCGCATCGACGACCACCCAACCGGGCGTGGGCTCCTTGGGGAAGTACGTGCTCATGCTGGGCGCACCTCTCGGGGTCACCCCGGGCGCGTGGTGGCGACGGGGCGGGTGCGCGGCCGGGTGATCGGGGTGACGGTGGTGGTCGTCATGGCCGACGCGCGCGAAACCAAACGCGACTGTATCACAGGCCCGGGAGCGCGGCAAGGCGTGCGGGCGCGGCGACCACGGCGCCCTTCACGCGCGGTCGGGCCGGCGGCCTGGCGGCGACGCGACGTCGCGTCGCAAGCCCCGCGGGTAGTGGTTGTTCGCCTCGCCCCGGCTCGCCTTGATCCAGCCCAGCGGGACGCCTGCGGCGCGCACCAGGCCCCAACCCTCGAGGTCCTCGACGGCGAGCGTCGCCCCGCGCAGGTAGGCGGCGACCCGCGGGTCGCCGAGCTCCAGGTCGACGCGCGCCGCGCCCGCGCCGTGATCCGGGAGCACCCGCGACAGGGCGTGGTGGGGCTCGAAGCGGCGCCGGCCGCGGCGGCCGGCGGCGACCCGTCCGAGGGTCACGCCGGCGTGCCGCCAGGGCGCGGCGAGGCGCAGCGCCTCCGGCGGCACCGCGGTCAGCTGCCCGTCGCGAACGAGGAGCTCGTGGGCGGGTAGCGGGTCGGACGCGAGGACCTCGGCGACGAAGGCCCGCCAGGCGTCGCGCTCGGCCGCCTCCGCCGTGGGCGGGCGGGCGGCGCCGGTCCGCACGGCGTCGCGCCCACGCCGGCCGGCGCCGCCCCGGTCGGGCGTCACCGCGCCCACGCCGACCTCGCCACGCCGTAGGCGGGCGGCGAAGTGTCCGTCGCCGACTGCCCGGTGGGGCCACCAACGGGTGCAGGCGGCCCCCACCGCGTCGGTGCCCGCCTCGCTGCCGGCGGGTCGCAGCCCGCGGGCGTCGAGGTCCTCGAGCTCGAGATCGGGCCGGCGACCCAGGAGCGCCGCGATCGCCCCCTCGTCCTCCTCGGGCGCGAAGGTGCAGGTGGCGTACACCAGCACCCCGCCCGGCCGCACGAGCTCCGCGGCGAGGTCGAGCAGGGTCGCCTGCAGCCGCGAGCAGGCGCGCACCCGCTCGGGCGACCAGCGGACGCGCGCCGCGTCGGACTTGCGGAACATCCCCTCGCCGCTGCACGGCGCGTCGACGAGGACGCGGTCGAAGCGGCCGGCGAGGGTCCGGAGCACGCGCGCGTCGCCGTGACTGACGATCGCGACGGTGGCGCCCCAGCGCTCGAGGTTCGAGACCAGGGCGTCGGCGCGGACCGGCGTGGCGTCGTGGGCCCACAGCACGCCGCGGCCGGCGAGGCGGCCGGCGACGTGGGTCGCCTTGCCACCGGGCGCGGCCGCCAGGTCGAGGACCGCCTCGCCCGGGCGCGGGTCGAGCAGCGGCACCACGCCCATCGCCGACGGGTCCTGCAGGTAGTACGCGCCGCCCTCGTGCCAGGGATGCCGGCCCGCCTCGGCCCGCGCCGACGCGGGCGCCGACAGGACGACGCCCTCGGCGCACCAGGGCACCGCCGAGGCGCGCCAGCCGAGCCGTTCGGTCAGCGACCGGGGAGACCCGTGGCGCGGGTTCGCGCGCAAGCCCGCGGCGGGGGCGGCCGCCAGCGCGGCCGCGAGCTCCGCGGCGCCCTCGGCCCCCAGCTGCTGGCGGATCCGCCGCAGGAAGCCCTCGGGGAGAGGAGGCCGGTTCACCCGGGCGGTTCGCCCAGCTCCCCCAGCTGCTTGATCTCCTCGATGAAGCGATCCACCGAGTCGAAGTCGCGGTACACGGAGAGGAAGCGGATGTAGGCGACGTCGTCGAGGCCCTTGAGGAAGTGCAGCGTGCGGCGACCGATCTCCTCGCTGGCGATCTCGGGCAGCTGGACCTCGTCCTCGAAGCCGTAGGCGAACTCGCGCAGCTGCTTCTCCGTGATCGGCCGCTTGTTGCACGCGATGCGCAGCTTGTCGAGGAGCTTGTCGGGGTTGAACGCCTCGAGACGGCCCGAGCGCTTGCGCACCATCAGCGCCTCGAACTGGGCGCGCTCGTAGCTGGTGAAGCGCCGGTGGCAGACCCCGCACTCGCGCCGTCGACGGATCGCGGTGCCCTCATCGGCCGGCCGCGAGTTGACCACGCGGGTGTCGTTCGAGGAGCAGTAGGGGCACTTCACGCGTGACCGATCCGAAGGACGTACGGCAGGTCGCCGTCGTCGCCGGTCTCGTCGCCGGCCAGCTGTCGCAGGGCGAGCTCGGCGGCCGTGAGGTTCGCGTCGTCCAGGCCCTCGTCCAGCAGGGGATCGAACTCGGGCTCATCGACGGACGCGGCGTCGCCGAGCTCCTCTTCGGCCTCTCCATCGACCTGGCGCACGCTGTCGTCGAGCGCGGCCTGGACTTCCGGCAGCAGCGCCTCGATGACCTGCGGCGGCGGCGGCAGGGCCACGCCGATCTCGGCCCCGTGGACGCCGCTGCCGGCCTGGCCGCCGAGGAGCCGCACCAGGTGCACCAGCTGGGCGTCGTGCCGCGGGTCGGCGGCCGGACGCGAGGGGACGACGACGTTGACGCGCAGGCCCCGGACCGGCTCCGTGACGGCGTCGAGGGCGTCGGGCTCGCTGCCGAGCGCCAGCGGCGCCGGGAAGGCGGCCGCGAGGCGCGCCAGGGCGCCGCCCACCGCCGCCAGGTGGGGGCGCTCGGGGTGCGGCGCGGGCGCGACGAGCACCACCCAGCTGCCCGGCGCCGCCCGCTGGGCCGCGCGGAGCACCAGGACGCTGCTGCGCACGGTCTCGTCGAAGAGCTCGACGAGCTCGCCCTCGGCGAGGTGATGGAAGGGCGTGGCGCTGTCGAAGGAGGTGACGTGCACGACGCCCGAGAGGCTGCCGAAGATCTCCCACACCTTGGCGAAGGCCGCCTGTACGTCCAGTGCGGCCGTGGGGTCGGCCTGAATGGGGATCGCCTGACCGCCGAGCTCCTCGATCTCGGCGGCGGTGCGCGCGGCGAGGTCCACGTCGCGGTCGGCGCAGACGACGTCGTACCCCGCCTGCCCGTAGGCGATCGCCACCGCCCGCCCGAATCCCTGGCCCACCTGCGTGACCAGGACGACCTTGGCGCGCTCCATGGCGACCATGATACTCCTGGGTGCTGGTGGCGCGGCCGCTAGGGGGTAGCATGGCGCCCGGGCCCGCACCGGCCCACCGAGGAGGACGTATGGCCCTGGAACGCTGGTTCCGCCGCCAACGACCGACGCGCGGCGACGACGATGCGACCCCGGCGGGCCTGTGGGTCAAGTGCTCGGCGTGCCACGCGCAGCTCTACCGCAAGGATCTCGTCGCCCACCTCTACGTGTGCAAGGAGTGCGGCCACCACGAGCGCATGCCGGTCGCGGCGCGCCTGGCGATGCTCGCCGACGAGGGCAGCTTCGCCTCGTGGTCGGGCGACGTGCGACCGGTCGACGCGCTCGACTTCGTGGACGTGGAGGCCTACGCGGACCGCCTCGCCAGCGTGCAGCAGAAGGTCGGCCGGCCCGACGCCATCGTCACGGGCGCCGCCCTCGTGGAGGGCGAGCCGGTGGCCCTGGCCGTGATGGACTTCCAGTTCCTCGGAGGCTCGATGGGGTCGGTCGTCGGCGAGGAGATCGCCCGCGCCGCCGAGCGCGCCGCCGACGAGGACCGGGCGCTGGTCGTCGTCGCCGCCTCGGGCGGCGCGCGCATGCAGGAGGCCGCGCTGTCGCTCATGCAGATGGCCAAGACCACGGTCGCGTTGGAGGCCCTCGCGGCGCGCCGCCTGCCGTACGTGTCGGTGCTCACCGACCCGACCACGGGTGGCGTCACGGCGTCCTTCGCCACCCTCGGGGACGTCATCTTCGCGGAGCCGGGGGCGCTGATCTGCTTCGCGGGGCCGCGGGTGATCCAGCAGACGATCAAGCAGGACCTCCCGGCCGGCTTCCAGCGCGCCGAGTTCCTGCTGCGCAAGGGCATGATCGACGACGTCGTCCCGCGCGGCGAGCTGAAGCAGCGACTCGCCGCCGTCATCGGCCTGTTGCGCGCGGGCGGCGCCGGCGCGCGGGACGCGCTGCCGGCCGGGGTCTGACGTGGCGCTGCCGTTCGAGAAGCCGATCGAGGACCTCGAGTCCAAGATCCGCGAGATGCAGGCCTACGCGGACGAGCAGC
>Ga0180436_10002737_pt1 | contig 16504 bp, 13 predicted proteins | sample SS_ome_2_FD_132434 | JGI IMG/M metagenome (GOLD analysis project Ga0180436, IMG submission 132434) | Hypersaline lake sediment archaeal communities from the Salton Sea, California, USA - SS_3_S_2 metaG | ecosystem: Environmental > Aquatic > Non-marine Saline and Alkaline > Hypersaline >...
CCAGGCGGTGTAGCCGTAAACCTCGCCGGATCGCGGATCGCCGCCGTGCATTCGCGATCGTTTGAACGTGGGGAACGCGTCGTGTGCCCAGTGAAGCCCCTCGGCCAGCACGTCCCAGTCATATTCGCCGAGAACCGCCGGCTTTACGTACAGTTCGATGAACCCGGTCCCGCGCGACATGTTCATGTAGAGATATTTGCGGAACACATCCTTGGTCTCGCCGGTCCGGCGCTTCTTCGGCTCGTGATTGAAGATCGCGTGCATCGGAAACTGAGTCTTCTCCTTGGCCCAGATCTCGTAGTACTTGCCGTCGCGATAGACAAGCTCCTGGGTGCGGCTTGCGCCTCGGGCCGCGTCGCCGGCGTTGATCATCCAGACCGAATCTATGTGCATCAGCCACCAGGGACTCAAGTACGCCCCGTTGGAGATCACGATGTAGACGTCCGGATTGGCCCTGGACATCTTCTCGAAAATCCGCATCAACCGCTCGGTCCCCGCCACGAGGTAATACGTCTTGAGTTCGTCGAACCTGGCGTCGTTCAGGGCCGCGTCGCCGGACTTCATCTCGCCAAGCTTGAGCTGCGGCATGTGCGGGATACCGTACCTGTCGCCGTGCAGTTCGAAGTTGCGAGTGTTCAAGTGCCCGAACAGTCCGTCGAGCTTGAAATACGAAACGCCTCCGCCGGCCAGTTCGACCATGCGGGCCTCGAGCAGTTTCATATACTTCGGACCCGCCAGCGACATCCAGTTGTCCAGCGCCTCGAAGCCGTTGCCGCGATACTGCTTGACAACTCGCGAAGCCCCGAACAGACAGCCCGGACTCATCCACAGCCCCAGCTTGGAATCGGCGGCTTTCGTCGACGCCAGCGATGTCGCGAAGTCGGCGTCGAACTTGGAGTTGACCCGCCAGGTCTTCTGCGTCCAGTCCTTACCGGTGTCCTGCCATCCGTCGTCGATGACGTACGCCTTCAGCGGCTTGACGCCGCGCTCGGCCACGAGCTTCTTGTGGATCAGATTGATACTGTCGCGGAACGACTCCTTCCGCACGCCCCGACCGTAGTCGAACCAACTGTTGTACTGCGTCTGGAGGCGAAGCGGACGGATGCGAACCCGGTCGATGTAATCGAAGAAGGCGTCGGTGTTGAACTTCGGATCGTCCGAAACGCCGACGACAGATTTGTACGTCTTGTAAGGCTCGCCCGCCTTGATCTGACGGCCCCATAGATACCCGCACTTCATCGTCTTGCCGGTCACGTAATTGTACGAAGCGGGAAACTCCACGCCCCAGAACGTGCCGCTCCTGGTTGTGTAAAGCGGCTGGCCCAGACCGGGGCTCCACTTGCCGCGAGCGTATATCGCCTTGATCTTGTAAGGCTGGGAGGCGTCGGCGAAAGCGATCGACTCAACGTCGACCCGCTCGAGCGTGACCGGCCTGGCGGAAGTGACGATCAACTGCTTGCGAAGATAGAAATCGTTGTCGCAAAGCTCGTAGCGGACCTCGACGCTCAGCTTGTGTTTGGCGTTTTGAAGAGAAAACGCAACCCCCTTGCCGCCTTTGATCCCGTACTGTTTGGACGATTTGACGACAAAATCGTCGGCCGTAAGAACCACATCACTCCCGACGACGTGCGTCCCGTCGGATATTCGAAGTTCAAACTCGCTGCAGGATACCGGCGCAGCTTTTGTCTTCGCCAGTTTGTTGGCGATCGAAGCAGTCGCAAGCCGCCCCTTCTCGACAACCAGCGTGCGCGACAGAGAATCGTTAGCGATGCAAAACCCCCTGTCGCCGACGGACTCCACGGAAACACCGGCGCCGGCGGTAAGAGTAATGCAAAGAACAACCCCCGCGGCAACCAGAATATCCTGAGCTCTCATATAGCGTTCCCTTTTTTAGAACACAGAGTTGCATATCGGCCATCAGCTAGTATTTGTCAATATAATTCCATGTTCTATGTTCCAGAACATCGAACATAAGAACACCTCCTTTTTCATAGCTCGCCAGAACCAGCCGGTTGGGCGCCACAAAAACCGCGGGCTGCGGTCTTTTTGACCACAGCCCGCGGCGTGTGCTTCGTCGGTGAATCGACGGCTTACGCCATCTTGTAGTACTGCTCCCAGCCCTTGCGCGGGGGCGGGCCTACGAGCAGTTGGTTGGCGACCTTGTTGTTTGTGATCTGCCTGGTCTTGGTGTCGAATTCGAGTTCGCCGCCGAGCCGCTGGGCGATGCAGCCCAGGCAGAAGACCTGGGTCAGGACGCCGGATACGTCGAACGATGAACGGGCCTTTTCCTTACCCATCGCCGACAGCAGGAAGTTCTGTGCGTGATTCGACTGCCGTTCGGTGATTCGCGGCAGCTTGTCGCCGAGGTCCTTCCTCTTGGAGTCCGGGAAGATCGACAGCGTCGCTCCGTGCGTTCCGCCGATGAAGTTCAGCTCCTTGCCGTACATGACCTTGCCGCAGGCCGGCACGCGGCGTCCTTCGTCCAGGTCAGCGGGGCGCGGGGGCTTGTTCTTCGTGCCGTCGTACCAGTTGATCTCCAGGGCCGGGTGCTTGCCGCGGGCGGGGAAGTCGAATCGGATCGTCGAGCCCATCGGGAAGATGAGCTTGCGCGGGCCGATGATCTTGACCGCGGTGATCTTCGTCGGCAGGCCGCAGTCGAGGTAGCGGTGGATGGTGTCCAGCGTGTGGGGGCCCCAGTCGCCGAAGGCGCCGTCGCCGTATTCGAACCAACTGCGCCAGTTGCCCGGGTGCAGGTACTTGCTGTAGGGATGCTCCGGCGCGGTGCCCAGCCAGGTGTCCCAGTCCATCGTCTCGGGCTTCGGCTCGCTCTGCCACTGGTCAAACTTCCACGGATGCCAGCGCCTGCCCTTGTTCATGCAGGCGTCGACTTTCGTGATGTCCTTGATGATCCCGGCCTCGACCCAACTCTTGAACTGGATCGGATTGTTGCCGGAGTGGCCCTGGTTGCCCATCTGCGTGGCGACTTTGTACTTCTTCATCGCCGCGATCATCAGTTCGCATTCGTTGAACGTATGGGCAAGGGGTTTCTCGACGTAGATGTGCTTGCCCTGCGACATCGCGAGCATAGAGATCGGGAAGTGCGCGTGGTCCGGCGTGCCGATCGTCATCGCGTCGAAGTCTTTGCCGGCCTTGTCGAACATCTCACGGAAGTCCTGGAACTTCTTGGCGCTTTTGTACTTGCCGCCGGCGCGTTCCAGCGAGCGTCCGTCGACGTCGCACAGAGTCGTAACGTTGCACAGACCGGTGCTGGCGTGCCATGCCCCTATGCTGCCTCCGCGAGCGGCGCAACCGACTATCGCCAGATTGACCTTATCGCTCGGGGCGGCGCCTTTTTCCTTGGAGTTCTTCGATTTCCCGATAACGTGGCTGGGCACAAACGCGATCCCGACCGCGGTGACGGCCGAACCTTTAAGGAACGTTCGGCGAGCCATACTGTTCGATGAAGACTGTCTGCTGTTTTCCATTCTTATAACCTTTCAGGAATGTTTCCTCTTGACGACGTCGGACGATTAGACCGTAAAGCATACATTCGGCCAAACGAGCCGTCCAAGACTATATTTCATACGATCGCTCGATCATTTGCTCCGGAGTTTGCGGGCCGGCATGTGTTTGACGACGTGCGCCAGGGAGCGTCTCATGCCTTCGGCCGGTTACGATTCGGCGTCTATCGCGATCGCTTCTTCGAACAGTTTCCCGGCGCCGGGGAGATCGCCGTTGCAGAACGTGAACATCGCGCCGATCAGTCGGTTTTCTTCTTCGGCTTGGCCGCGTCCAGGCGACTGTTGACGAACTGCAGCGAGCGTTTCATGCTCGTGGCGACTTCAGATTTTTCGTCTATTGCGATGCCGGCTTCGAGGATCTTCCCGGCGCCGGGCAGATCGCCTGAATAGAACGTGTACATCGCCTTGAGGCTCAGGAGGTTCTGCTTCTCGGCGCCCTTGACGGGAAATTTCTTCTCGATGGCGACGACCTTGGCCAGGCTCTCGGCGCCGAACGCCTTAACCGCCGCCGGATCGCGGGTGCGCGGGGGTCGAATGGCGAGCAGTTCATCCATGGCGGCCAGGAACTCATACTTGGTTTTCAGGCCGGCCTTGTCGTCCTTGTCCAGTTCGGTTATCTGCTTCACCAGGTCCGCTCGGGATTTTCGGACCGAATCCGGCGCGGCGGTCAGGGCTTTGTCCAGCAACTTTGCTTTTTCGAGCCCCTTGGCCTTGTCGGCCTCGGCGATAAGCTTGTCAAACGCCTTCTTGCCCTCCACAAGTGAGTTCAGGTGCTCGATATACTTCTCCGGGCCGCCGGGTTTGTATCCGGTCTTGGCGAAGACTCTGCCCTCGGCGTCCATCAGCAGGATCGTCGGGAATCCGCGAACGCCGTACTGCTTGCTGAGCTTGGCGTTTTGCTCGGTCAGCTTCGGCGAGAGTTTGGTCTTGCGAGGAAAATCAAGTTCGACGAGTATGAAGTTCTTGGGCGCTTCGGTCTTGAAGTGATCCTTGCTGAAGACCTCCTTCTTGAGCCTGATGCACCAGCCGCACCAGTCAGAACCGGTGAAGTCGACCAGCAGGTACTTGCCGCCGGCCTTGGCCGAAGCCTTGGCGGCCTCGAAGTCGGTGACCCATCCGGCGTCGGCGGCCGGCGCCGCAGAGGCCGTCAGCGCAACAATAGCGATAGCAATCGTAGTCTTGATGCCGTTCATTATACAGATGCTCCATTTTCGGCGAGTAGTGAGGACAGACCAGCGGCGCTCGAGGCCGCCGGGATTATCCTACCTGATCGCCAAGGCGTTATCCAAGCCAATATTGGCCCCTCCCGGCAGTCGATGCGGAGTTTTCGCATCCTTGACGCTGGATTACGCCGCGGCTTCCGCGTTACAATCTTCGGCGACAGGAGAAACAATATGGCATCGAATCTACCGGACTACATCGCATCGGCGGCCCCCATCCCGCAGAACGCCCGAGCGCCCTGGTACAAGAACACCGCACAGACCTATGCGGGGATCATGCTGTGGTTCGTATTCTGGAGCGCAGTTCCCCTGGGCGATCGACTTGACGGCGGCGTGCTCAGCAGCTTCGCCGGCGGAACGCTTTCGCAGGGACTCGTAGTCGGATTCGGTGCTCTGATCGCCGCGGCGCTGGCGTGCCATTTCCTGTTCTATCTCGTACCGGGCATGCTGGGGATGAAGACCGGGCTCCCGCTTTACATCGTCGGCACGAGCACCTACGGCGTCCAGGGCGGGTTCCTTATGCCCGGTTTCCTGATGGGCCTGCTGCAGTTCGGATGGGTGGCGGTCAACGCATTCTTCGCCGCGATGCTGCTCTGCGCGCCGTTCGGATACAAAGCCCCGTCGCTGGTGCATGCGATCGTGGCGATTATCTGGGCGACGTCAGGGATGTTCATAGGTCTCAAGGGCATCAAGTACGTCGCTCGCGTGGCGACGTTCCTGCCGCTGGTCCCGTTGACGATACTGATAATCCTGTTCGTCGCCTCGGTGGGAGGGCTGGGCGCTTTCGACAGCAACGAACTGGTGCAGGCCACCCAGATAGCCGCGCCGGCGTCCAGGCCCGCGCTGAGCGTATTCGGCGTGTTTGCGATGCTGATGACGTGCACGGTCGGTTTCTTCGCAACCGCCGGGGCCGCGGGCGTCGACTTCGGAATGAACAACCGCAACGGGAAAGACGTGCAGCTCGGCGGACTCGTCGGCATCGCGCTGGCGACAGTTTTCGCCGGCGGAATGGCGATGCTGATCGTAGCCGGGGCGTACGGAAAAGGCGTAGCCGGGACGGAAAACGGCGTAATGGATCCAACCGCCCTGATGGGCGGGGTCATAGGACCCAAGGCCGGCGCCGTATGCATGTGGCTGCTGGCGCTGGCGGCGTTCCCGACTGTCTGCATCTCGTCGTTCATCGCGGCCAACTGCTTCAAGACCACCCTGCCGAAGGTCAATCCGTTCGTCTCGTGCGGCATCGGCGTATCGGTGTCGTGCGTGTTGGCGGTGACCGGCTGGGCCGGAGACATTATGGCGGTGTTCGGAATCATCGGAGCGTCGTTCGGGCCGGTCTGCGGAGCTATGATGGCCGACTATCTGCTGGCGGGCCGGAAATGGGCCGGGCCAAGAGCCGGTTGGAATCTCGCCGGGTGGATATCGTGGGTTGCAGGCTTCGCCGTCGGTTCGGCCGACGTAATCGCCAAAATACCGGGCCTGGAATCGCTGGCCGGCAAGATCCCCTGCCCGCCGGTTGCGGCGTTTATCGTCGGACTGGTGCTGTACGCGATTCTGGCGAAAATCGGCATGGAGACGAGAATCCTGCCAATGAACGAACAGGCCGAAGCGTAAATCTCAATCACAAACTGAAAGGTCACAAAATGCTCCAACGCGTTTTTCAATATGCACTGGCCGCTTCAATACTCCTGCCCGCGGTCGCCCCGCTGGGCGCACAGGTCAGGCGAAACTACGATGTCGCTTTCCGGGACATCAATACACAGTTGAAGATGTGGAAGTCCGGCAAGCTCAACAAGCCTCGCATCACCAAAGAATCGATGGACCCGGCCGCCCTGATCGACGAGGCCGATAAGACCCCCGCCGACGTACTGATCCGACGAACGCGGGCACTGGTCAAGCATCTCAAGGCCATGAAAAACGCGCCGAACATCACCGCCGAGGTCGCCGCGTTCGAGGCCGCCGTCAGGAAGTGCGACCCATCCGATGCGAAAAACGCAAAGGAGACGTTCAACACGCTGGCCGCCCTGCGGCGGAAGATCGTGCTGAAAAATCCGCTGCTGAACTTCTCGGACATCATCTTCCTGCGCCGCCAGCGAATGGTCCGCGGCGAGAGGCACATGGTCGACCAGTATCTCGGATTCAACGCCTCGAAGTCCGGCGGGGTCTACATCCTCAAGGATGCGTTCGGCGATTCGGCGAAGATCGTAAACGCCCTGCCCGGCGCCGTAACCGGCGGACGGCTGAAGGGCAAAACGCTTACCGACGCGGGCTCCTTTATCGCACTCGATCTGGACTACGACGCCAGGCGAATCGCATTCGCCTTCACCGAGGCCGACTGCACGCTGGCGGACAAACTGGACTGGACCGGACAGGACTGGTCGCTGAAAGAAGTCAAGACTAAGTCAAAGAACTACCACCAGTATCACTGGCGGCCCGAGAGCACGTTCCACATATTCACCGCCGACATCGACGGCGGCAATCTCAAGCAACTGACCGACGGGCGATACAACGACTACGACCCGGTCTTCATGCCGGACAAGACCATCGTGTTCGTATCCGAGCGGGTCGGCGGCAACCAGCGTTGCGGATCGAGATGGGCTCCGACCTGCACAACACACAAGATGAACGACGACGGATCGGACATCGTGGCGATCAGTTGGCACGACACCAACGAATGGCACCCCAGCGTAGATAATGACGGAATGCTGGTCTACACGCGATGGGACTACGTTGACCGCGACTCGGACATCGCCCACCACATCTGGCGAAGCTACCCCGACGGGCGCGACCCGAGAAGCTATCACGGAAACTACCCGCTGTTCCGCGAATCGCGCCCGTGGATGGAGCTGTCGATTCGAGCGATTCCCGGCAGCCACCGCTACATATCGGTCGCCGCCCCCCACCACGGCGAATCGTACGGTTCGCTGGTGATCATCGACGAACGCATTCCCGACGATCGGGCGACCTCGCAGATCAGGAGATTCACGCCGATGGACCGCTTCCCCGAATCCGAAGACGCCCCCGGCGTCCCGGGCCGGCCCCACAGGAGCGGCAGGCGGGGAGCCGAGCATTTCGGTTCGCCCTGGCCGCTGGATGAGCATTTCGCACTGGCGGTCTGGGACCCGAGCCAGAGATCGCACGGGATATATCTGATCGACGCGTTCGGGAACCGCGAGCCGCTGTTCATGCCCGACTCGCCCACCGGATGCCTCGACCCGATCCCGCTGCGCCCGAGGAAGCGCCCGCCGGTAATCCCGTCCAAGACGACCCAGATGAAGAAGGACCGACCCGGGCCGATGAGCGATAAGGACCTCGCTTACGGGACGGTGACGGTGATGAACGTGCGCGAGTCGGAGTTTCCGATCCCCAAGGACGTCAAGATCACGCACATGCGTATCATAAACATCTTCGCCAAGCCGAATTACCTCTTGACCAAGCCGATGATCGGCATGGCCGCCCAGTCGCTGGGGCGAGGGGTGCTGGGAATCGTGCCGGTCGAGAAAGACGGCTCGGTCCACTTCCGCTGCCCCACAGGCGCCGGCGTCTACTTCCAACTGCTCGATGAAAAGGGCCTGTCGGTCCACACTATGAGGTCGGCGACCTACGTACATCCCGGCGAGACGCTTAGCTGCATCGGCTGCCACGAGACCAAGGGAACGATCTCCGGCGCCGGAGCCTCGGGCAAAATCCCGATCGCCCTGAAACGCCCCGCCTCTGAGATCGCAGCCGAGGCCCCCGGCACCTTCCCGCTGACGTTCCCCCGCCTGGTCCAGCCGGTGATCGACGAGAAGTGCCAGCCCTGCCACGCCAGGACGCTCGCCGATCCGAAGCACAAGGGCAAGAAGCCCCCGTCGCTTCGCGGCGACGTGTTCCCCAGCCGCTGGGGCTGGTCCGAGGCGTTTGCGAACCTCCACAAGCTCGGATGGGGCATGGCCGGCGGCAACGGCGCGCTCCGCCGCAACGGACGAAGCTACTCGATACCCATGAAGGACGGCGCCAGGATCTCGGCGCTCTACAAGCACCTGAGCAAGGGCCATCACGACGTGAAGCTGACGCCGCTGGAACTCAGGCGGTTCATCATCTGGATCGACGCGAACACGAACTTCTACGGCGCCTACCTGAACACCGAGGAACAGGCCAAAGGAAAAGTGGTCAAGCCGAAGCTCGGACTGCCAAAGTGGATCCCGTTCGAAAAGCTGGTCAGATAGATCCGCAAGACAAGCATCGCGGCTCCCGTGCAAGCAGCCGAATGCAATTGACCCCGGCTGATTACACCCGGGGCTTTCGCCCACAGGCGCAGTGTCCCCACACGCAGAACCCTCATAGGAGTTCGTGCACTGTGATCGTGCGCGTTCGCAGAAAACCTCCCGGCGTATATATCCGTCAGCGGGCAACGGAGAGTATGGAACAGCGGAAAGGCGATATGGAGCCTGCCTGCGGTAGGCAGGTGCGGCAAGCTCTTGCCGCTTTCACTTGCCGCGGAGCGGCGGTTCTGATGTCTTGCTTCTCAGCATACACCGCTAAACATCTCCCGGTGCATTCACCAGAAGCGAAATGGGGTCGCCGATTGGCGTGCTCATTTGGCGTAACGCCTGCTTGACCTTCTCGGGCCGATAACCGCCAGGGCGCCGAGGAGCATTGCCGTAAGCGTCGCCGGCTCGGGGGCCGCTGCGCCCAACTGTCCGCCCGGAGCCGGGCCGACCGTTTGACCGAAGTTTGCTCGCAGGAGGGCGAAATCCGTCAGGTCCACTATCCCGTCGCCGTTGAAGTCGGCGCTCTGCTCGCCGGGCGCGGCGCCGAACTGGGCGATCAGGTTTTCGTAGTCCTCAACGTCGACAGCGCCGTCAGCGTTTGTGTCTCCCGCCGCGAGCAGGCTTATCGTTACGTTCAATCCGCCGATGTTGTCGTCGTATTGGGTATCGTATATGGAAAGTGCGATCGCCGCGCCCTGTCCGAAGACAGTCGCCCGGTAGGTGTTGTCGGGGCTGAACACGTGCGGGCGGAACGTCACGCCGTCCTCCGAGCCCATCATGGATATGTCCGCCCCGTCCACATAAAGATCCAGGTCGCCTCCGCCGGGAGTCTCGACCCAGGTCCAGGCGTCGTCAACGTAGGTGCGAACCCATTCGGCGTCGGCGATCTTGTCCGGATCGTCACCCCTGTACTGATAGAACCCCTCGGCCTCGATGATGTAGGTCCGCCCGGCCGCCAGGAGGCCAGAGGTCACTATCGAACCGTCGGACGGGACATAAAACTCATCGGCGGCCGCGCCCGCACAAGGAGCGGCGAAAACCACCCCAAGCAGAAACGCCGTTCGCATCATGAGTCAGCCCTGCCTTCTTTCCCACACCCGCCTGGTCGCATGAAACATGCGAATCTTCTATTGATCCCAGTCTATATGAAAACTGGAATTTGTCAATCCCAAAACAAGATCCGCAACGCCGACGTGCGTGATGAGATTTGGTGAAACGAACTCCAGTCACACACAGCGTCCGGGAAACGCCGCCGTGTTCCCGTCCCGGAAGACCACGGCGACGATCATCTCGGCAATTCTCTTCCGCATCCGCAGATACTGCAATAATTACTGTTTGCGTCCCTGGAACTAAGTTCATAGTCCGGTATTGGCCCAATCCACCCCACCGAGATCGCTCCACGGGAGGACTGTTACGTCGGTTCGTTGCTGGCTCGATTGCCCGCCGTACACCAGAAAGCTCTCAACCGAACGATCGGCCGAAAGCAGCCTGGAGGCTTTCGAGGCGATACGCAGTACATCGTCGGTGACGGTTTGCCCGGCTTTGACTTCGACGACCTGCAGGCGGTCGTGATGATCGATCACCATGTCCGCTTCGCGGCCGCGCTGGTCGCGGAAGTAGAAACACGGCCGATTGACTCCCTGGTGCATCCTGCGTTTGATGATCTCCGAAACCACCCACGTCTCGAGAATCGAACCTCGCAAAGGGTGATTGCGGAGTTCCCGTGCGGTGCGAATACCCAGCAACCAACAGACCAGCCCGGTATCGTAGAAGTGCAGCTTTGGCATCTTGACCAGTCGTTTTCGCAGATTCGCGTGATAGGGACTCAAACGAAACGTCAGGAAACTTGTTTCCAGAACGGATATCCAACTCTTGACTGTCGGCTGGCTGATCCCGGCGTCACCGGCCAGTGAAGCCATGTTCAGCAACTGCCCGGTTCGTCCCGCACACAGTTCGATGAATCGCTGGAACGCAAGCATGTCTCCCACATTGGTGATCGTTCGCACATCCCGCTCGACATAAGTGGAGACATACGAGGCGTACCATTGCTCCGGCGGGATATTGCGATCGTAAATCGCCGGATATCCGCCGGTCAGCATCTGCTGGTCCAGCGAATCAGGCGGTGCGCCAAAGCGAAGAACCTCTTCGCGGCCCAGCGGCAGAAGGTGCAGTACGCCGACCCGACCGGCAAGAGATTGGCTCACCGATTCGAGCAGCAGGAGATTCTGCGACCCGGTGAGAATCCATCTGCCGGGAGCGGGATTCTCGTCAATAATGACTTGCAGATACCCCAGCAGATCCGGGCAACGCTGGATTTCATCAATCACCGCTCCGTCAGGATATTGCCCCAGAAAACCACGCGGATCGCTGCTGGCGAATCGCCGGATGTCGGCCTGTTCAAGATTGGCGTAGGGATGCTCGGCAAACACCATCCTGCAGAGCGTGCTCTTTCCGCTCTGCCGCGGACCGGTGATAGTAATCGCCGGAAATGAACAAGCCAACTGCTCAACAGTACTCTGAATGCTCCGGGAAATCATACCGATATTATTATCGACGCCGTAGCGGTGGAAGTAAAGTGCGATTTTACTTTAACCCACGATATCTCAGGAGCAGGTGGGAAGAAGGCGATTAGCCAGCGTCCTGGTGATGTCTTGGCCCTGCGAGCGAACGCAAAGACAAGCATTGCCAGCACGATTGCAACGACAATGAAGAACGCCGCACCGCAAGTACTGCCGTCGAGAATCAGACTTTGGCGCGTGAGCGACAATAGTCTGCGTTCATTTGTCGGCTCATTTCTTTGGCGACTTGGCAGGACCATCTTGCCGAATCGCGTAACCCTTTTCAAGGTGACCGAGCCAGACATATGTCGCCTTTGCGTCCTCCGGCGGGCCTTCCTTATAGTGGATAAACCACTTGTTCGGTTGCCTGCCTCCGAAGGCCGCCGGACCTGCGCTCAATAGCAGGCGCTTCACCAGATCGGGCCACTGGCTGGGCATCTCGTCGTGTACCTGCCATTTCCCCTCCACCGGGGAGGCGAACTTGTATTGATAAGGTACAATGACCTTGCCGCGTTTCCAATCGCTCACGCCCTGACGGATGCGGATATAGGGAGCGTCGTTCTGGTCGATCACGATTCGCTTCGGCGCAGTAAACTCCTCGCCGCTGTCAACAAACATGGCGTGCTTGTCACAAAAGGCCTTGTTCACCGGCAGATCGGACATCACCGTCCCGTCGGCGGCAATCCATTGCCCCTCGGCCGTGCGTTTGGCGTAGTACATATTGTAGCGGTAGACAGCTTCGTGCATTCCCTGGTATTTCCGCTTGTTGCCGCGCGGGTTGTCATCCTTGTACACCCAGAAACAGTGGACGCTCTTATAGTCGGCCCCGGGAACAAATGCGTTGTATGAGCATGCTTTCTTATCAGGGAAATCGCGCCGCATCTCAATGATGGGCTCCGGCTTACTCCATGATTCTCCGTCGTCTTTGCTGGTGCGCAACGACCAGGGCGCCAGGTGTCCGCCGGCACGATAGAAAAGGCAGATGCTGCCATCCGCCATGCGCATCGACTGCGAATAGGTGGCGCGCGGGGTAGGGCTGGGCATCTCTTCCCATCGGCTGATGTCGTAGGGAACTGTTGATCGGACGTGCTTCATTGCCCTTCCGTGGCAACCGAAGAATATGTGCAAATGTCCTTTTGTATCGATGGTGATGGACGGATTCCCGTGAGTATCGCGGCCCAGTCCAAAGTTCGAGGCCCTCACCGGGCCGATCCAGGTCTTCTTTCTGGTGTCGTAAGCATCAATGATCGGACGCCCCTGGCCATCCTGGTGGGCGGTGAAAACAATGTCCTTCTCCAAAATGGCGTGGGGAGCAATGTAGTTGTTATAGAAGGTCTTGTAAGGCTTGGCGTCTCTCTGGACGGAGGCAAATGCGGCCTTGATGCTAGGCCCGGCCACCTCATTCTTTGCCCCCTGGCACGTAAGGGCAACAAGGAATGTTGCGGACAGAGATAGCACAATCAACAAGGATTTCTGCAAACACTTAATCATGAATGTACCTTTCTGCGAATTTGCTTAGAGCCAACGTCGGGCTTCACCGGCAGAGTGGAGCGAAGTGGAACTCTGGCGGTGCAAGTCCTTGTTCGGGCTTAAATGTCTGCTTGGCGGTCGGCTCTGTCAGGTGGAGGACTCTACCTTCGACAGACTCAAGAATTGAATCCCGCAGATAGGTGCTGGCATTGAGGATTTCGATTCCGACCAGTTGTCCCTTGTCGTCCAGTTCCGCCGTGATGTTGGGGCTGATTTCAACGCTGGACGTTTCGGCGCTTTCTGCGACGAGCATATGCAGAATGTCTTCCTTGTCAAAGTATGTCATGCGCGGTTTATTCATAGATAAATCTCCCGGACTTCAGCCGGAAGCGAATCTGCCGCCGACTTGTTGCATGTGCTGTCACAGGTGTTATCCTGTCACCTTCCTGCTCAAACGGAATCATAACGAAACATTTCCCCATGCCGGCCAACGGCCACCACACGTCCAGTCACGGTATCCCGATACCGTTCCTGTCCGGATATCAGTATACCCTCGATTTTCGTCAAGATCCAAGCCCCTCAGCCTGGCACGATATTTCATGTAGTCTGTCCAGATGATTGTCATCGTGGTTTTCTTGCCTCTCCCAACGTCTAAACTCACCGGCGCGGTCGCGTCCGCTGGAGCGCCTTGTTACCGAAACAACCTTCTTTCCAAAAGGTCCTGAAGTTCCCTGCGTCCGTCCAGGATGCAATGAATGAACACCTTCTTGCCTTCAATTTCGTATATTATTCGATAGGGCTTGAAATGAACTTCCAGATAAGCATTTACATTTATTCTCGCCAGTTCAGGCGGAACGTGTCCTCTTTCAGCGAGATGTTTTAAGCTGTAGCAGAGCTCTTCTATTTCTCCGAATACATGATCGGCGGCTTGAACTGAATCATTTTCCAGAATGTACTTGCAGATCGCAAGTATATCGGCCTGGGCGTCGTCAATTATCGCCACACTGCAGATCACTTCAATTCCCTAATCTGAGACCTGAGTTCCCTGAAGGCCTTCTTAGCAGGCTTGAATCCGCCTTCCTTTTTGCTTTTTGAACTCTGGGCCAACATCTTGAGCAATGCCAGGCTTTCTTTCATGTTTTCGTAAGATTCAAGATCCTGTACTACGACCTTGGCCTCACCGTTTTGCGTGATAATGAGTGTCCTGTGCTCATCTGAGATCTTACGTACAAGTTCAGATGCGTGCGCTTTTAGGTAGCTGATCGGCTTAATTGATTCGCTCAATTTCATAACATTCTCCTCGACCCGAATATAGTCTTTTTATCGGTCAAGTCAAGCCGCGATATTCTTCGCGGTAACGCAGCCCCTCAGCAGCGACGCGCAGCGGCGTCTGACTGAAGGGGCATGTTACCCCTTTGTTAACCACCAACTCTTTGATACGCCAATTCACAGAGTTTCATTGCAGCATCTAAATCTGTTTCATTCTTTACGGACAATTCTAAATCACCAGTTCCGTAATGACCGATTTCACGAACGTCACGTGCAAACTTTGGTGGGTTTTCGAGACTGGTTGGATCAAGTTTGAGGTAAAGCAAGATTCGTTTCTGTTGGATTTCCATGCAAACGATATTTTGTGATATTTTGTACGCAACATAGAACTTCTTCGGGCTTTCCTCCATTGACGGATCAAGACCAAGCATAAACTCTTGGAGAGCAACGGCCATTTGTTTCATTGGCTCTGATCTGCCCTCAAGGTGTTCTTCGAACGTGTATGTTCCGGTTTTGCGGGTAAGTGCAGCTTTCTGGCCTGCAGTTAATCCGGATTCGCCAGATGTGGACGATGATGTCCCAATACTTTTCTGAAATACTTCCTCGAGATATAGCGAGTCGTTTTTATATAGTCGGTAGGACCATAGTTCAAGATTCGCACCCATAACTTGCACGGCGTGCAAGTCGTACTTTCGAAAGTTTGGGGCTATGCAGATTACGCGAATGTCACCCCAATCAACTTCAACATCAGCTCCCAGCGTTTTTTGTGCTGCTATTTCGAAATCGCCTCGATGATCCTGAATCCAGGCGAGATAGAAAAGGCTTTGATTGATAAGCTCGGAAGATTCAACTTTTTTGTACTCAATGATCACCGGGTTGTTGTCTTCTGATAGGGCAAGTGTGTCGATTCGCCCACCATGTAGCGCACCAGTGACAAATTCCGAGGCAACGAAACGACAGTTGAATACCGCTTCGAGGTTCTGCTCGATTAGATGCTGCAGAGCTTTCTCGGTTTCGAAGTTTGTCTGCTCGACTGTGTTCAGGGTAGCCCTTGTTCTCTGGAATAATGGCATATATGCGTCTTTATTGATGGGTGGCTAACGTCTAAGCTCTGCGGCGCGGTCGTTTCGCGTCCGCTGGAGCGTCTTGTTAAACACATTCCTTCGAAAGAGTAAACTCGGTCAGTTCTTCTGGGAAAGCGTCTCCGTGGGCATAAATCTCAAGACAGGCGATTGCCCCACCGGTCACCCATAGCAACGACCCGCCGCCAGCCTCAAGCTCTGGACTGGATATCTGCGGACCTGGCAGAGGGCTCTTTGGCAACTCCTCGTCAGGAATCGTTGGCACACTCACAGGCACAGCAAAGTGCGTGAACATCCCCTTTCCAGTATATTCACGCTTGAAAACCATTGCGTTATCGATCTGGAGGGTCATCCGGGGAATCGAGAAACACTCTGCGATTGTGTCAAGTATGTCGGTTTCAAGTAGTGTCTTATGCATAATGTGTTTAACAACTTACTAGAGCCCTGGTGCATTGGCGCAGGATTCCAGTATACCTTTGGGGAAATTCCTGCCCAAACGCGCCAATGCCCGGTTTTTTTAAATAGCACGTATCACCTTTTATAAAGCCGGACTCCTACCATAACAAGCAGAAAACCGAAGACTTACTGACAAATTTACTCTGTTTCGGTAATATCTGATAAACGAAAAAATGCTGTTGCCTGTTCGGTATCTGTACGGTATACTTTCTTAGAGCCCATGGGCGCCAGCGTCAGATTTCAGTATACGGTACAGTGTGAACAACCTGGAAAAAATCCTGGATGAGTATCACAAATACCTCCTCATAATTCGCAATTCAGGAACAGCCAGCTTCCCCAGGCCGCCTCATCCGATTTGGCTTTGGATGCAAAATCAACCCTTGAAAAGGCTCGGGAATTCGCCAACCTCAAGAGATACGCCAGATCGACTCGGAAGACCTATCTCGCCTGGATAAGCCGGTTTCTCCATTGGCTCAGGCAATCAGGCATAAACCGCAAGCCCACGGAGGCGGATATCAAAGGCTTCCTGACCCACCTTGCGATGGAGAAGCGCTGCTCTGCATCCACGCAGAATCAGGCGTTCTCGGCGCTGCTGTTTCTGTGTCGCAATGTCATAAACGTTGATCTGCACGATATGGCGAAGAATGTCAGGGCGAAGCAGTACAAGCCCTTGCCGAC
>Ga0180436_10002738_pt1 | contig 16502 bp, 12 predicted proteins | sample SS_ome_2_FD_132434 | JGI IMG/M metagenome (GOLD analysis project Ga0180436, IMG submission 132434) | Hypersaline lake sediment archaeal communities from the Salton Sea, California, USA - SS_3_S_2 metaG | ecosystem: Environmental > Aquatic > Non-marine Saline and Alkaline > Hypersaline >...
ATTTATAGATATAAATAACGGTATTCATATTTCTAAATGGAGTAAATAAAAAAAACAGGAGAATACTATGAAAGATTATTGCCTAAGCGTGGATTCAACATCGCCGATAACTGAAAAAGAGGCAAAAGAATATGAGATTATTACAACCGGGTTGACTTATACTTTGGATGGAGAAGAAAGTGTTGACACTTTCAGAAATGAGAAGGAAAAAGTGAGATTTTATGAAAGGCTTCGTGGTGGTGCAAAAGCGCAGTCATCGAAAGTCGCACCTGCGGCATTCTTAAAGAACTGGAAGCCGATTCTTGAAAAGGGAAAGAAGATTTTACATCTTTCACTGTCTTCGAAAGTAAGCGGCTCGTATGAATCTGCTTGTATTGCAGCGAACGAACTCACCGAAAAATATCCTGATGCTGTAAAAATCGTTGATACAGCTACAGGGAGCTTCTGCAATTCAAAGATGGCAATTGAAGCTGTTGAGCTTCAAGAGAAAAATTGGTCAATTGATAAAATAGTTCAGAAATTGAAAGCAGAAAAGGAAAAATACAACTTGATATTTACTGTTGATGATATCGGACACTTGCATCGCGGAGGCAGGATTAGTCATGCAAAAGCGATACTCGGCAGTGCATTAAACTTAAAACCTGTACTGCACGTTTCAGAAGCAGGAAAGCTCGAGGTGGTCGGGAATTTACGTGGTCTGAAAAAGGCTTATAATTTTATCGCAGATAAGATCGCTTTGAATGCAACTAAGGAAACCTCATGGGCGTATATTGCTCATGGTGGAGATGAGAGTAATGCTCAGCTGCTGAAGGCTAAGATATCGGAAAAATTGGATTTCATTAAAAAAATCGATATTGGTCTGCTTTCTCCGGTGCTTGGGCTGCATGCAGGACCGGGAGCTTTGGCAGTTTGTTTTAAAGGTAAGAACAGAGATTTGATATTGAACGTATAATACAACATGAATTTTATTATAAAAAAGCTTGCAAAACAATTTGTTGTGTGATAGTATGAGTAAAATTTAATTTTGGGAAGACAATGGGGTCTCGGATATTCAATATTTCGGGACCTTTTTTATTTAGACGATGGAGTCTTATGAGGTGCGCAGCTCTTATGTGCTTAGCGTGTTTTATAGGACTTTTTTATTTTATACTATTTGAGGGGTGAGGAAATGGACATTAATTTACTGGAAATTGCAATCAATAACGTATGGATTATTATTTCAGCAGCATTGGTCTTTTTGATGCATGCTGGGTTTGCTTGTGTTGAGGCCGGGTTTACACAATCCAAAAACACAGCGAACATAATTATGAAAAACTTTATGACGATCGCTATCGGATCGATTTGCTATTACGTTATCGGATACTCGTTGATGTACGGCGAAAGCGTTATAGGGATTGTGGGATTACCACAGCTATTCTATATTCCGAAAATGATGGCAGGGGACACTTTGGATCCATATGTGTTTTGGTTCTTCCAAGCAGTATTCGCAGCAACTTGCGCAACGATAGTTTCGGGTGCTGTTGCTGAAAGAACGAAGTTCAACGTATACCTATTCTTCTGTCTGGTTATGTGTTCGGTGATATATCCGATAACGGGACATTGGATTTGGGGCGGAGGATGGCTTAGTAAACTCGGATTCCACGATTTTGCTGGTTCAACTGCTGTTCACGCTATCGGCGGTTTTTCGGCACTCATTGGAGCAAAGCTTGTAGGTGCAAGGGTCGGGAAATATCCAAACAGAGGGAAAGTGAAGGCGATACCGCCGCACAGTATCCCGCTTGGAGCACTTGGTGTTTTGCTTCTGTGGTTCGGATGGTTTGGATTTAACTGCGGCTCAACTCTCGCCGGAACAGATTCAGGACTTGGACTAATAGCAGCAAATACTGTTTTGGCAGGAGCAACAGGAGCAATTGCAGCTATGCTGTTCAGCTCGATCAAAGACGGCAAGCCGGATGTTGGGCTTACATTGAATGGGTGCTTGGCGGGTCTTGTAGCGATTACTGCAGGATGCAATATAGTTTCTCCCGTGTCCGCTTTAGCGATTGGAGCAATTGCAGGCGTTGTCATGGTGCTGGCTGTACAGTTCTTTGACCTAAGAGCAAAAATCGATGATCCTGTCGGCGCAATAAGCGTACACGGTATATGCGGTGCGCTCGGCACAATTTTGGTCGGCGTATTCTCTATGGACGGCGGTTTGATATATACAGGCGATTTCAGATTGCTCGGAGTACAGTCTCTTGGAGTTCTGGCATGTGCGGTATTCGCAATGGGAATAAGCCTTGCATACTTTGCAATCGCAAAGAAAGCTGTTGGCTTAAGAGTGGAGAAAAAAGAAGAGTTTGAAGGTCTGGACACAGCAGAGCACGGGATTTCCGCTTATAACAGTGTCGGGATTCTAGAAGACCTATAAAAATGAGCTGTATCATGTATAATAACCATATCAATAAAAAATATGGTTTAGAAAATAATTAATTTAATAAATTAAGGAGAAGAAAAATGGCGAAGAAGTTTACGAACAAAGACGTATTAAAGATGGTTGAAGAAAACGACGTAAAGTTTATAAGATTGCAGTTTACGGATGTTTTCGGGGTTTTGAAGAATGTGGCTATAACAGCCAAGCAGCTTCCGGGAGTTTTGGAAGACGGAGCTATGTTTGATGGTTCATCAATCGATGGCTTTGCGAGAATCGAGGAGTCAGATATGATACTAAAGCCTGACACCGATACTTTCGAAATCTTTCCATGGAGACCGCAGCAAGGAAAAGTCGCAAGACTTATCTGCGACGTTTGCACCACTGACGGAGAACCATATACGGGATGTCCGAGAGGAGTCCTGAAGAAGGTATTGGCCGAAGCAGAAAAAATGGGATTTACAATGAATGTTGGACCGGAATGTGAATTTTTCCTATTCCAACAGGACGAAGAGGGAGAGCCAACGCTCGACACACATGACAACGGTGGATATTTTGATATGGCACCAGTAGACAAAGGTGAAGATGCAAGACGTGAAATGTGCTTGACATTGGAAGATATGGGTTTTGAAATTGAAGCGTCTCACCATGAAGTTGCAGAAGGACAGCATGAGATAGATTTTAAATATGCCGATGCATTGAAAGTCGCTGACAATATCATGACTTTTAAGATGGTCGTAAAAACTATAGCTCAAAGACATGGCTTATATGCAACATTTATGCCAAAGCCAATCTATGGCATAAACGGATCCGGTATGCATACCAACCAATCGCTTTCGACAAAAGACGGAAACGCTTTCTATGACAAAAATGGCGAGTTGGAACTAAGCAGCACTGCATATAACTATATTGGCGGTATTATAAAGCACATTAAATCAATCTCAGCAGTGACAAATCCGACAGTAAACTCATATAAGAGACTTGTACCAGGATATGAAGCACCTTGCTATATTGCATGGTCAGGCAAAAACAGAAGCCCTCTTATCAGAATACCTGCATCTAGAGGAGCCGGAACAAGAGTCGAAGTTCGCTGCCCGGACCCGACAACAAACCCATACCTGTCTATAGCATTACTGCTTGCAGCAGGACTGGAAGGTATTAAGGATAATCTTAAGGCTCCTGCGCCGGTTAACAAGAATATCTTTGCGATGTCAGACGAGCAAATGTCTGATTTAGGTGTTGACAGTCTGCCCGCTAATCTGTATGATGCGCTTCAAGAATTCAAAACGAGCTCACTCGTTAAAGATGTTTTGGGCGAGCATATATTCGAAGTTTACTACGATTATAAGATGAAAGAATGGGATGGCTATAGGACTGCGGTTCACCCATGGGAGATTGAGCAATATATCAGCACTTATTAAAACTGCTCCTTAGCATTAGTAATACACGGTATTACATGCTGAAGATAAACTTCTTTGTTCGGCTGGCAAAATAAGAGCGAGCAGATTTTCGCTCTTAGAGCCAGGCCGAAACCAGAGGAAAACAAAAGATAAAGCCGACCATATGATGCTGTATGTTCGGCTTTTGCTATTGTTTAAATTTAAGCCATATATTGTTAACAGATTATTCGTCAACTATTTCCATAATAATTGACTTTTATCCGAAGTGTATATTAAACTATATACAAATTTATATTTTACTGCTATACTGGCTTGGCTGGCGGCTTATTAAACGTTAGTGCCATGATTAGTGTGGATTAGGATGTGGGGTTCTTGAAAAGATTTTTACCGATACTGATTACAGTATTAATTATATTTTCCTTGTTTACTGTGGTTGCTTTTGCCGAAGAGGGCGATGAAGAGACACCGTTGACAGAGGAAGAACTTATTGACCAACAACCGATTTTTAATGAGGGAAGATCAGAAACCGAGGCATTGCTTCTTATCGATGCAAAGACGGGGTTGGTTTTGCATTCCAAAAACGCAGACAAAGAGATTTTCCCTGCGAGTACAACAAAAATTCTGACCTGTCTTATCGCCCTTGAGGAGACGGAGATGTCGGATCTTGTTACTTGCGGTCAAGAGGTTGTTTTTTCGCAGGAATATGCTGTTATGGGGATTAAACCTGGAGAGATAGTTACCGTACGTGATTTGATATATGGCTTGATGCTGGTATCAGGTAATGATGCCGCCGCTGCTTTGGCTGTGTATATCGGCGGAACGGAGCCGAATTTCGCAGATATTATGAATAAGAAAGCGGAAGAGCTGGGGATGGCGAACAGCCATTTTGTGAATCCTCATGGTGCACATGTCGATAACCATTTCTCGACAGCAGAAGATATGGCAAAACTCGCAGCGGTCGCTTACAATAATCCTGATTTTATGAAAATCGTTTCCACGCGTGTATACCAGCCCGAGGATACCAATATAGCAACTGAAAAAGAACTGCTGGACAATTCAAACAGACTGATTCGCGGAGATATAAACTCCTATCAAAAATGGTATAACCAGTATGCGACGGGAATGAAAACAGGGTTTACTTCGAAAGCCGGATATTGTCTTGTCGCTTCATCTTCGAAAAACTCGCAGGATTTGATTGCATTGATATTCAATCACGAATCGAATGATAGAAGGTTCGACCTTGCAAACGCTCTTTTCAATTTTGGATACGATAATTATGACCATGTCGATCTTTTGGATGTTTTGGGTGATTCTGTGATACGGGAAGCGATTTCGAATGCAACTTCGGAGGATCCAAACGGCGGGTATATGGAGTTCATACCGAACATAGAATCCGGAACATACTTTTCGGATACCAATAATTTCGTATCAGCATTGAAGACAAATACCGAAGAAATAAACGTTATGGTGGACTTGGACGCTGACCTTCGAGCACCGATTATTAAGGGTGAAGTCTATGGTAAGGTTATATATCAGTACAGAGACCGAATGCTGCTTAGATGTGAGCTGGTAGCAGCATACGATATGCTGGACTACGCAACGGACTATCTTACGTTCCAAGAGGAAGATCCGAATGTAGTGATTTCGCCTCCTAAGGACTTGAATTCAGGCACGGCGCCTGCGTGGTGGTGGATGCTTTTTCCGGCACTGCTTATCGTGCTTATTCTTTATAAAGTTTTGACCTATAGGAGGTCGAAATTCAAGAAAAGAAAAACGTATTACGATTATCCTGAAAAATAGAGAATATAAGCATCGCTGGAAACCCGGCGGTGCTTTTTTAATGCTGCTAAAATGAGTTTATTAACAATACAAGAACAAAGCGATATTGAATTGTTTTTGTTAAAAAAATACTATATAATTAACGCTGGTATGGGCTATAAAGTTTTGAGAGTGCAAGAAAACAGCATAGCGGATGAAGTGGGGATTTCCCCCGGCGATGAAGTCGTAGATTTTAACAACCAAGAGTTTGTTGATATAATAGACTATGAGTTTTTTGCATCCAAAAAAAGGTTTTCTATCGGTTATATCGACAAAAAAGGAGATCCGGTAAAAGCTATAATCAGAAAAGAAGCGGATGAGCCGCTAGGACTCATATTTGAAAAGGATTTACTGGGTACATCGAGAGCTTGCGGCAACAGGTGTATCTTCTGTTTTGTGGACCAGCTTCCCAAAGGAATGCGAAAATCTCTGTATCACAAGGATGAAGACTGGAGATATTCTTTTATATACGGGAACTATGTTACTCTTGCGACCTTATCCGACAAGGAGCTTAGAAGGATAAAAAAGCGGGATATATCTTTTCTGTATATTTCGGTTCATGTTATTGATGAAGAAATGCGTAAGCTCATGCTTGGCAACGAAAAAGCGAAACAGATAAAACCGCTTTTGAAAAAGCTTGCAAAATACGGGATTACGATGCATACACAGGTTGTTCTTTTGAGCGGTATAAATGACGGTAAACGTCTCGAGGAGACCTATAGATTTCTAAAAGGGTTATACCCGAAAGTGAAATCCCTTTCGGTTATTCCGGTTGGACTCACCGGGCACAGGGACGGGTTGTATCCTTTAAAAGATATATCAAAAGATGAAGCGACGAGAATTATTGAATCGATAGAGATATGGCAAAATGAATGCAGGAGGAAATTCGGAACAGGGTTTGTATATGCATCGGACGAGATGTATCTTAAAGCAAGAAAAGAAATCCCGAAAGCGGAGATGTATGACGGATTCCCGCAGATTGAAAACGGTGTGGGATTAATAGCAAAGTTTGAGGAAGAATTCTTTAAAGCTTTGAATCAAAAAGACGAAAGAACATCGAGATTTGAAAAATGTTCTGTTCTTACGGGTTCTGCTTTCTATCCATATATAAAAGGATTTGTTAAGGAAATTGTGAAAAAATTTGAAATAGATATAGAGTGCTTTGAAGCGAAGAATTCCTTCTTTGGAGGGGCGGTGGATGTTGCCGGTTTGCTTACCTCTGAGGACATAGAAAAAGCACTTAGAGGTAAGGATATCGGCGAAGCGTTGTTCATATCAGAATCGCTTCTAAGAGACGGAGAAGGCGTTTTCTTGGATGATAAATCCATAAAAGACTTGTCAAAAGCCCTTCACTGTGAAATAATAGAAACTCCGGTTTTGGGGGACAAGTTCCTCGAAGCTTTTTTAATGAATTAGGAGAAAAAAGATGTCAAAACCATTGGTTGCCATAGTCGGCAGACCAAATGTAGGGAAATCTACTTTTTTTAATAGAATAGTCGGACGAAGGATTTCGATAGTGGAGGATACTCCGGGGGTTACCCGTGACAGGATATATTCTGATGCCGAGTGGCTTTCGCATACCTTTACTGTTGTTGATACCGGCGGAATCGATCCGAACAGCGAGGATACGATATTAAACCAAATGCGGCTCCAAGCGGAGATAGCGATCGAATCTTCGGATGTTATACTCTTTTTTGTGGACATCCGAGAGGGTGTTATGCCTACTGATGTTGAAGTCGCACAGCTGTTAAGGAGCTCAAAAAAGCCGATAATTGTCGTTGCGAACAAAGCGGATAACAAGGACATGGATGAACAGATCTATGATTTCTATGAGCTTGGATTTGAAGAGGTATTTTCGGTTTCCTCTATACAAGGATTGGGTATTGGTGATTTGCTCGATGCGGTTGTTGCGCACTTTGATGAAAGATCACTGCAGGAAGAAGAGGACAAAAGGTTTAAGGTTGCTGTAGTCGGAAAACCGAATGCAGGGAAATCCTCTTTGGTGAACAAGATTTTAGGTCATGAAAGAACGATTGTGAGCGATATACCCGGAACAACTCGGGATGCAATCGATACGGAATTTGTTTTTAATGGGGAAAAATCGGTTATAATTGATACTGCAGGGATAAGAAGAAAATCCAAGATTCCTGATAAGACGATAGAGAGATATAGCGTAATTAGAGCTTTTACGGCAATTCGAAGAGCGGACGTGACCATAATTTTGGTTGATGCTGTTGAGGGACTTACTGAGCAAGATATAAAAATTGCAGGATATGTGCATGATGAAGGCAAACCTTGTGTCGTTGCAGTGAATAAATGGGATTTAGTAGAGAAGGATACTCATACTCTTTCCCAATATGCAAAGAAATTAAGAAACCAGCTGCAATTCATGCCGTACGTATCAATCGAGTTTATCTCTGCGTTGACAGGGCAGAGGATTACAAAGCTTTTGGAGACAGCGAAAAGAGCTTTTGATAATTCAAATAGGAGAATAACAACAGGGCTTTTGAATGAATGTATAACGGAGGCAGTGACGGTCGTTGAGCCGCCTTCAAAGGGCGGAAGGAGATTGAAAATTTTCTATTCAACACAAGTTGCAGTCCATCCGCCGAGCTTTGTTCTTTTCGTAAACGATCCGGAATTGATGCATTTTTCTTATGAGAGATATTTGGAAAACTTCCTTCGTAAAACATTTGATTTTTCAGGGACGCCGATTAGAACTATGAAAAGAAACCGTAAAGAGGATAAAAAATAAACGAAGAATACAGAGGAGAGAGATGATGAATATACTTATATACGCTGTCTGTGCGATTATTGCCTACTTGATTGGAGGCGTATCCATAGCGAATATGCTGAGCAAGAAGATTATCGGTAAGAACATCAGAGAGGTCGGTAGCGGGAATACCGGAGCTTCAAACATGATAAGGAACTGCGGCTGGGGTGCCGGGCTTGGAACTCTCGCGTTCGATGCTGCAAAGGCTATTGGGGCTATGGTGCTTGCTAGATGGATTGTGGGTATGATTGCAGGCGAAAAAGCAGCTGAAATAGCAATGTATGTTGCGGCTGTAAGCGTTATACTGGGACATATTTGGCCTGTGTTTACGAAGTTTAAGGGAGGAAAAGGAGTCGCATGTACTTTTGGAGTTGTGCTGTTTATGATGCCTATTCAAACAACAGTCATTTTTGTCTTCTGTGCGATTATAACGATTATATTTAAAATAATGTCGATTACTTCATTTACCGGACTCATTCTCGTTTTTGCCTCCGCTTTTATTTTTTATCCGGGAGAGACAGCCTTTCATATTACTATGATCATTATTTTCGTAATAATTCTGTTTACCCACAGATCGAATATTGTGCGGCTAGTGAAAGGAAAGGAAGCAAAAGTAAAGATAAGTAAAAAGGATGAAGAGCAGGAAGAAAAAGAGAAAGAAGAAAAAGATAAGTAACTCCTTATAGACACAAAAGGACTTTGCCGGTTATTCAGCAAAGTCCTTTTTACATGTCGATATATTTTTATTCAGGCAATATCTCAGCTCCCGGAGCCTCGAAAGAAAGCATAGCGATAAACGCCTGCTCATAAACATCATAGTCTTCACCATGATAGAACATATCTACCGAATAATAGGCATCTTCGTACTCGAGTTGGCATTGCAGAAATAATATCTTGCAGGGATACTCAACTAATATTCGGCCGCTCTCGAGTTTGTGTATTTTGAGTTCGCTCACATTTGAAAAAGTGGAGATTCCCGCATTAGCCGCCTCTATAGCTTTTAGGTAATAGAAGATCTCCATATCGGTAATGGAAGAACCCTTTTCATATCTTTTTACGTTGATAAATCCATCATTACTTCCGGATGTAATAGAAAGTACGATATTATCGTATATTGCAACTGAAGACTCTGTCGGATTCCAATCGGGAGGCAGCACAATTCTTGCACCTTCGAGCCTCGGTGAATTGTAAAATCCGTCTTTGATGTTCAGCTCAAATCCATCCACTGCTTTCTTTTCCAAAGATTTATCGATATCGACAGATGTGAGTATTTGTTCAGCAAGCTCAGGAGTAACAGCACCTGTGGGAGAGACGATATTGATGTTATAGTATGCACCGTCGCCTTGAACCATCATAAAGTACCTCGAAAAAGGACCATCACCCGTACCATAGGTTACAAGAGAATAAAAACCCTTTGCACCGCTTGGCGTTTCAATGTTTCGGATTCTGTTAACGCCCATATTTGGACCATATTCCATAATAAGATTGGGCTCCAACAACGTGTTCATCATTTCATAGTCGAGTTGAGGCTCTTCCTCTTGATAGAACATCGTTACATATACGCTGCAATATAAGTCATTTCCATCTTCGTCCTTTAGGTATCCCTTGGAATGGAATACAGTACCGATATCTTGGTCTGAGATTTCCAGGCTGTCGGGAATGCTTAGCTTAATAAGACCGCCGTCGATCTCAACCTCTTTTAAGGACACATCGACAGCAGGTTTTAACTCATAATCGTAATCAACCTCAACTGTAACGGGGGTTGATTCCGGTTCCGAACTCTCCTGTACGACTTGTTCCGGTGTCGATACGGGTTCAACTGCCGCAGAAGAGCTTGTCTCAACTGCCTTGGAAGTGCCGGCAGAATTGCATGCAGGAAAAAGCAGAGTAAGTATAATGATTGGAACAAATATAAATTTATGTTTCATAAAAACTCCTTTCGCAAATCAATAAATAGTAGTTATTCAGGTAATATCTCCTTGCCAGGTGCTTTAAAGGTCGAAAGTGATAAAATAGAATCGTAAACCGCTTCAATATCAGAACTATGCGAAATCATCTCCATACAATAGAACGCATCTTCATATTCAAAGTATATATGGAACAGCATGTACGGCGCAGGGAACATCACCAAATATGCCGTATCACCATCATATGAAACAACTGGTTGTTCCTGAATTTTTTCAATGTCTTCACCTCTTATTGCACCCCTGTTTAAGAGTTCTGTAATCATAACCATTTTAAAATCATAAAGCTCATTAAAATTTTCGTTTTTATAGAAATGCCGCACAGAGGCAGACATTGAAAAGTCGTTGCTGATCAATCCGAAAACGAGATTATCGAAAATCAAATGCTGTGACTCGCCTTGATGCCAACCTTGCGGCATCTCGATACTTGCTCCTTTAAGGCGCCTGCTAAAATATGTGTTTCCTTTGTGCATAATCTCAAAAGCTTCAGAATTCTTCTTTGCTTTTTTTCCGTCAACATAAACGGTAGATAGAATTTGATTTGAGATAGTATCATCTTCATATATATCCTCTTCCTCATCTAAATACACGTTAAAATTCACGGATACAATGATTTGATAACATACTCCTTCTGAATATAAGTAGTAGAAATAGTCGGTATAAATGTTTGGACCGGAAGGATAGATTACTTTGGAATACAGTCCTTTTGCATCCCCAGCCGTTATATTGCTATCCAATCTTTCAAACACAGTATTGACACCATGCGCATAGAATTTATTGGATTCATCAAGGGTAAGCAGCTCATCCAGTGTTAATCCGGGATCCTCAATTTGATAATTGCTGGTTACAACGACTTCAGCCCAATATTCCTTGCCGTTTTCGCAAAGTATATAGCCGTATGATGTGAATTCATTGCCGACATCAGGAACATCTGGAACGGTAAAACTCTCCGGTATTTGAAATGACAGCGCACCATCGTGTATTTCCGTATTTTTGAAACCCTCAATAGCCGGAACGGGAGGTTCAGGTGACGGAGAGGGAGTTGCAGCAACGACTTCCTCTTCGGCCTCCGCTTCAGCCGGAGCAGGTGAGTTTGCCGGTTCTGCAGCTGTTCCCGCCGTTTTACCGCATCCGATAAAAAGCAAAGAAATCACCATCAGTATAATAAGTGTTTTTTTCATATCCATCCTCCTAATACGATAAAATATATCATGATAGGAAAGATATTACAATAAAAAACAACCCTGCCAGAAGACAGAGCTGTTATATATTTGTTATAAGAGGATTACTCTCCGCCGGTATCCGAAAGTCCGGGTGATCCGGTAAGGTCTACCATAACGCCCTGCGAATCTCCGGAGAGGAATTGCGGCAGAATACCATTCCATTTTTTGATCCATTCAAGTTCCAAAATCTCAGGACTTGATGCGATAGCTTCAGCGAGAATCTCCTTTTCCTTTGCTTCCGCCTGAGCTTGAATTATCCTTGTCTGAGCTTCGACTTCCGCTTTTGTCTTTCTTTGTTCAGCTGTTTCAACTTCCTTCTTCGCAACAGCTTCCGCACGGATTGCGGCTTCAACATCGTCGCCGGCATCAGTATCGAGGAAAGTCAAAGAGTGGAAAGTTATACCGTCTTTTTCGAATCTTTTCGCCAAATCGATTTCTATCACCTGGTAGACTTCGTCTCTTTTTGCACCAAGGATTTCGATAATATTGTATTTAACTGATGCGTTTTCGATCGCCCTTTGTGCTGCAGGGGAAACCAAATCCCTGTTTACATTTTGTAGAGTTCTAAATTTTTTGAACACATCGAATGCTCTTTCCTCATCTACTTTGTATTTTACATCGACAGCGATAGTCAAATATTGACTGTCCTTTGTTTGACCATAAAGGTTTTCGATTTTCTTTGTTTGGACTTCGGTAGAAATAATATACATTTCATCGAAAGGTCCTTTTAAGTTAAAACCTTCAGCGTAAACGGTATCTTGGACACCACCCCTGAACGGCGCATATAGAATTCCGACACTGTTAGCCGGTACAATTGCAAAGAATGAAAACAGCATAATCACTATGCCGAGTATCGCAAACCATTGCTTTTTATTGATCTTCCACTGTCTTGTGGCAGTAAAGCCAAGAGCAATAAATGCTATAAAGGCCAAAATTATTCCAATAATAAACCACTGCATTTTTATAATGTTCCTCCTTCGTTGTTTTTTCTAACTATATCATAAATTGATAGAAATTACACATGAATAAACTTTAAATATTTGTTCGTATAAAGGCGAATTCCAGCGGGGAAATCGCATATTTTATCAGACTGTTAACTTTTTTGAGTGCAATTGATATTAAAGATGCTTTATGGTAGAGTATAAAAGGATAAATACTAAAAAAGTTTTAACAAAATATTACGAAATATGGTGTGACCGATGGACAGAATTTTGTTGGCAATTGATGGAAACAGCCTTATGCACAGGGCATTTTATGCTCTGCCGCTGATGCAGAACAAAAAAGGAGATTATACAAATTCCGTATATGGCTTTTTTACTATGCTTTTTTCCGCAATTGAGAAGGTGAATCCCGACCATCTGGTCGTTGCATTCGATAAAAAGGGTAAGGTCTTCCGCCATGAGAAGTTCGCAGAATATAAGGCGGGTAGAAAGGAAATGCCGCCGGAGCTAAGACCGCAGTTCCCTCTGTTGAAATTTGCCTTGGACGAGATTGGTATAAAACGTATCGAGCTCGAAGGGTATGAAGCGGACGATATTCTCGGTACTCTTGCGAAAAAAGGTGAGGAGAGCGGAGATAAGGTATATATTCTGACCGGAGACAGGGATGCTTTCCAGCTTATCAGCAGTGAAACAAGAGTGTTCCTTACCAAAAAAGGTGTTTCAGAAAGTCTTATTGTGGACAGAAAAGAACTCGTAAATTTATACTCTCTGAAACCTGAACAGATGCGGGATATGAAAGGGCTTATGGGCGATTCTTCCGACAATATTCCCGGGGTAAAAGGTGTAGGCGAAAAAACGGCGATTAAGCTATTATCCGAATATAAAACGCTTGAGGGCGTTTATGAGAACATAGAAGAAATCAAAGGTGCACTGAAAGATAAATTGCTCAAGGATAAAGAAAAAGCATTTTTGAGCAGAGAGCTTGGAACCATTGAGACTGCTCTTGATGGGGTGGACGATATTGATGGGTTGAAAATGCCGAAAATCGATGGGGACGCACTAAGACCGGCTTTTGAAGTTTTGGAATTTCGTTCGCTTTTAAAGCGTTTTGGTGTAGACGGCGGGAAAGAAAAAGAGATACCGAAAATTGAGGCGAAAACTATTGATAATTTAAGCGACCTTGATAGTCTGATTTCAGAAATAGAAAAATCGGGGCAAATGGGTATCGTGATGGATGACAACCTATCGATTGCAACCGATGAAAAGCATGAATATGAGATAGTATGCGAACATTCTTTGCTAAACTCCGATTTTACTCTGGATATGGTGCTTAAAAAATTTAGTGATGTATTCGAAAATGAGAGGATAAAGAAAATAGTCTATGACGCAAAGGATTTTATGCATCTTTTGCATGGCTATGATATAGAATTGAAATCTCTGGATTTTGATACCAAGCTTGCAGAATACGTGCTCGACCCGACGGCTAAGAGCATAAGCCTGGACACGATATCAAAAAAATATGATTTTGATGCAAAAGCCGCTCTTTTGATTGCAGCAGCAACAGCTCAGAAAGATAAGCTGAAAAGCGATGAATTGACGAATATATACTATAATATCGAAATGCCTCTTTTGGCCGTTCTTTTCGATATGGAGAAATGTGGATTCAAAGTTGATAAGGAAATGCTTGTTTTACTCCAGAAGGAATATGATAATAGCATATCAAAATTAGTAGAAAAGATTTATACCCTTTCGGGGTTTGATGATTTCAATATAAACTCTACAAAGCAGCTTGGCGAGGTTTTGTTCGAAAGGTTGGGTCTGCCTGTTCAAAAAAAGACAAAGACAGGTTATTCTACCGATATTGAGGTTTTGGAAAAGCTGAGCGGCAAGCACCCTGTGGTGCCTGAGATTATCGAATATAGAAAACTAACAAAGCTTAAAAGCACTTATGTTGACGGGCTTTTGAGTCTTATTGACTCCGAAGGTAAGATACACTCGACTCTTAATCAGATATCAACAGCGACAGGCAGGATATCGAGCACTGACCCGAATTTGCAGAATATACCTATTAGAACGGAGCAGGGCAGAGAGATTCGCAAAGTGTTTATACCTTCGACTAAAGAAGGAGTGCTTATTGCAGCGGACTATTCACAAATTGAACTTCGTGTTTTAGCAGATATTGCTGATGATGCAAACATGAAGGATGCTTTTTTGAAAAAACAGGATATCCATGCAAGAACCGCTTCTCAGGTTTTCGACGTACCCATGAGTGAAGTGACATCAAGACACAGGGGAGATGCAAAGGCAGTTAATTTTGGTATCGTTTACGGTATAAGCGGATTCGGACTCGCAAGAAACCTTGGTATTTCCGTTCCAAGAGCAACAGCATATATCGAGAAATATCTGGAAGAGTTTTCTGGAATTGCGGGATATATGGAAAGAATAAAAAAAGAAGCAAAGGATAACGGGTATGTTAGAACTTTGCTTGGCAGGATAAGATATATAAAAGAACTTTCATCTTCAAACTACAACATAAGGTCTTTTGGCGAAAGGGCAGCTCTTAATACACCTATACAAGGCACGGCTGCTGATATAATAAAGCTTGCTATGATAAAAGTACATGATGAGATTGAAAGAAGAGGTCTAAAATCGAAGCTTATATTGCAGGTGCATGATGAGCTTATCGTAGACACTATAAAAGGTGAGGAGCATGAGGTCAAAAACATGCTGAAAGAGACTATGGAAAATGTCGTTAAGCTGAATGTGCCGCTTGTGGCAAATGTAAGCGAAGGCAAATCATGGTTTGAAGCGAAATAGAGGTTTTTTGCGGGGGAAATATGAAAAAAATCGGTATAACCGGAGGCATAGCCTCGGGAAAATCCTTGGTTACCGACTACCTTAAAAGTTTAGGTGCAAAGGTTATATGTGCTGATGAAATAACACATGAGTTATATTTACCGAACGAAGAAGGAACAAAAGCAATAGCCAAAGAGTTCGGAGAAGAATATATCGATGAAAACGGTGTTGACAGAAAAAAACTCGGCATGCTTGTTTTCGGGGACAGAGAAAGATTATCGAAGCTGAATGAGCTTATTCACCCGCTTGTCTTTTCGGAGATTGAAAACCGAATAGGTGAAGAGGATGATGTCGTTTTTTTCGATGCTGCTCTTTTGATTGAGAGTGGCATGCACAAAGGGATGGATGAAGTTTGGCTTGTTGTAACAAATCTATATGAGCGAATAAAGCGGTTGAAGATTCGAGACAACTTGGACGACGAAACCATAGACAGAATAATAGGTTCGCAGATGGATGATATAGAGAAAAGCAGAGTTGCTGATAGAATAATAGATAATAGTTTTACAAGAGAAGAGACATTAAGACAGGTTAAAAGAATTTATGAAAAAATTCTGGAAGATAAAGTGTAGGAACGGGGAGAAATGAAGACAAGATTTTTTGGAAAGCTGCTGATAGTAATCGGTATCGTTGTGTTGCTGATTATATCGTTCTATTTCATAAGAGATGCGATTATAAAAAAGATTTACCCTTTGGAATATAAGGCTGATATAGAAAAGTATTCGGCTGAGTTTGATGTGGATCCATATCTTGTTGCGTCGATTATATGGGTCGAAAGCAAATATGATGAAGGAGCGGTTTCGCAGAGCGGAGCGGTTGGATTGATGCAGATTATGCCCGAAACAGGGGAATGGATCGCTTCAAAAATAGATTATGAGATATATGAAGGAAATAAACTATTTATACCAAGCGACAACATCAAACTTGGATGCTGGTATGTGAGCTATTTAAATAATAGATTCGCCGGAGACAGAACGCATATTCTCGCAGCATACAACGGCGGACCGAACAGAGTTGCTGACTGGCTCGAAAACAGCGAGTACTCCGATGTAAACGGCTTAACGGAGATACCGATAAAGGAAACAGAGGATTACGTAAGGAGAGTAAATGCGGCATATGA
>Ga0180436_10002741_pt1 | contig 16493 bp, 17 predicted proteins | sample SS_ome_2_FD_132434 | JGI IMG/M metagenome (GOLD analysis project Ga0180436, IMG submission 132434) | Hypersaline lake sediment archaeal communities from the Salton Sea, California, USA - SS_3_S_2 metaG | ecosystem: Environmental > Aquatic > Non-marine Saline and Alkaline > Hypersaline >...
GGCGCTTGAGAGCCTGGTGATGACTTCGGGATCGGCTGGTTCGACCGGTGTTTCGGGTTCGACGGCGGCGAGGATGATCTCGGCCGGGCGCGGTTCGGGCGCGGGTGCTGTGCGGGGGGCCAGCGCGGTGGCTGCCACAATCTCCACCGGGACTTCGGGTGCGGGCTTCGATACGGCGGCAGACGCAACGGTCTCCACCGCATCAGGTTCGGCTGCAGGTATCGGGCTTGGCGCGGCTTCGGCCGCGGGGGCCACCGCGCCGACCACGTCCGAAACCAACCCTTCGATTTCAGCACCGATCGCTGCCACCAGCGCCTCGTCGGGCACTGCAGGGGCAGGGCGCGGCATGGGCCGGATCGACCGGCTTGGTGCCCGCACAACCCGGATGACCTTTCCGGCAACGCGCGGCGCGGCTGTTCCCGCGGCTACCACGATCGGCCCCGCGCCACCCGGACCTGTGTAGGCGGGCTTGGAGGTTGGGCGCAGAGCCACCCGCGTGGGCACCTTGCGAAACCCGAGGTCGAGCAGTTCCGCCACCTTCTGGTTGCGCGCCGCCGTTGACTGTCCGCCGAACACGGTGGCGATGATCCGTTTGCCATCACGTTCGGCGGAGGCCACGAGGTTGAAGCCAGCCGCGCGGGTATAGCCCGTCTTGATTCCGTCGGCACCCTTGTAGGCATCGAGAAAACGCCGGTTGGTATTGGGCACCTGCGCAATCCCGGCATCGGCTGAGCGGCGGGAGAAAAGGTTGTAGTATTCCGGATAGTCGAAGAAGACATGGCGACCGAGGATGGTCATGTCGCGCGCCGTCGACATGTGGCCCGTCTGGGTCAGACCGTGCATGTTCTTGAACGTCGTGCGGGTCATCCCCATCGCCTTGGCGGTGCGGGTCATCCGATCGGCATAGGCTGCCTCTGAGCCGGAGATGGCTTCGCCGATGGCGGTGGCGGCGTCGTTGGCCGAGCGCACCGCGGCGGCGCGGATCAGGTAGCGCAACTTGATCTTCTGCCCCGCGCGCAGCCCGAGTTTCGAGGGCGGTTCGGCGGCGGCCTTGGACGAGATCGTCACCATTGTGTCGAGGCTGATTTCGCCGTTCTCGATCGCCTGGAAGGCGACATAGAGCGTCATCATCTTGGTGAGCGAAGCGGGGTGAAGCTGGGTGTCGGCGTTACGTGCGTGGATTATCTCGCCGTTGCGCATGTCCATCACCATCGCCGCGTAAGGCGCGGCAAAGGCGCGCAGGCCAAGCACGGCCAGCACGAACGACAACAGCACTATTCGAGCGATCTGCCCCGCGCGCGTTTCCACGTCGTCACCTGTTTCTGCCTCGACATGCCGGGTTCTTTGCCCGGTCACATTCTGATTGAGATCAAGCTACCAGAAAGCACACCAGCAGAAAATACCTAATTTTCAATGTCTTTTGGGAGGGGGCTGATCTGTCGCAGGAAGATGTTGGGCACCTTACCACGCGAAACACAAGATCGGCGATTGTTGGAAAACCGAGATGGGAATCAGCCGATGCGGGCAATCACGCCTGCAAGCTCGCCAAGGGTGTCGATCTCGAAGAACCGCGCGTGATTGCGGGGTGGTTCGGCGTGTTCGAGGCTCCATGTCAGATCATGCGGCACGTAGACGCCATAGGCCCCCGCCTCGAGCGCCGGGATCACGTCGGATTTGAGCGAGTTGCCCACCATCATCGCGGTTTCGGCGCCGCCGTCATGACGGGCGAAGGCCGAAGCGTAGGTTGCCGCCGTCTTGTCGGAGACGATCTCCACCGCGTCGAACATCTCGCCAAGCCCCGACTGCGCCAGCTTGCGTTCCTGGTCGAGCAGATCGCCCTTGGTGATCAGAACCAGCGTGAAACGCCTCGCGAGCGCTTCCACGGCTTCCTTCGCCCCCGGCAGAAGCTCGATCGGGTGGTCGAGCATCTCCTGTCCGGCCTCGATCAACTGGCGGATCACTCGGGCAGGCACCCGCTCGCCTGTCACCTCGATGGCGGTTTCGATCATAGACAGAACAAAGCCCTTGATCCCGAAACCGTAGCGCCCGAGGTTGCGCCGCTCCGCTGCCTCCAGCCGCTCGGCGAGGTGATCGGCTTCGGCAAAATCGGCGAGCAATGCGGCGAATCGCTCCTGGGTCATCTGGAACAGGGCTTCGTTCTGCCAGAGCGTATCATCAGCGTCGAAAGCGATGGTGGTGAGATTTTGCGTCATTGCCGCCTTTCCGGTCACGCTGATGTCAGCCGGGCCTTTTTCCTCCCGGGATTTGACGCTATATAGTCCGGTCTGAATATGACCGAACAGAGCAGCGAAAGGATCGTCGTGTCGCAAGACCGGATCAACCCCTATCTGATGGCTGGAGAGGACGACGAAACCGGCGTCGTCGTCCAGACAAGGACGCGCACCCAGCGCCCGCCGATGTACAAGGTGCTGCTGCTGAATGACGATTTCACCCCGATGGAATTCGTCGTCATGGTGCTGGAGCGTTTCTTCGGCATGAACCACGCACAGGCCTTCGAGTTGATGCTCACCGTGCACAAGAAGGGCCTGGCCGTGGTCGGCGTGTTCACCCACGAGATCGCCGAAACCAAGGTGACGCAAGTGATGGAAGCCGCCCGCCAGCACCAGCACCCGTTGCAGTGCACGATGGAAAAGGAATAGCGCGCCCGCCGCGCGTCCCTGCCATGACCGCCTCCCGCCTCACCCTCGCGCTCGACAGCGGCGCGCTCGACCTGCCCGAAGGGCCTGTTGCCGTGTTTGGCCCGCCTGCGGGCTTCGATCTCTCCGCCTTGCCGCGTGAGCGCGTCACCATCGTGAGCCATTTCGCACCTGATGTGGCCCGCTGGAATGCCGCGGGCTTCAGCGTGACGCGCGAGGCTCCCGACGCCGTCGCCGCTCTCGTGGTGCTGCCGCGCGCCAAGGATGCCGCGCGCGCCCTGATTGCCGAGGCCAGCACCTGCGCGCCGTTTGTGCTCGTCGATGGCCAGAAGCACGACGGGGTCGATTCGGTGCTGAAGGCGGTGAAGGCACGAGTCACCCCTGGCGGCGTGATCTCGAAGGCGCACGGCAAGCTGTTCTGGTTCTCGGGCGGCGATTTTTCCGACTGGACGGCGACCGATCGCGTGGTGGAGGGTTTCGTCACCCGCCCCGGCGTGTTCTCCGCAGACGGGCCGGACAAGGGCTCGCAGGCGCTCGCGGTCGTCTTGCCGCCGCTCAAGGGCCGGGTCGCCGATCTCGGCGCGGGCTGGGGCTTTCTCGCCCGCCACATCCTCGCCGCCGAGGCGGTCACCCGGCTCGATCTGATCGAGGCCGACGCGGTGGCGCTCGATTGCGCGCGGCGGAACATCACCGACCCGCGCGCGGCCTTCCACTGGGCCGACGCCACCAGTTTCCAGCCCGAACATCCTTATGACACCGTGGTGTCGAACCCGCCGTTCCATGTCGGGCGCGCGGGTGATCCGGGGCTGGGCATCGCCTTCATCGCCGCCGCCCGCCGGATGCTCACCCCGCAGGGTGGCTTCTGGATGGTCGCCAACCGGCACCTGCCCTACGAAGATGCGCTCGGGCGCGCCTTCGCCGATGTCGAGGAGGTCGGCGGCACGCCGGGCTTCAAGGTCATCCATGCCACGAGGCCGCATCGCCTGCGGGGCTGATACCCGCTAGGCTCGGCGAAAGGAATCAGGAGCCAACCCATGTCCTTTTCGATTTCCGGAAAAACAACCATCGTCACCGGCGCCGCCAATGGCGTTGGGCTGGCCATCGCGCGGCACTTCGCGGAACAGGGCGCAAACGTGGTTTGCGCCGACAAGGACGAGGCCAGGCTGGTTGACGAATTTGGCCCAAACCCCGAGAGCGGGAATGGTGAAAACAGCGAGGATTCCGAGGCGCGCAACATTCGCATCTTCGCGGGCGATCTACGCAAGAAACTCACGATCAAGAACCTGATTTCCACCACGGTCGATGCCTTCGATCGGGTTGATATCCTGGTGAACGCGTCACGCCAGGTCTGCGCCTCGGACCCGCTGGACATGTCCGACAATACCATCGAGATGCTGCTCGACCAGAACCTGATGACGGCGCTTCGGCTCTCTCAGGCGGTCGCGAAGCGGATGATCCGGCAAGGCGAGACCCTGCCCGAAGACAGCGATGAGCCGCTCGGCGCGATCATCAACCTGTCCTCCATCGCCGCCACCCGCACCCAGCCGGGTCTCATGGCCTTCTCCATTGCCGCCGCCGCGCTCGAACAGATGACCCGCGCGCTCGCGGTCGCGGTGGCCGCGCATCGGATCCGCGTGAACGCGATCAGCTTCGGTTCGGTGATGAGCGCCAGCCTGCGTGACGCCCTACGCGAGCACAAGGACATGCGCGGCATGATCATCGAGGGCACCCCGCTCGGCCGCATCGCGGGCGCGAGCGAAGTGGCCGAAACTGCGCGCTTTCTCGCCTCCGAGGGTGCCGGGTTCATGACCGGGCAGATCCTAACCGTCGATGGCGGACGCACGCTGGTGGATGCCGTCGGCGCCCCGGCCCACTGAGCAACGTCCAGCGCCTGCCGTGGTTCACTCGGGAAATTGCAAAGCGCATTGCGCAATTGCGCGCGAAAGCCTCTCACGCTCGGCCGCAAGGGTGGTGAGCTTGGCCTGCTCTGCCGCGCGGCTGATCGGCCGCTTGTCATACATCGGCAGCCCGTCTTCGGCGGTGCACAACCGGACAAACCCGCTTGGCTCAACGCAGTAGTGCACGCCGTGCTCCCAGCGCGCGGGCACCAGCCGGAAGCCCCGGCGCAGGATTTCCCGCGTATCGCGGATCTCGGCATCCACCGTGCGCAATTCCGCCCGATAAGGTGCCTCGCATTGCTGGCGCGGGGTGATCTCGCAGGCGGCGAGCAGGATCGAAAGGGCGAGGATCGCAAGGGCAGCGGGGCGCATGGGCATTCTCCTTATCGCGTCAGGATAGCGTGATCCTGCCCGTGGTGAAATCGCCCTTTTCCCTTGCCGTCCTTTCCTGCTAGCCATCGACAACCCAAAGGGAGGCCCGCGATGACTGAAACGATGACCGACGAGAAAGCCCGCGCCGCCGCCTGGTTTCGCACCCTGCGTGACGAAATCGTGGAGGCGTTCGAGGCGATGGAGCTGAGCCATGATACCGGCCCCTTCGCGGGCGACGACGCCGGACGCTTCGACGTGACCGAGACCAGACGCGCCTCCGATGACGGCAGCGATGCGGGCGGCGGGCTGATGAGCGTGATGCGCGGCGGGCGGGTGTTCGAAAAGGTCGGCGTGAACGTCTCGACCGTGTTCGGCAGCCTCGGCGCGGCGGCGCAGAAGGCCATGGCCGCGCGCGGCGTGCCGGGCATCGAGGCCGATCCGCGGTTCTGGGCCTCGGGCATCAGCCTCGTGGCCCATATGCAGAACCCGCACACCCCGGCGGTGCACATGAACACCCGGATGTTCTGGACGCCGAACGCCTGGTGGTTTGGCGGCGGCGCCGATCTCAACCCCTGCATCGAATACGACGATGACACCGCGCATTTCCACGCCGCGATGAAATCGGCCTGCGATGCCCATGATCCGGGCTACTATGACCGCTTCAAGGCCTGGGCGGACGAATATTTCTTCGTGCCGCACCGGGGCCGGGCGCGCGGGGTCGGCGGGATCTTCTACGACGATCTCAACACCGGCGACTGGGAGGCCGATTTTGCTTTTACGCAGGCCGTGGGCCGCGCCTTCCTGCCCGCCTTCCTGCCGGTGACCGAACGCCGCCGCGACACGCCCTGGACCGAGGCCGACAAGGAGGTGCAACTGGTGCACCGTGGCCTCTATGCGGAATACAATCTCGTCTACGACCGTGGCACCAAGTTCGGCCTCGCCACGGGGCACGATGCCAACGCGGTGCTCATGAGCCTGCCGCCGCTGGCCAAGTGGCCCTGATCGCGCCCGCGAAAGGTCAGTCGCGGGCCACGTTCGGGATCGACGAAGCCGTCAGCCCCTCGCCACCGCCCATGTCGCCGCCGCCCTTCGGGTCGGGACCGTAGCGATTGGCACCACGGGTGCCCTCGGTGGCCCACCAGACGATCAACAGGATGATCCCCACGAGTGGGACCAGCGCGATCCAGTACCACCAGCCGGTGCGGTCGGTATCATGCAGCCGACGCACCGCCACCGAGATCATCGGCAACAGGGTGGCCAACGCGAAGATACCTGACAGGATCGGCGTATCGGTGGAGGCCTCGAAACCGTACTCCGTCGTCGTTGTGGTGCCGAACAGGAATGAATCCACCATCGAAAGCACGATCTGCCCGGCGAAAACGAACAGCGCGAACCACTAGAACTCGGGCCGCGTCGCCCGGCCTGAGAAGGTCACATACTTGGAAAAACAGGTCTTGATCGACTCTGCAAATGTCATGAGCCGCACTCCCCTTCTGAAAACACCGGGAGTCTGCGCCCCTTCGATTGCGAAATCAACTGCGGCGGCGTCGCAGATCGCAACTATTTCCGACCGATCCTCGGCTCCTCGCCACGCATCAGCCGGCCGATGTTGGTCCGGTGACGGGCGAAGATCAGGGCGCCAAGGAGCAGCGCGAGCAGGAAGATATCGGCGCGCCCGAGCGCCAGCGCCCAGACCGGCGTGAGCGCCGCCGCGGCAAGCCCGGCCAGCGAGGAAATCCGGAAGATCGCGGCGACGGCCAGCCAGGTGACAGCCGCAGCAATACCAACAGGCCAGGCAACCGCGATCATCGTGCCGAGCCAGGTGGCCACGCCCTTGCCGCCGCGAAAGCCGATGTAGACCGGGTAAAGATGACCGAGATAGGCCGAAAGCCCGGCCACCTGGGCCGCGTCGTCGCCCAGCAGCGCGCGCGCCACCAGCACGGCGAAGGCACCCTTGCCGACATCGCCGATCAGCGTCAGCAGCGCCGCGAGCTTGTGGCCGGTGCGCAGAACGTTGGTTGCCCCGATGTTGCCCGACCCGATCTCGCGGATATCGCCAAGCCCGAACAGCCGCGCCCAGACCAGCCCGAAGGGCACCGAGCCGAGCAGGTAGCCGAGCACGGCGGTCAGGGCGAGAAGCGGGAAGGAAGAGATGATCTCGGGCATGGTTCTCTATCGCGTGGCAGCCTCCGCCCGGCAAGGAAAAATCCGCCGGTTTATGGTGTCAAGAAAACCCGGTCGCGCCCCTGGCTGACGTAGGCGGCGGTTCTCTTTGACCGGCAGGCTTTCCACGATCGGTCTGCGCGCCGATTGCGCCTGGCCGACCTTCCTCAGCCGTGGTCCTGCAAATGGCCGTGAATGGTTTCTGCCAGCGCCACAGAGATTCCCGGCACGGCCTTTAGATCGTCGAGGCTGGCACGGGCGACGGCCTTGGCGGAGCCGAAATGGCTGAGCAGCGCGCGTTTGCGGGTCGCGCCGACGCCGGGGATCTCATCGAGCGGGGTGGCGCCGATTGCCTTGGCGCGCTTCGCACGGTGGGTGCCGATGGCGAAACGGTGGGCCTCGTCGCGCAGACGCTGGACGAAATAAAGCACCGGGTCGTCACGCTTGAGCGCAAAGGGGCGCTGTCCCACACGGTGGAATTCTTCCTTGCCGGCGTCGCGGTCGATGCCCTTGGCGACGCCGATCATGGCGATGTCTTCCACGCCGAGATCTTCGAGAATGCCGTTCACCGCCGAAACCTGCCCCGCGCCGCCGTCGATCAGCAAAAGATCTGGCCAGTGCTCGCTCTCGCGGTCGGGGTCTTCCTTGAGCAGGCGTTTGAAGCGGCGGGTGAGCACCTCTTTCATCATCCCGAAATCATCGCCGGGGGTGAGGTCGTCGCCGCGGATGTTGAACTTGCGATACTGGCTCTTCATGTAGCCCTCGGGCCCGGCCACGATCATTGCGCCCACGGCATGGGCACCCTGGATGTGGGAGTTGTCGTAAACCTCGATGCGGCGTGGCGGCTGTTCGAGCCCGAAGGCCCCGGCAATCCCTTCGAGCAGCCGGGCCTGGGTTGCGGATTCGGCCATCCTGCGGCCAAGGCTCTCGCGGGCATTGCGCGCCGCGCTGGCCACCAACTCGGCCTTCTCGCCCCTGAGCGGCACCGCGATCTCGACCTTCCGGCCCGCCCGCTCGGTGAGCGCCGCCGCCATCAGATCGAGATCCTCGATCGGGTGGCTGAGCAGCAAGAGGCGGGGTGGCTCTTTCTGGTCATAGAACTGGCCGATGAAGGCCTGCAATACCTCCGCCTCGCCCGCGCCCGCACCTGTGCGGGGGTAGAAATCGCGATTGCCCCAGTTCTGGTGTGCGCGGATGAAGAAAACCTGCACGCAGGCCTGCCCGCCTTCCATGTGCAGCGCGATCACGTCGGCCTCGGCCACCCCGCGCGGGTTGATCCCCTGCGAGCTTTGCACCTGGGTGAGTGCGCGGATGCGGTCGCGCAGGGCCGCGGCGCGCTCGAATTCCATCGCGTCGGAGGCGGCCTGCATGTCGGCGGCGAGCTGTTCCTGCACCTTGGTGGTGCGGCCCGACAGGAAGCGTTCGGCATCGCGCACGAGGGTGGCGTAATCGGCCTCGCTCACCTTGCCCACGCAAGGCCCGGCGCAGCGCTTGATCTGGTAGAGCAGGCAGGGCCTCGTGCGGCTGTCGAACATGGCATCCGAGCAGTTGCGCAGCAGAAAGACCTTCTGCAACTGGTTCAGCGTGCGGTTCACCGCGTCGGCACTGGCGAAGGGACCGTAGTAGCGCCCCTTGTCCTTCTTCGCGCCCCGATGCTTGCGGATCTGCGGGAACGGGTGATCGGTGACGAGGATATTCGGGAACGACTTGTCGTCGCGCAGGAGCACGTTGAAATGCGGCTTGAGCTGCTTGATCAGGTTCTGTTCGAGCAGCAGCGCCTCGGTTTCCGACCGCGTGGTGAGAAACATCATCGAGACCGTTTGGCTGATCATCCGGGCGATCCGGGCGGAATGGCCGGTGGGCTTGGCATAGTTCGCCACGCGCTTGCGCAAGTTCTTGGCCTTGCCGACGTAGAGCACCCGCCCCTTCGCGTCGAGCATGCGATAGACTCCCGGCGACCCGTCGAGACGCCTGACGTAATCCGCGATCACGCCGTGGCCGCGCGGGGGCGGGGTGGTCTCGCTCTGATCGGTCGTATCGCTCATCCGCTCTGACTACTGATTCCCCCAACCCGCTGCAATCTCGCGGGTGAAAGTTCAACCCCGAAGCTGCCCACAGAATCTGTGGATAACTCCGTGGATTTCCCCGGCACAGCGCTGGTTTCGCCTTGTATCCGGAAGGCTTCGCTGCGATGCCTAATATTTAGGCAACACTCCAAGATGTTGATATCAAAAGATAAAAATATGACCAAAATGTAAACTTCTGAAATCATTCACGAAAAGGTGTGCGATTCAGGCAAGTTTGGCGCGGGGTGCACAAGTTACCGCAGGCTTCTGCGGGAAATGGCTACTCCAACCCGAGCACGTCGGGGGTTTTCCAGCCGAGGTGTTGGCCACCATCAACGGCGATCATCTGGCCGGTCACCGACTTTGCGTCGATCAGGTAGCCCAATGCTGCGGTGATATCGCCAGCGTCGGCGCCGCGCCCGAGCACGGTATTGGCGCGTTGCCGGGCAAAATGCTCGTCGCTCTGGCGTGCGCCGATCAGCGTTGGCCCCGGTCCGATGGCGTTGACGCGGATACGCGGCGCCAGGGCCTGGGCGGCGGTGCGGGTGAAGGCCCAAAGCCCCATCTTGGCGATGGTGTAGGTCATGAACTCGGGCGTCGGTTTCCAGACCCGCTGGTCGAGCATGTTCACAACAAGCCCGGTGGCACGCGGTTCGCCTGCCTCGCAGTGGGTGTGATCGGGAGCCTGCGCAGCGAACGCTTGCGCAAGAAAGAAGGGCGCGCGCAGGTTCGACCCGATGTGGCGATCCCAGCTTTCCGGCGTGGCGGTTTCGAGCCGGTCATATTCGAAGATCGAAGCGTTGTTGACGAGCAGGGTCAGCGGCCCGCCCAGGGCTTCTGCTGCGCGGGGCACCAGCGCCTCGGCGGCCTCGGAGTCGAGCAGGTCGGCTTGCAGTGCCACGGCGCGCGCACCTTCGGCCTCGCAGAGCGCCACGGTTTCGCGGGCACCCTCGGCGCTGCCGGCATAATGGACGGCCACGTCCCAGCCCCGCGAGGCGAGGTAGACGGCCATCGCCCGACCCAATCGCGCGCCAGCGCCTGTTACCAGTGCCCGCCCCGGTTCCATCTCAAGCCCCCAGAAGCCAAACGATGTAGCCCACGTATAGCATAGCGAAAACGATGCCCCAGACGCGGCCCATGTGCCAACCCCGGAAAACGAAGGGGGCGAGCAGGAGCGAGGCCATGAACATCACCCACATGTCGAACCGGAGCATCGACGGTTCAACCGGGATCGGACCAACGAGCGAGGCGACGCCGATGATCGCCAGCAGGTTGAACATGTTCGAGCCGATCACGTTGCCGAGTGCCACGTCGGCCTGCCGCCGGATCGCCGCCATCACCGTGGTGGCCAGCTCGGGCAGCGAGGTGCCAAGGGCGACGAGAGTGAGGCCGATCACGGTTTCCGAAACGCCAAAGGTGCGGGCGATGTTGGTGGAGGCATCTACGAGGATATTCGCGCCGAAGGGCAGGCCGATCAGCCCCAGCGCCAGGAACAGAATGACCTTGGGCCAGGGCATGTTCGGGTCGACACCCTCGATCTCTTCTTCCTCATCGACCTCGGCCTCAACCTCGGCCAACAGCGCCTCGGGGTCGGGTTTAACCCCCTTGGCAATCAGTTCGGCGGCGCGCTGGGCGGCCATTTCGCGGCGATGGGCGATTGCCTCCTGAAAGGCCGACGACAGCATCAGGCCGAGACCTGCGAGCAGAACGATGCCCTGCACCCAGCCAAACACGCCCCCGGCGGCGGCGAGCAGCATGAACAGCACCGTGGCCACCATCATCGCGATGTAGTTGCGCCGCGTATCGGTGCCGGCCGTGGCGAGTCCGGTGATCAAAGCGGGCACGCCGAGCACGAGCAGGATGTTTGCGGTGTTGGAGCCGACCACGTTGCCGAGCGCGAGGCCCGGCACACCGCCCAGAACCGCCTCGACCGAGATCAGCAGTTCCGGCGCCGAGGTGCCGAAGGCGACGATGGTGAGCGAAACGATCATTGCCGGCACACCGAGGCGCAGGCTCAGGTTGACCGCGCCGCGCACAAGGCTGTCACCGGCAAGCAGAAGGATCACGAGCCCGAGGGCGGCGTAGAAAAAGTCCAAGGTTCAGCCTTTTTTCTCACAAGGGCAGGGGCCCTTGCCGATACGATACCGCCCGCACCTGGGGCATTTCATCTGGGCGAGGCGTTTCTGGCCGGGAAAACGCAGCTTGCCGAAAAAGGCGAGCACCATCATCGCGACGAGAAACAGGGTGATGATCTTGAAATACATCTAGAGCCCGAGCCTTCCCCAGAGCGCCCGCTCCTCCACCGCATCGAGCGCCTGGCCCACGATGGAGGCGCCGAAGCGTTTGAACAGCGAGCGTTTCGGCCCGTAGACCGCAAAGCGCGTCTTGTCGCCGAAAAGCTCCTTCATCTTCGGCACGACATGGCCGATGCCGTCGATCAGGCCAAGCTCCAGCGCCTGTGCGCCGGTCCAGAATTCGCCCGAGAACAGGCGGGCATCCTCGGCGAGCTTGGCGCCGCGCGCGGTTTTCACATGGTCGATGAAAGCATCGTGGATCATGTCGGAGATCGCCTTGATCCGGGCCACGTCTTCCGCCTTTTCCGGCGCGAAGGGATCGAGCTGCGATTTGCTTTCGCCCGAGGTGTAGATCCGCCGCTCGACGCCGTGGCGGGCGATGAAATCCTGCAACCCGAAGAAGGCCATGATCACGCCGATCGAGCCGACGATGGAGGCGCGGTCGGCATAGATTTCATCGGCGGCGCAGGCGAGCCAGTAGCCCCCGGAGGCGGCGGCATCCTCGACGAAGGCATAGACCGGCACCTCCTTTTCATCCGCCAGCCTGCGGATGCGCGCGGCAATCAGCGAGCTTTGCACCGGCGAGCCGCCCGGCGAGTTGATGCTGAGCGCCACCGCCGCGGGCTTGCCGCGCGAAAACGCTTTCTCGATCAGCGGGGCCACCGCCTCGTCATTGAGCTGCCCGCGCGCACCGGTCGAGATCGCGCCATGAAGGCGGATCACGGCGACGCGGGGGGCGCGGCGAAAAAAAGGAATGAAGCGCATCATGAGCGCCATGTAGAGGCGGGGCCGAGCGCCGACAAGGTGCCGCCCAACCTTTCCTGTGCCCGTGGTTTTTGCGCCTCAGCTACGCAACCGCCAGCCGGTGCGGAAGATCGCCCAGATTGCAAGCAGGCAAAGGCCCGCGAACAGGGCGATTGCGGCGAGTGAGGCGGCCACCGGCACGTCGGCCGTGCCGAAGAAAGACCAGCGGAACCCCGAGATCAGGTAGACCACCGGATTGAACAGCGTGACCGTCTGCCAGACCGGCGGCAACATCGAGATCGAGTAGAACGACCCGCCAAGGAAGACGAGCGGCGTGATCACCAGCATCGGCACGAGGTTGAGCTGCTCGAAGTTTTTCGCCCAGATGCCGATGATGAATCCGAGCATGGCGAAGGAGAAGGTCGTCATCACCAGGAAGGCCAGCATCCAGACCGGGTGGGCGATGGGCAGTTCGACGAAAAGATGCGCGGTGGCGAAGATGATCAACCCGATCATCAGCGCCTTGGTGGCCGCAGCACCGACATAGCCGATGACGATCTCGATCACCGTGACGGGGGCCGAGAGCACCTCGTAGATCGTGCCGACAAACTTCGGGAAGTAGATGCCGAAGGCGGCATTGGTGACCGATTGTTGCAGCACGGTGAGCATGATCAGCCCCGGCACGATGAAGGCGCCATAGCTCACGCCCTCGACGGTTTCGATCCGGCTGCCGATGGCCGCGCCGAAGACGACGAAATAGAGCGAGGTGGAGATCACCGGGGATACGATACTCTGCCAGATCGTGCGGAAGGTGCGCGCCATTTCGAAGATGTAGATCGCGCGGATCGCGTGCAGGTTCATGACGTGCTCCCGTTCACGAGGTCGACGAAGATGTCTTCGAGGCTCGATTGCCTCGTGTGCAGATCGGCGAGATGCAGGCCCGCCTCGCGGATATCGGCGAGAAGATCGGTGATCCCGGTCTGTTCAGCGGCGGTGTCGTAGGTGTAGACGAGGCTGGCGCCGTTCTCGCCCAGCGCAACGCCGCGTGCGGCGAGCGGTGCAGGCACGGCCTCTATCGGGGCGGCGAGATCGACGGTGAGGGTTTTCTGCCCCATCCGCGTCATCAGCCGCCCGGTTTCCTCGACCAGCAGCAGCTCGCCGTGGTTGATCACGCCGACCCGGTCGGCCATCGCCTCGGCTTCCTCGATATAATGCGTGGTGAGGATGATGGTGACGCCGCGATCCTTCAGCCCCCGCATCACCTGCCACATCGACTGGCGCAGCTCGACATCGACCCCGGCGGTGGGCTCGTCGAGAAACAGCACGCGCGGCTCGTGCGCCAGCGCCTTGGCGATCATCACCCGGCGTTTCATACCGCCCGAAAGCTCGAGGATCTTTTCGTTGCGCTTGTCCCACAGCGTGAGATCCCTGAGGATCCGCTCGATCAGCGCATCGTCAGGCTTTTTGCCAAAGAGGCCTCGGGTGAAACGGACGGTATTGATCACCTTCTCGTAGCTCTCGACGTGCAGTTCCTGGGGCACGAGGCCGATGAGCGCGCGCGAGGCGCGAAAATCGCGCGTGATATCATGGCCGCCCACCGTCACGCTGCCGCCGCTCGCCGTCGCCAGCCCGCAGATGATCGAGATCAGCGTGGTCTTGCCCGCGCCATTCGGGCCGAGCAGCGCAAGAACCTCGCCCTCAGAAATTTCAAGATCGACGCCCTTCAGCGCCTCAAGCCCACCGGGATAAACCTTGGTGAGCCCCCGGACCGATACGATGGATGACACTGGAAACCCTCCTGTTCGCGCCGGCAACCTATGCCCCGGCTCCGGAAAGTTCCAGTGCCCGCGCGCAATCGGTCGCCGGGAGGGCAGGGTGGTTGCGATTGCGTCATCGCGCCTTGGCGGCCTGGGCGAAGGTGCCCCGAGGCACCAAACAGGGGCGCGATCACGGCGCACCGCCCCAGGTTTCTCTCGGGGCGGTGTGCCTTGACGCGTTTTGGTCTAGACCGCTTGGCTGTGACCGGAGGCCGACATCTCGTAGGCGTCGAAATAGCGCGCGATGATCCGGGCGAGGGGGCGGGAATCGTCAAGGATGGTGAGCACGCCGCCATCAAGCGTGGTGGTGCCGGGCAATGCGTCATCGAGCCCGTCGGCCATGGCGATAGCCACCGCTGCCTCGACGCCATGTTCGGCGGCGATGGCCCCCAGATCAGCGCGGAAATCGCACAACAACTTCTCGATGATCCGCCCGCGCAACAGGTCGTCACCGCTGAAGACGTGGCCCTTGGAAATGGGCAGTTCGCCCGCCCGCACCCGCTCGTGGTATTTCGAGGTGGCCGGTTCGTTCTGGGCGTAGCCTTGCGGGAACCGGCCGATCGACGACGCGCCGATCGGGATCAGAACCCCGGATCTGTCCTCGGTGTAGCCCTGGAAATTCCGGTGCATCGTGCCGTTGCGGTGGGCGATGGCGAGCCCATCTTCGGGCTTGGCGAAATGGTCGATGCCGATTTCCTCGAACCCCCCGGCGACGAACAGATCGCGCGCCGTGTTGTATAGTTCGAGCCGGGCCTCGGGCGTCGGCAGAGCCTCCGTCGGGATCAGTTGCTGCCGCTTCGACATCCACGGCACATGGGCATAGCCGAACAGCGCGATCCGGTCGGGGCCGAGCGAGATCACCTTTTCCACCGAATCCGTGATCCGCGCCTCGGTCTGGTGCGGCAGGCCGTAAAGCAGATCGACATTGAGCGAGCCGATGCCGCGTGCGCGCAGCATCTCCACCGCATCGCGGGTGATCTCGTAGCTCTGCGGCCGCCCGATCACTTCCTGGATCATCGGGTCGAAGTCCTGCACCCCGATGGAGGCGCGGTTCAGCCCCACCGCCGCCAGCGCGTCGAGCCGGGGGCCGTCCACTTCCGTCGGGTCGATCTCGACGGAAAACTGCGCGCCCTCGGCAAGCGGCGCCATTTCGAAGATCGCGCCCGCCAGATCGGCGATCATCGCCGGTTCCAGCAGCGTCGGCGTGCCGCCGCCCCAGTGCAGGTGCTCGATCTCGACACCTTCGGGCAGATGCGCCTTCACCAAAGCAAGCTCTTGCTTGAGTGTCTCGACATAAGCGCCCACCGGCTCAGCCGTCTTTGTGCCCTGTGTGCGGCAAGCGCAAAACCAGCACAACCTCCGGCAGAACGGCACGTGGACATAGACCGAAACGGCACCGCCCGAGGGGATCGCCGAAAGCCAGTTGGAAACAAGCCCACTGCCCACACCGGATTTGAACTGCGGCGCGGTCGGATAGCTCGTGTAGCGGGGCACCCGGGCGTCGAAAAGTCCGAGTTTGCGAAGTTGCGTGAGTGTCTGCATTCGACTAGGCTCTATACGAAACGACGCGCGCGACTTTGATCAGGATCAAACCGGGTATCCGGCATGAAGTTGAAGATGGAAATGTCCCTCGACACGAAGGAATGCTGGAACTGCCCGATCAAGCATCAGGCGGTTTGTGCGCGGTGTGAGCCCGATGAACTCGTGCGGCTTGAACAAATCAAGTATTATAGGAATTACGAGGCTGGACAGCCGGTAATCTGGGCTGGCGATCACATGGAGTTTGTCGCTTCCGTGGTCACCGGCATCGCTTCGCTCAGCCAGACGATGGAAGATGGCCGCACCCAGATGGTGGGGCTTTTGCTGCCGTCGGATTTCATCGGCCGTCCGGGGCGTGATTCGGCGCCGTTCGATGTTGTCGCGGTCGCCGACCTCACGATTTGTTGTTTTCGCAAGAAGCCGTTCGAAGATCTCATGACCACAACGCCCCACATCGGTGCCCGGCTTCTGGAGATGACGCTCGACGAACTTGATTCGGCGCGCGAATGGATGCTGGTGCTTGGTCGCAAAACGGCGCGTGAAAAGATTGCCTCGCTGCTGGCGATCATCGCCCGGCGCGATGCGGCGCTGAAGAAGCACGCGCCGAAAGACGGCATGCACTTCGACCTGCCGCTCACCCGCGAAGCCATGGCGGATTATCTCGGGCTCACGCTGGAAACGGTAAGCCGCCAGATTTCGGCGCTGAAGAAATCGGGGATCATCGAGCTGGACGGAAAGCGCAAGGTCGTGATCCCGTCGCTCGAAAGGCTCATCAACGAGACCGGCGACGACATGGACGGTGGGCCGATTTCCTGACCTCAGCGCCGCTTGAGGTCTTTCACCTGCCGCACCATCCGACCAAAGCCGCGGTTTCGGGCATGGGCTTGTGCAATGCTCTCGGAATTGCGCGCGTCCTCTCGCTTGAGCTTGTGCCAGCGCTCCA